>ERZ651776.2863-NODE-2863-length-18028-cov-7.486491_pt1 | contig 18028 bp, 9 predicted proteins | sample MGYA00514761_ERZ651776 | MGnify/ENA metagenome assembly ERZ651776 | reverse complement strand
TTCGATATCTGAGTGCCACAATCTCATGATGCCGTAATCATCGTTTTCCCACAACGCTGATTCCGACATCCTCAACACTCCCCATTGGTCACTCAGTCGATGACCGCCCTATGTCCTCAACTCGGTACATGATCATGTCTCGGAACGTCTTTAGTTCCATCCCTCCTAGGGCCTTAGTAAACATGTCTGCCAAGTTACTCTTCGTGTGGACCTTCCGGTAATCACACACTCCCCATGCCATTGCCTCTCTGCAGCGATTGTATGCTACTCCAATGTGCTTCTTCTTCAGTGATGCCTCGTACCTAGCCGTGCTATCGAGCACCCCTTGATTGTCACCGAGCACGCGGACAGGTGCTTCCACCGGAATTCCCATCCCACGGATGAGGTATCTCATCCCCTTTGCTTCGTCAACGGCTAACTTCAAGGCGATGAACTCCGCCTCATATGTTGAACCCGCGATCGCCCCCTGTCTCTTGCTGGACCAGAAGATGGGTGTCGATCCGTAAAATCCAATTATCCCAGTAGTTGATCGTTTGTCGGAACTATCACCGGCATAATTGGAATCGGTGAAGATCGTGATCTTACACCCTATCCCTGCTGGCATTGGCTCTCGTAGTGACCTTTCTTCCTCCCCTGGGTACCGCTCTCGCATTCTCTCGACGGCTTCCTCTCCTTCCTGGTATGGTTCCGGCAGTTCCTCGATATCGTCAGGGTTCACTCCTATTGCAATACTTGGTGACGACTTTAAGTATCCCATAACCCTCATCACTCCCGTCATGTGACCCTCTTGCGGCGCGCTATTGTACTTCCCCAGAGTGCTCGTGGCGTAAGCGATGTCGATCCTACCAAGCTGGACAATCCACACTAACATCCCCATGTAACTTTGATAGAGCCTGATTTCCTCTAGATTCAGAAATTTCCCTGCCTCTCCTTCGAGTTCGTCCCCATCGTAATCTGTTGGCATGGGCGTCTTATGATGCCTTAAATTAAACGGCCCCTGCTTCCGCCAGCTGTTGATTGCCTTCCTGGCCCCGCCCTCATCCACGATGGTCATCGTCTGCCTCCGAACCCTTGCGGTATCTTCGACTTTGACTCTTCTCAGCGCTTCTCCCTTTGTACTCGCCCTAGTCAGGCATGCGTCCCCGGCTTCCGCTCCCCTTTCGACTTTGTCGAGTACTTCTTTGATATAACTCGTTGACGTGAACCATGTCATCCCTTCCTTTACGATGACGTCGCTCCCCAGGTAGCGTTCGGGTTCTCCTGTGAACTTGAATGAGAAGTGATTCTTCATTTCGCCTATGATCTCATCAGGGTTGTTCCCTGCCACGATGAGGTCGTCTACATAGAACGCTACTCGATCGTATAGTCTATCCGTCTCATTATAACGGATCCAGATGTCCGGCTCCCCTTCGACTGGCTGCCAACCCATCTTCCGCATTGCCTCTGAGACATACCTGTGAAACTCATACGCCGATGAGACCAGGCCGTAGATCGCTTTCACGATAATCGCCCTTTGCCCTTCCTGATCTCCCCACTCCTTGCCCAGGGTGGTCCATACCTTTTCCCTCGTTCTTCCGTGGAGGTAGGCATTCCCCAGGTCCCCTGACACCACCTTCTGGCCGTCCTTGGCTGCTTGGGTGAAGATGATCCTGACCCCCCTTGATGTCACTACGGTCATGCTCGAGGGTACCCCACTCGCATCCACGCCGTTCCCTCCCATCACCCAACGCGCCTTGAACGTCCCATCTGGTTTTACGTCGAAGACAAAGAAGGAGTGTATTCGTTGGTATTCCTCCGGGATACTCTCCCCTTTTGGCACTACTCGGATTGCAGCGTCGCTGTCTGTCCCGATGTTGTGGGCGAAGAACTTCACCACCTCTTTTCCTACTGCGTCTCTCCACCTGAATTTCCCGACGATGTGGATCCATTTCGTCTTGTAATTAGGGTCTTCCTTACTCCTTCTCTCATCTTCGTCGTATTCTTCATCGTGGAGTTTCCACTCCGCAAAGGATCGTGGGACCCTCCTGCCAAATTTATAGGTGGTGGTGCCTCCTCTCTTCTTGCTTCTCGTCTTGAGTACCTTACTAACGGGCAACGGGTCTTCTGCGTCGGGTCCTACATCTAGGTCCTCCAGGAACTGGTTCGCCCAATCCGTGGCCCTCTTGCACCTTCGGTTCGTCTTCCCCAGAATATACCTGGCCGCTTCAACGCCCAAGTCTCTGTTTTCCAGCGCTTGCGTCGCTATTCCGTCTGTGGCGAAAAGCGGCTCGAGAGTGTCCCGGTGAGGGGCTCCGTTTGTGTCCCTTCCCCACCATTGAAACTTGAGGTGTATGTGTTGCTTGTTCTTGGAAACCTTGTCTCCGACGATTCTTTTGAAGCGGTATGCCCCGTCCTCAAGCTTTCCATCGTTTCCGATTTCGTCTTCATCGGTGGATTCGCCCTCCTCCGTAATCGTCGGTAACCTCCCTTCCTCTTCCTCGAACTCGTCATTGACGAACTCGTCGTGTAGGTTGTCCTCGTCGTTCCGATTTCCAAGGAAGTTTTCCTCGAATTGTGCTTTGTACACCGCGTCCTGCGTATCTAAGCTACTCGGAGTATCCTCATCGAGTACCGATGGGTTCTCATCCTCCCCTGCTCCGTGTGGCTTTGATTTGACGGCTGAGGTGGATATAACAGGTCCATTCCATTTGTTGGTGGCTTCGTCGTACAGGCGCACTGTGACGCAGAAGGCGTTACCGATCGTCTCGGCAGTGCCGAGGTATCGAGCCTGTCTCCATTCCGACTTGTTGCCTTTGGGTGTGTATACCCATACTACTTGCCCCCAGTGGAAGTCGTTGAGGTGGCTCACGTCAAGTGTCTCACCATGGTGTTTCTCGAGTGAAGGTCTACCGTACACGTGGCTCGGTGTGAATACCTCTAAGATTCGAGCGGCGTGGGTGTATACGTCAAGCCATTCGTCGTCCAAAATTCCGATGTTGTCGGGGTGGTGATGCTTTGATATGGCCACCATCTTTTCCGCAAGGCGTTTCAATACTTTGATGTGTGCCTCTGCTGGGTTTTGGTTTTGGTGGTATGGTTCAGACTGTGTTTGGTGTACTTTATAGCGTCTGCACAGCGCACGCGTGACCCCTTGTGTCTCCCCTACGTCACCATCTGTTCTCAGTCCTGTTGGAGTGCCGTGCCACCTCCACCAATTTTCCAGGCAGTACTTGATGCTGTTCCCGCTCTTGTTGGGCATGGGCTCTACAAGCATGAGACCGCTTTTACGGTAAACTCCGACGAGGATATATTTCATCCCCGTTCGACTTTTATGTGGTAGTGGTACTGGGTCGCAGCTCATTTGCGAGTTGACTCGTTTGTTCGCCAAACCAGGGAGCGCCTTTTTAATTTGGTGGCCTCCAGCTGACATCGAGTTCCGCTGGTAGTGTATCGTCACATACCTTTCCATGTTCTCCAGTGTAGTCTTGCTCAGGTGTGCGAAGCACCGGGGTTCGAGGGCTATTTTGCCTGCGCTCGTTCTTTCCAGTTTGCGATTAGTCTCTCCCCGTAGGTCGACCTTTGTAGGTGTAATGTCACTATCAATCATGATCGCATTGTTCCTCGTGACATGTCGTAACGTTAGGTCCTCCATTGCCGCTGTTATTTTAGTGGCGTATTCCTCTTCGTCTCCGTCGTTTTCGTGGTATTCCTCTTTATAATTGACGTGCCTCATGGGCGTGAACTGGATTTCTGTTGCTTCTGCAACCCTAGTCCCTGTGTCCCCAGTGGGGCCATTTACACGACGCGTGGTCGGTACCATTCCTTCCCTATGTATACCGATGGTAGCACTCCTTATGCTACTCGGCTGGGCAGTGCCCACCATGATTCCCGTGGAATCCCAATCTCGATTCTTGATCGAGAGCCTTTGGGTGAGAGGATCCTGACACCTCTCCTCATTACCCTCTCCACTGTGGAAGAATACCTTTTGTTCGGGGACGGTCTCGCCGCGTTTGCGCATGATTTCCCTTCTGTCATGCTGGGCGTTTGGCGTCACATCAATCGTTCTCATGCTCTTTCGGTCGCTTTCCATTGTTGCGCGGTACTTCAGGTGAACATCTCCATCTTCCCTGTGGAAGGGGATGATGATTCCTCTTGGGAGGGTCATGTTGCCTCCAGATCCGTCCGCCTGGACCATTGGGGACACTTCGCCCAGGAGCTGGTAGGGGTCGATAATCCCACATTCGTGTTCCTCGTCGTTGACTCCCACGTGGTACATGTGGAGGATTACCTCTTCTCTGTGTCCGTCTTCGTTGATGACTTCGGAGGTAACGTCCACGTCGACTTCTTCGAATGCCGACGTTCCTTTCGTTGCTCCCATTCCCACGGTTGTGAAATTCTTGTGGTGCTCTTTGACCACCCAGACTCCTGCCCGCCACAGACACGTCGCGTGTCCGCCTGTATCGATAATTCCTAGTGACCACTTGGTGGTGTGTTTCATGGGTCTGCTGTTGTTTACCTTCCCTGTTCGTGATATCCTCTTTGCCCTTTTTCCTTCTTCGATGTCGGCGTTGATTTCTTCTACGGCCTCCGCGACAGCTACACTGATTGCTCCCGGGTAGTGTTCCGTGTCTTTACCTCTCTGTCCGATGGACTGTTCTTCGTGCTTATGTTTCTTATCGCATCTTGTCCCGAGTCCCTTTTCGTGTAGTGTCGCCACGAGCCTCTTTCCCCTTTCGTTTGTGTTCATGACGACGACTTTCATGGGTTTCTGCACGTTCTCACCCTTCGTGCAGTAGTCCGTAACTATCGTGCCACCATGGTGTTTCGCGCTATATGCCTTCCATGCCGGTGTCTCCCAGAATAAGTTCTTGTCTGGGTTTTCCCAGATATCGAAGATCTCCCACTCCTTTTTCGCTTGGTGTAGGACCTCCATCAGCGGGATAACTAACTGACACATTTGTTTTGTTTGCACCGCGTTCTGGGTTTTTATCCTCAGTGCCGTTTCCTGGCTGGTTTTCCCTATCCTTGATAGCCGGCTGTGGGGATTGCATGGGATAGCAATCCAAACATATTTCACCTCCCCTGTTCTCAGTAACTTCCTAAATGTTCCCCGTATCCATTCTTCTGTGATCTCGGTCCCGAAGGCGAGTCCCACTGGTGTTAGTGTCCTGATTCCACGTATTCTCATCTCCGTGGTCAGACTTGCTCCTCCTTTTTCTGGGTTACCAGCAAAGAGCTCTAAGAACGCTCCTACGCCCTTTTCCCCTCCGAGGCGTTCGTGCCTAAGCGATTGATCATATCGTTGGTTGTGTGTAGTTTTCACCCTCCTAATTCTTACAATTCCCCCTTCCTCTCTAATTCCTCTATTGTACATTGACTCTTCCGGGGTGGTAGTGTCCTCACTTTTATTACTACCCTCCCCCGGTATGAGTCAAGGGAGCTTTGGCTCCTGGAGCCACTGTTCAAAGGCGTCGGGATCCGCATCATATTTCGTCATGATTTTCGCCATTTTCAGAACTCGCTCCGCGTCCTCTGGGCTCTCTCGATCCCTCTTGGGTTGGTTTTGTCCCTGAGCTGATTCATTATTGCGGCAAAATCTCGCCGTATGCCCATAGACACCGCAATTGTAGCATTCTCCCGGGTAGTTTCCAGTCCACTGGCCGGTTCCCTTGCCTTGGGTCCCTCTGGGTGACCATTGAGAGTTTCCTGTTCCACCCTTCTCTTTATTTTCGGGTTTATTGGGGCTGTTCATTCCCTTTGGTTTACCTTGCAGTTGTTTTCCACGTTGCTCCTGTCCTGGGTTTGTCTTCCCGCCTCCAACGTTTACACGGTTGGCGTTCACGGCGCTCTTTTCATCTCTTCTAATTAGCTCCATCCTCCCAGTGACTAAGCTCCTAAAGGTTGACCAACTCCCTGGGTCCTGTCCACTCTGTATGCTTGTGAGTGCGGTGTTAGCGGCATGCTTGATTTGATCGTTAGGGTAGCTCTTAGTGCTTTCGCTTACTGCCCTAATTTTGTCCACCTCTGGGACGTCTATATGATGGATTGACTTGAGTAGGGTTGAAGCTGTTTCGATCATCTCAATCAGCCTAGTTGGCTCGATTTTGACTTTTAGATTAGGGTCTCCATATTCTCCTCTCTTCGCTTTACTGATGATTGCCTCTTGATCCTCTTTGTGTTTCCTTTTCGATACCTCTGTCACCCTCAATCCGTAGGCCTTTGTCCATAGTTGGGTGAAATTCCCCTCTCCACAAAGTACAGAGTGTACATCCTTAAGGTTCACTAGGTAGTTTGAAACCACTGCTTTTACTTGTGCCTCGTTCTGGTTGTTCGTTTGCGCTTTCAGCTCTATGACTTGTCGGTTCCTTTCATCATCTCCCTCAGTCCTGGTATGCCCTGGAATTGCGTACTCCATCCTCCTTGACTCCAGGAGGTTACTGATTGTGTTGGAGATAACCAGGATGTCTTCTCTCGCATCAACTGGAACCTTGAGTAGTTTGTCCGAGGTATCCACCTTTTCGTTGTCAGACAGCCACCTCAATGTCCCTAAGTCGATCCCCAGCTCCGCCATTTTGTTGGTGATTTGCATCTCCTTCCCAATACTATTGCGGAGGGCCCTCTGCAGAATCTTTAGGACATTGTATGCCGGTAAGACTCTCTTCTTCTGTACGTTGGTGAGGACTTCATACGCTTCCTTCAAGTTCTCTAATCCTAACTCGTTATCCTGTGGGTTGAACCCCAGGTTAAGTAGGTCAGCTGATTCAATCTGTCTTCCCTCGGGAATCAAACTGATCACCCAGGGATTAATTGGACCCTCTTCCATTATTTGCTCCGTCGGCGGTTGAACTACCACGACTCTTAATCTGGATGAGATGTCGTTTAACGTTTATAGTCAAACAATCCTTTGTATTAATCACAATTACACATTCCACTTCCAACTATCCCAACAGCCATTTTCCCCAAGTTTCCGGGACCTCCTGCCCTGGGAAAAACCTGCCCTGAACCAATATTCTCTCTCACTAATCATCACACCATATAAACCTCTAATTCGATATCTGAGTGCCACAATCTCATGATGCCGTAATCATCGTTTTCCCACAACGCTGATTCCGACATCCTCAACAAGCTGTGAGGGTCAGTCGCATATTTAGGTTGTTATTGGACAAGTACCCTCTAGAGAAAGCACAAGATAGACTGACAAGCAAAAAGGCTGTTCGTAAGTGATCATGTTTCTCAGATGGTCGGAAAGCAACAGCAAAGCACAGCGTTGCCCCCACTAGCGGAAATATCGTGTAAAAGCTGTACAAAATGGTAATGTGATCTTGTTCAGTCAGGAGGAAGTAGAGAGCTAATAATCCAAAGTTGATGCCCGAGATGATTATCAATAGGATGAGGAGCCAAGCTGAGTGGACTGTTTTGGCCGTGTTTGGTGGTAAGTTCTTCAAAGTTGCCATAACGACAAAGGGATAGCTATTGTAAAGTGAAAGGTGAAATGTTGTTGTTTCACCACCAGAAACCAGAAACCAGTCCAAATCCAGACCAAAAAGAATCCAGGTAAGCTGCCGTCGTCGACGAGAACGTATCAATGAAAACAAATTAATCTCAGGATATAAGGGGAAATCTATTGATTGTCATAGATCATCCGCCGGTGCGGATGATCAAACTGCAGATCATCCTACTTCACCCGGTAGTAATGGACATTGTAGGACATTGTAGAAAAACATTTCGTCAAAGGCAATTAAAACAACAATTAACAACCAGTTTTTCAGTCTCCGTCACTGTCCCAAATGTACATGTCCTTGCACTGGATTGGAACGATTTTGTCGACGTATATGTAACCGGTGGCTGCATGTACGCGTGGCATTCTTTCCTCGTCCGCCCATGCTCTTACCTTCACGAGAAGGTTTGTCTCCCCTGTGCACTGACTCTTGCTTACACCAATGCACTGTCCGCAGTCGGAGGTGAACTGGCTGGTCATCATGGCAGCGTCAGAGAGAGATGGGCTGTGCAAATGTCGGGGTTAGGAATATAACGGTCAAGATTGTCTCTATATACTACCAAATGTTCGCTTCCACTCACCTGTACGTGACCGAAATTTCCATCAATTTTTGTGATTGCCACTTCTTATAAAAGTCGCTGTCTAGAACCATCCCCATAAAGTCCTCGTCGCCTTTGCATGATGCTCCGAACAAAACTCCTGGGCATTTCATCTTTGGCGGAACCGATACATCCGCGAGAACGCCGCCAAAATGAATTCCGCTTGGAACTCCATTTTCACCTTCGCCTACTTGTCCTGAAGGATAGTAAACCTTTACGTCAGCCCATGCAGCGACGCTGTAAATATAGTTCAAGTTCGTTGCGAAAATCGGAGCATAACCTGTCATTGTAATTCGCTGGTCCACGAGATTGAACTTGATTCTAGAGGTGTAAAAAAACGGATTCTCGGGGTTTTGGTACATGTCTTTGAAGTATTCGCTCGCAAATTCGACTTCGACCACACGAGGAAAGGCCTGCAATTGACGCACATTTGTTAGTCAAAATTTCGCTGACGGAACGGGCATGGTTGTTACTGAGTTCTACCTCACTCACCAGGAACCCAATAAAGATGGAAAGCAAAAAGAAGCAAGGGAGGAAGCAGAACTTGCAGCAGACTGAACGGCGAGGGAAGCAGCACAAACACTGTTCTTCCTTTAGGCAGCAACGAATGAAGTCTTCTCGGCTTGACTTTGCGTCCGCGTCCTTTCCTTGAACCATGGGGACACGATCCCCGCCCCCCTTTACGACAGCGTTCATTTCTAGATCAGCCATTTGTTGCCTGGAAATATTATAGTCTTTTTATCTAAACGGGGGGAGGTTGTATGCTGGCAGTCGTTGAATGGCGAAATAAATCGGATGAAAAATTCCCCTTTCTGAGAGTTTTGGGGGCTTTTTGGAGAGTCTGTTCGCCTTTGTTCACGGCGACTGGCGACTCCATCAAAAAAACCCAAACTACAAAAACTTGGATAAATAATATCTTCCCTGGCGCAAATCCTATCTCAGGTAACATAATAGGGCTACTATAAAGTACTGTTGTGGCCCTGTGGTATTTTTTTTCTATTTAATCAATATTATAAACCAAAACACTCTCCACACCAGCAACCATGCCAAAGACGGGAGTGTGGCGACTTGCCCAATCCCCAGATCACCGCACGTACTACTATCACTCCGGAAAAAAGTGCACAAAGTGGGTACTTACCCCTGCCGAGAGAGCGGAGCTTCTTCAAGATCTAAAAAGCTATTTTGTGAATAAAGAGGGGTGGATGTATAAGCGTGCTCCGCGTGATACAGACACTGACCATGCAGGTAACAAACAAGTCTCGCAGATTAGGCGCAAGATACTGAACAAGCTCCCCCATAAACTCTACAAACGTAGGTTCTTTGTGCTTGATACTCGGAAGAAACTCTTGGAGTACTACACCGATGAGACCAAGACTGTCAGGAAAGGAGTGATCAACTTGAAGGATATAATATCTTCAAACATTGTCGAATCTTGCGCTAGAGATGGCTCCCCAACAAATTTTCATGTCAACGTTTGGACTGGACAGAGGATTTGGACCTTTGTTTGCGATAGTGGAAACGAGCAATCAATATGGAACACCATTTTCCAATATATGGTCAGCGACAACCAGCAGATTGTTTTGAGAGAAAATAACGTGGCAGTTTTGGGAGGGGAGGTCGGGGAGAATTTCGACGCTACTACTACACAGGATAGAAGGAAAGAAGGAGAACTGGAGCAGCCAGAGGTGGTGACAGTTGACAAGGATGATTACAGCGACGACGAGTCAATTTCTTCTGCCGTCAACGCCCTTAGTGTGGAAGGAAGCATTGTGGAATCTGCTGCTGAAGGATTATTGAGGGAGAGAGACACGAATGAAACTAAACAGCCACCACCTCCGCCACCTAGGGTTTTCACTAGTGCACCGCCCCCCCAAGAATCAGATTTCGAATTGGCAAGTGCCTCAGACGGCGGAGGCTCCGACTCCGCACCGGTCAAGCAAGATACTGATATCGTCGCAGATACTGATATCGTCGTCGCAGATACTGATATCGTCGCAGATACTGATATCGTCGTCGCAGATACTGATATCGTCGCAGATACTGATATCGTCGCAAAGGCTGATGAAATTGCTGAAGCTGATAGTGCAATGCCCCCTCCTCCAGCGGCCCCCCTCGTCGACAAACCGGAGACACCGGGGCCTCCTCCGCTTGCCAAGGCACAACCCGATCCTGGCCCACCCTCTGATAAGGAAACTGAGGTGGCACTTTAGTAGCTTAAAAGCAACATTTATTTGCACAATATTAATTACTTCGTTCTCATTTTCCGCCCGCGGCATTCTTCTCGTCGTTCTTTTTCTCTTCTCCCTCCTCCTCCTCGTCGTCGTCGTCGTCGTCGCTGCTAGAATCATACAAGTCTTGTGTGTGACTCTTGATGAGGTCCAATTTCTTCGAGCTTGACATGACTTCAAGTTCTTTCTTGACAACTTCTTGGATTTCTTTTCCCAGAATAGTCTCGCTGTCAGCAGACGATGCTTCCCAGCTTTCCTCCTCCTCTTCCTCCTCCTCCTCCTCCTCCTCCTTCCCCTCCTCCTCCTCCTCCTCCTCCCCATCCCCTCTCCCCCCCCCCTCAGCTTGTTCGGCGGCTGCGAAGAGCAGCTCCACAGTGTCTACTTTCTTCTTCTTTGGATCGACCGATTGCGTAGACGTCTTGATGAATTCCAACTTCTGGGCGAAATTTTCGGCAGCGTTCAGTGTCGCCCCCCCGCTGATCTGCTCGGAGAGTTCTTCCACCAAGAGATTTGGTTCTGCGTCTTCTTCTCCTGGTTCGCGCCAAGTACCAGGCATAGCGTAAGCTACCTCCTTGCCACACGTCTGGAGCTCTATTGCAAGGCTGCGGATGTAATCATTGATTTTATCGATGCGTACATTCTGTCCCAAAGGTGGGGGTCTCCTCACTGTCAAGGGCTTCCCGTCCGCGTCTTGAAGACCCGGTCTTTCTTTCCTCGCGCACAGCCACTGAGTGTCTTCCTTGCCGAGGTTCTTCAACACGTGAGGGGGGGCATTACTGGGAAAGTTTTGGAAGCATTTTTCGCAGAGATCAAAATCAACAAACTTTTCGCAAAAGAAACGCGATTCGCAAATATTCTCGTCGCAAATGTCGCAGCGATAAATGTCGTCGTCGTGGTCTTCTTCATCAGTGACATACTCGACGTCTTCTTCCTCTTCCTCCTCCTCTTCCTCTTCCTCTTCCTCCTCCTCTTCCTCCTCCTCTATTCCCTCTTTCCGCTCCAAGTCGACCACCTCGATGTCACCATTTACATTCTCGTCGCCATCTCTGATGGCAATTTCTCGCGGAGGAAGCGGCACCAACAACTTTCCGCCCACACAGCTCCTGCTGAACTCGCGAAAATCCAAAACTTGCAACCTGGCGCACTGCGCACCGATGATTTTCTCTTGCTCTTTCTCGGCCATCTCGAAGAACTTTCTCGTTCCTTTCCCTTTTTCGTTGCTTATAGCTGCGTACTGCTCCAAGACATCCTCCGTCAAAGTGCACGTGAGCCATTCACGGGTTCCAGGATCCCGAAGCTTGACGACAAACTCGAAAGCATCGTCGTCGGCCTCTGTTGTGTCGGTCTCGGCGTTCTCCTTCTCAAGCGGATTTTTATTTTTATTCTTATTCTTACTCTTCTTCACCACCACGGCCGCTGTCGGTGCCGCCTTTCCTTTCGCAACCTCCTCGCCATAGACCCGCCCGACCCCCTGCCATGCCGCTTTCCGCTTTTTTCGCTCCTCTTCGAGCCTCAATTTTTCTTTCTCCAATTCTAGCTCCGCGTCAGATTTGAACCAAATGGACCTGGCCGTCCTGTCCCCTCCCCCCTGTTTATCGACATTCTTTGTTGCTTGCATCATGAGCGCCCGAAGACCCTTCTCTAGAGCAGGATCGGAGCTCGTTCCCACGTTTGCGCCCATCTTCAAAAATTTCAAATTCTGTGCCAACTTACTTTCCGCCTCCTCCTCGACTTCCTCCACCTTGGGAATCTCGACAACTTCGTCCGCTAGCGGCTCAAATTCTTTTCCGATCGTCGCCCAGTCCCGCTCTCGCCTCGCAATAAAAATTGTGCTGTCCTTGTTCTCCGGGAATGCGACGTCGAGAATTCTCCTGGCGAGTTTCTCCTTTCGTGCCGATTTGAGAGTCAAGAAGTTGAGATCGGCTTCCACTCCCATCCACCTCTTGAGTTCATCATATGCGAGATTGACGAGTGGTCTGTCCTTTCCCCTAAAATCTCTGCATTTCAGCTGGAGGCCCCTCCCGGCCTCGAAAAATGTCACAAGCATCTTGCCCACACGCTTTCGATTTGTAGAAATTTTCCAGACCTGCAGCGGTTTCGACTTTAGTACGAGCGCTCCGGAGGCCTCTTCGTACTCGAGCTGTTTGAGAAGTCGCACAGCCAAGTGTATTCTATTCTGCGGCGGGATCCACTTCAGCTTCCCGTGGTCGGTATCCTCCTTCCAATGGCTATGATCGAAGACGAACTTAAGGATCTTGCCATTGACTTCGTCGTCAGATGTGGCTACGAATTTAGTTCCCATGTCGCGTATCTTGACGTTGACGGTTTTAGATGTATTTTTTAATGAATTGAGGATCGGAATCTTACGACTGAATACTAGCGGTGTGAGCTCGAGATTGAGCTTCAACTTCACCTTGGAGAGCAACTTCTCCTTCTCGCTCATCTCCTTCTCGTCTAATTCGGAGCTCGAGGGGGCATCCCCGCTGTCAACGCTCCAGTAGATTCCGCTCACAATTCTCTCGCACAAAAATACCCTCTGCTCCCAAGAGAGCCACTGCAACGGTCCGTAGCCCAAACTCCACCACTCGTCGACGGAGCACTTGACAGTCTTCTTTCCGCCGCTAACAAACCCGCTGCCCTCGCGAACGCTGCCCTTGTGATAAAGATGGAAAGTAAGATTACCTTTCTCCGCGTACGCCGTAACAGCAAGTCTATTTTTGAACCGCTGACTTGTTCCCTCGCTGTCTTTGACGTTGTGCTGTCCGATCTCGTCGTCGTTCACCTGCTGGTTCGTAAGGGACGGGAAGACATTGATAGAACGCCAGAAAAGCCCTCCTTTTTCCACGCTCCCGTCTCGCATACAGCCCCTTTTCCTCCAGCTCTGTTCACTCTTCGCCTGCTCAAAAGGCTCGAATTCTATAGGCATCACCGCCTTACGATTTTTCAACTTGACAGCAGGGACCCCCTCGACGCAGACGATTCTATTCGACACAGCAAGGCAAAGCTTCCCCTTCTCTTCCGACGTGAGCCAGTGGAGGTTAGAGAAGCCAAGAATTTGCCAGTCTTTAGGGTACAGCACGACTAAATGAGTGAACAAGATTTTCGTCGGTCCTCGGGGTGATTTCGTCCTCAAGACGAGTAGGAGTGTTTCTACACAGTCTCGAAACTCCACCTCGACTTCGACGCCCTCCACCTCGACCTCAAGTACCCTTAAGACAGTCCCATCACTCGCCTCCGACTTTTCCTTCACCGATTCCCTGCACTCCTTCCTGAAAGCGCGCATTTCTCCCTTGGTACAGATCTCCAGCCCCCCTCCCCTGACGAAGAGAAACTTGGACATTTTGAACCCAATGTCGCTCTTTTCCTCGGTCTCGAGGTCGCCCCAATTCGCATCTCTCAGCTCCACGTCGAGAAGCTTGGATATTTGAGCCCACGGGCACTTGCACGAAAGGCGTTTCTTCGTCTTGGGATCCATCACCCTCATGATGAGCTCCTCGCTTGTATCGGCGCAAGAAGCCAAGCATCGCTCCCCGCAGAGGCTCAACGCGCCCTGCCAGACCACAGTTGGTACTCTCCGGTGCAGAGCAGAGTCTATCTGTCGGATGGCCTCTTCCCGCGCGTCGAGAATGCGCGAGGAACGGGCTTTGTACTCGGCCTCGGAGATGCTGACGTAGTGAATATTGGATATTCGAAGCGTTTCCGTCACGACGAGGTTCACGATTTTGATCTCTGCGCAATCATTTTCGGGAAGGCCCCTTGTGACCACGCCCACCGGCAACTGCCCTGTGGTGAGAAAAAATGAGGCTTCCACCAAGTCCATCACCAACAGCTTTACGAACATACCCGCTTTCCCAAAAGTCCCCAGGTTTAGGCTTCCGGTTTCTTTCAGGACGGAAAATTGTTCTCTCAGACGAGGGTCAGAGCGAGGGAGTACCATATCGCTATTGTGGGAGTGGCCTCTGATGCGCAGTGTCAGTTCATTTGTCTTTTTTTTGTGTTCAATGACAGTGGCTGGGAAGTATGCATTCACGCGCCAGACAAGGACAACTGAAGGGGGCTGTGTTGAGGTTTCGTGTTGCTCTGTTTTATGTTGTTCTTGCCCTTGCTCTTGCTCTTGCCCTTGCTCTTGCCCTTGCTCTTGCCCTTGCTCTTGCCCTTGCCCTTGCCCTTGCTCTTGCCCTTGCTCTTGCTCTTGCCCTTGCTCTTGCTCTTGTCTTGAGATACTACTACTAACATGATGGCTGGATTGTGGACTGTCAGCGTCCTTCTTCTTCTCCTCGTCGTCGTCTTTGTCATCACCTTCTTCATAAATGTCGTAAGAAGAATTCCCAGACGTAGCCTGATTTTGACGTTCAGTCGATGCACCCTCTAGTCCATCGCCTCCATCAACAATACTGACTGATTGCCAGCTCTTGACACCAAAAGAGGGCCAGCAATCCAACAAAATCTTGGCAAATAATTCGGCAGTAACCTTCCTCCCCTCGCTTATTACGCTCCATTCCCTCTGCCGCTCCTTTGTGCCGCTCTCTCCGTCCTTGTGGCTCAGCCCAAGCACCGGGGTGATATTTCCAAGAAATCGGTAATTGAGCAAGCGGTCCCCCTGGTGGAATTTGTGAGCGGTTGAGAGGGTAGACAGCGATGATGCCAACGCCACGGATTCAGCCAGTCTAGACCTAGCACGATTCGGACCAAGTGGGGACAAGTAGGAGGGGGTGGAGGGCTGCATTGCAAAACAACCCTGCAGGATGTTCTTGAGGGCACAGCTTTTGTCGTTGTCTAACCTATCATGATCAAGTTCACTAATTGTGCCACGAGGATAACCCCATTACTATTTTTTTGAGGAGGGACTTTTGTTTGAACCCTGTTGGTTAACATCCCCATCACCCGGCCGAACGAAGTTGACATTATTTCAAACCCCTCTAACCACACAAAGCCGGGGATATTTGAATCAAACAATCTTTCTCGGCTTCACAACGATAGGCTTGCTTGATCGCCGTGTACTTGCACTTCTTTCGAAACCATTCCTCAAAAACATTCAAGCCTCCCCTTCCCTACAGCACACCTCCCCGGTAACACTCCTCTAAACACCTCATATGACAACGCCACCGGTGGAAATTCCTGAGCTCCCATCTCTTTTATTATCTCCGTCTGAATCTCGCCGAATTCCTACCCCTGGGTCGCGGAACAACACATCTAACAGGCCAAGAAGTGTTTCCTTCCGGCAAGATGCTGATACTCCCCCCCAGGCCCCCGAGTCAGGGACGAAGGTCAGCAGGAAATTCGCAGAGGATACCGAGGAACTGCTTGCTGAATACTTTGGTCGCTCCGGATCAAGGCTAGGTAGATTGTCAGGAGGCGGCGCTGTCAGCCAACTTGACACGCCAACAAGGAAGAAAGAGACTGCGGCACAGAAGCAAATTCGACGTCATAAGGCTGCACTGAAGCTGATGAGTCCGGATCCCAAGCAAAAGTCGTCGAAAAAGACGCCACAGAATGTCAGCGGCATCGCAAGCATCGCGGACCCTCCTCCCACAAAAAATACCATGTACAACAATTCGACTGCCGAGACCCCTCACAGCAACTTTGACCCAGCCCTGGACGAAGTCGACGATGATATTGAGAATAGCGACTTTCTGTCGTCGTTTCACTTTGTATCTCACATGCTCCATCGCACGACACAAGTTTCAGGCGACATACCGACGAATGACGAAACTATAAATAGAGAAAGGGAAAAAAATGCAAACGACGAACAGATACAAGTTCTCGCGAATAACAAGGAAATGAACGGCGTCATTGAGTCACTCCGAAACCTGTCCCTACAGTTCAAGGACATTGTGAGATCAGTGAGCGGTCACCGCAAGGAGCTCGCCCTCAATATCAAGAAATCGAACACAACATACGTCCGCCTCTTTGAAAGAATGCTTTTCGTCGTATTGAAATTGCAGCGAAAGAAAGAGCGAGGGCTTGAGGATCAAATGACGGGGCTCAAAGAGCAAACTTCAAGCCTCGTTCTTCAGAACGATATCCTCCAGGCGCAACTGATTAAACTCGGCGAGCAGAACACCGCCCTGGTCGGCCTCAACAAATCTCTCCACGTCGAGAAAGAAGCCGTCGTCTCTCAACTTTCCGAACTCGAAAGGTACGCGAAGTTGTACTATGAGCTCAGGGAGAAGGAGAAAGTCAACGCGGTCAAACGCGCGCAGGAGAGAGACGAACTCCTTGAGCGACTGAAAAATGAGGAGGAGGCGATGCTGAAGCGGATGCACGACGCCGAGCAGGGTTGGGCTGAGGAGAGGAAGAAAATCTTCGAGGAAATGTCCCGCGTCAAGAAGCAGAAGGTCGTCAAAGTGGAGAAGCCTAAAATAATGGATCTGAAGCCGGGGAAAAGGATCAAGCGATTCAAGAAACCAGAGCCGGTGAAGGAGGCGGTGGTCATCGAGAAAAAGGTCGTGGAGATGGCGGAGAACTCGTGCCAGACGGAGACGAACTGCGACGGACTCTGGCAGAAGCAGGACGGTTGGATCGTGTCCACGAGCGACGATGTGCTGGCGAGAGCGCTGTGGCGCCGCGCGGTCCGGTACGCGAGCTGCCCGTGCTGCAAGGGCGCGGGGGAGTTCCTCAAAATGATTGTCGAGCAGAGCAAGCACAAGCAGAAGAAAAAGCTGGCGATTGAGGAGGGGAACGAGGGACTCGAAAAGGTTCCGTCGAAGAAGAAGGGCCGGAGGAATGGTATCGATAAGGACTGGATGCTGCCGGACGAGCTCGTTGAGTTCCTTTGTAACCTTCCCAAGTCGGTTCAAGGCACGACGCCCAAACCCTTGCCTTGGCTCTGCAAGGAGATCAACAAAATTTTGGACGAAAAATTCGAGGCGGATAAGCAGGATGAGGCGGAAGCGCAGCAAACCCAGAGCATGAACGATTTCCTGATGGAGCTATTCCTCAAACGGCACGGTCTCCGACGCCTCGCCGAGCTGAATCTGTACAACCTTATTATCTGCATCAAGGAGCACTACAAGAAGAGCTCGCTGGCGCACACCTTTGCCCGCTTCATGAACCTAATCGATGAGCGCTCCGAAAACACCCCGAATACTTCATCGGAGAAGTCGAAGAAGAAGGGCAAGAAGAAGGACGAGGGGAGGTGAGTCGAAGGGTTCCACCCTGGGTGCCTGCTGAAATTCATTTATCATTCGGGAAAGCTTTTCGTCGGCTCCTCCCGGGTGATGGATGGGTGATTCTTCTTTTTTTTACTCGCGTTTTTTCACGTTCACTATTCCTTCGGCCTCGTTTTCTCCTGCTCACACGAAAATAAATCGTCTCCTTCCCTCCAAAAACGAACAACCCCAACACACACAAACGCACACACAGCGGCGAGATCAAGCCGACAAACAAATCCCTCGGAACAGAATTCCTCTCCGCTTACCTCTGGGTCCGCCACAAGATGTTATCCCCCTACACCGGCGAGCCCGTCTACGGCGCCTTGGAGCGTTCGACCACCTACTCCGTGACGAAGACCAACATCCCATCCCACGTGATAATCGAGCGGGGCAGCTCGTACTTCATCCCCCTGGACCGCTGCGTCGGTGTGGTCCGGCTCGTCCTGGGGTTCCTCGCCCCCCGCAAGCTCAGCACCTACAGCAGGCAGATCGAGTACGGCGCTCAGCTCCTCACCAGGGAGGGCAGGGTGATATACCCCGACGGCGCGAGGATGATCATCAGGAACGCCA
>ERZ651776.2862-NODE-2862-length-18029-cov-8.212957_pt1 | contig 18029 bp, 16 predicted proteins | sample MGYA00514761_ERZ651776 | MGnify/ENA metagenome assembly ERZ651776 | reverse complement strand
AATAATTAAAAATTCAGAATATAATTATCAAACTTTTTTAGCTAAAGATTTGAATGAAAAAGGTTTGGATAAATTTGAAATTCAATCAAAACAACCAGAAACTCTTTTAATTAAAGGTTTGTCGTTATTTCTATCCGAGTCATCAAAATTAAGTGTTAAAGTTGTGAACAAAGATGTGGTTTTATTTAAATCAATTGACCAAAAAAATAATTATTCAGAGTCAGGCATTATCACTAGAAAAACAGGAGAATTAATCCATGAAATTACAAAAAATATCAAAAGTGAGAATGCAGAAAAATATATTTCTATTTATTTTTGCACTAAACATGATCAAAAAGTCTGATTTTTTTTTTGGCAATAATGTGTAAAATATTGGTATGAAAAAATATTTCCTTAGTATTGTATTAAGTTTGTTAATTACGTCAGTCGCTTTCGCAAGAAGTACTGGATGTAAAGAAGGAAATTGTGAAAATGGTTTTGGTAAATGGGTTTATACAGATAAAACTACTTATGAAGGAGAGTGGGTAGGAACAAAAAAAAATGGTCAAGGAACTGAAACTTGGCCAAATGGATATATCTATAAAGGTGAATTTAAAAATAGTGAATGGAGTGGAGTCGGCGTTTTAACTTTTCCTGATGGCTCAACCTATGAAGGTGAATGGGCTAAAGGATTTATGAATGGAGAAGGAACTTTTACCTCATCAGATGGAACAAAAAAATCAGGTAATTGGAAAAATGGAAAGATACAAGAATAAATGTCAAAAGAGAGTTATTTAAATAAAATCAAAGATCTACCCGAGACCACAAAACAATTCGGTGGTCTATTAATTATACTTATAATTATATTTACCTCTTTTTCCATTTTGAATGTTATGTTTGGTGGAGGCGATGAACTGGTCAAAAAAATGAAATTAGAAGAAGAAAGAATTGAACAAGAGAGAAAATTAAGTGAATTAATATCAAAACTACCCTCAGGGATATTAGTAACTTTTGATGGCACAGATCATTATAAATTAACAGATGAGGTATATGAACAAGTTTGTAAAGCAACAAAACTAATTCCACAACGGGCGATTATGGGTGCAAATTTTTTAAATTTTAGAGCGCATGAAATTTACACAATCAATGGAAATAAAATTGATGAGACATTTGTTAAATGGGATAAAGAAAAAAATAAGTGTTTTGCAGGTTTTACTGTAAGTGGAGATAATGTTGGGGTTAATGAGTCAGTAACAGTTAGTGGCGAAGCATTAAGTTTTTTAAGTACAGGTATTGATACTAGAGTTTATTACATTAAAAATTTTTAGGGGGAAAATAGTAATATTATAGATTTAACTTTATCTTAATTTCATATAACTTAATTAATAAATTATGTCTGAGCCAGTAATCAAATGTGAAAATGTTTATAAAATTTTTGGCACGAATGCTAAAAAAATGCTCCAAGACTCAAATGGAAATGTAGATGCTAAAACCTTCCAGGAAAATGGATGTATTGTTGGTGTTAACAATGCTTCATTTGAAGTTTCAAAAGGAGAAATGCTGGTTGTGATGGGCCTATCTGGTTCAGGTAAATCGACACTACTTAGATGTATTTCTAGATTAACTGATGCTACAGGAGGAAAAATTTTTATAGAGGGTCAAGATTTATTACAATTAAATAACAAAGAGCTTATCGAACTTAGAAGAAATAAAATGGGAATGGTTTTCCAAAGTTTTGCTTTGTTGCCTCATAAAACTGTTGTGGAAAACATAGCTTTTCCACTTCAAATTAAAGGTATCAAAACCGAAGACAGTATAAGTAAAGCAATGGACATGGTTAAGTTAGTTGGACTTGACGGAAGAGAAAACTATTTTCCAAGAGAACTCTCAGGTGGACAACAACAACGTGTCGGTATTGCAAGATCATTGGCTGTTGAACCAGACATTTGGTTTTTAGATGAACCTTTTTCAGCTTTAGATCCCTTGATTAGAAAAGAGATGCAAGATGAATTTTTAAGACTTCAAGAAAAGTTACAAAAAACAATCATGTTTATTACTCATGACTTTGATGAAGCCTTAAAGCTTGCAGATCGTATTGCAATTATGAAAGATGGTATAATTGAGCAGTTAGATACACCAGCAAATATTGTTCTAAACCCAGCCACTGAATATGTAAGAAAGTTTACAGAAGAAGTACCTAGAGAAAAAGTTTTATTAATTGCAGATGTTATGGATACTTCTAAAGACAATCTTGGTGATTTAAAAGTTTCAAAAGATGACATTATTGAGAATGTTGCTGAAAAAATTCTTACTCAAGAAAAATCAGTTGCTGTAATAGATGATAACAATAAAATTATTGGTTCTATTAACCCAACTAAAATAATCAATACAGTTTTTGGAGGAAGAAAAAATAACAATTAATTATGGAACTATTAAAAAAATATCCTAAGACATTTCAATGGTTATTTTTATTAGTTGTTTTTTTTGCTCTATGTTTTGCAATAGAGGTTCCCGAAACATATAAATTTATTCGTGGCCAAGCAGAATTTATTAAAGATCCAAATCAAAGCAGTTATGTTTTTCTAGGTAAAGAAGTAAGATATTATGCATTTGATGTTTTTTGGAGATTACCTCCATTACTTGGATGGCTACCTATTTGGATAAATGACTCATTATTTTTCCTAATGAATGAATGGATGCCAATCGAAGTTTGGAATGAAGATACTCAAGAATTTAAAAGTCGTCCAATAGTTTTACAAATTAGTAGAAACTTAACAGCGTTTATGACTTTTTTAATACAGTTGATTAGAGAGATTTTATTAGGAGGTCTCGAAACTATAGTGGCCTTTACTAGTTGGGATTGGATAGATAAAAACCCCTGGGCTGAACTCCCAGGATTGCCATGGACAATTGTTGCGGCAGGAGCAGCATTACTTTCATATAAACTTAGTGGCAAAGGTTTAGCTTTGTTTGCAGGTTTAACTATGATTTACATTTCTATATTTGGTCAATGGAAACCTTCTATGCAAACTCTTTCATTTATATTAATTGCAGCACCATTGTCGTTTATTTTTGGCTTAGGTTTAGGGATAGCTGCATTTAAAAGTAAACGTGTTGAGAAAGCCCTTTATCCAATATTATTAGTGATGCAGACAATGCCGCAATACGCAGTATTGGTTCCTGCGCTTGTTCTTTTTGGAGTGGGTGATCATGCGGCTGTAATAATAACTATGGTTGTAGCTGTACCACCAATGATCTTATTAACTATATTAGGTTTAAGAGCAGTTCCTCCAGAAGTTATTGAAGCTGGTAGAATGAGTGGATGTAATAATTTTCAACTAATGTTCAAAGTATTAATTCCAACTGCTAGAAGAGATATTTTAATTGGAGTAAACCAAGTCATCATGGTGTGTTTTTCGATGGCAGTCATTTCAGCTTTTATTGGCGCAAAAGGTTTAGGGTTTAATTTATTATTGGCATTAAATAAGTTAAATATTGGATTAGCATTAGAGGCAGGCTTATGTATTAGCTTAATTGCAATTTTATTAGATAAAATGTCTTTAGCTTGGGCAAACAAACAAACCGATTATTTTGGCAATCTTACATTTTATCAAAGAAATAAAAATATTTTATTTTTTGGTGCAACTGTAGTTATTGGAATATTGCTTGCCTATATTGGAACTTTTCTTTTTAAAGGTACTTTTAATTATTTGTTTGAAATTCCACACAACAAAGGAATATCCACAGCTGATTTTTGGAATAAAGGTGTAGATTGGATTTTTGATACATTTTTCATATATATTAAAGCATTTAACACATGGTTGATTCAAGATGTACTTCAACCAATGAGAGCTTTGTATTTAAGAATGCCTGCAGTTGCTACAATAGTTTTAGTTGTTGGAGCAGGATACTTAATTGGTGGAGTGCGTTCAGCTTTAGTTGTTTGTGCTTTAACTTTATTTATTGCTTTGAGCCCATGGTGGGATAGAGCTTTAGTAACAGCATATATGGCAACTTTTGGAGTAATTGTATCTTGTATTATTGGATTTACAGTCGGTACTTTATGTTTTCAAAACAAACATTCTGCAAATTTTATGTTGGGAGTGTGCGATATTTTTCAAACTTTTCCGTCTTTTGTATACTTAATTCCTGTAATGATGTTATTCGGTATAACTGACACATCCGTATTGATAGCAGTTATAGTTTATGCAACGATACCAGCAACAAGATATACAATCGAAGGTCTTAGAAGTGTTCCAGCTGGTTTGCATGATGCTGCAACTATGTCAGGTGTAAGTAAATTCCAAAGATTAACTAAAATAGAATTTCCTTTAGCATTTCCGCATATGATGCTTGGTATAAATCAAACAATTGTATTTGCATTGTTTATGGTAATTATTGGCGCGTTCATTGGCACAGAAGATTTGGGTCAATATATTCTAAAAGCATTATCAGATAAAAAAGGTGCAGGTATTGGATTAACGCTTGGTATATGTGTAGCTTTTATAGCTTTAATATTTGATAATTTGATAAGAGCTTGGGTAGAAAAAAGAAAAAAACACCTAGGTATTGATTAATCTAAGATTATTTATCTAAAAAAGTTTTCAAAGAGTCATCCATAGCAGATGCCCAAGGTGTGTGATGAATTGGAGCGACCGATCCTGTGACAGGCGAAGAAAAAGATTTATTTCTGTAAGTCAAAATATCTTCTACTTTGTGGTGTTCCCATTCTTTAAAATGTCTTCTGATTAATTCAAAATCTATTTTTGGATAATCTGACATTTCATGAAGCTCTTTTGTATATTCTGTTTGAAAATCAATCATTTGATCTGGGTTTTCTAATTTTTCTTCCATAGCAACCCATTTATTAATATCACTATCAATTTCTTTTTCATTTGGGATTTTTATTTTGTTCATTATCACATCTCTTGCATACCAAGCCTGACAATCAAACATATTAAAAGTATGAAATTGATCTTGCATTCCAAGGTATAAAAGTTTGTGATTATCCTGCCATACCACACCTTTATATAATTTTGGTGGATAAAGCCTGTTTTTTGTTTTTAACTGTAACTTTTCTTCTAAAAAAGGAAAATGATGTAAATAACCAGTACATAATATTATTGCATCAGCATCTTGTTTGGTGCCATCTTTAAATATTGCTTTTTTACCTTCTAATTTGTCTAGATAATGAACTTCCTTCATACTTTTTGGCCATTTAAAACCCATTGGGTTATGTCTGTATCCAATAGTAACACTCTTTGCTCCATACTTATTGCACTGCAGAGCAACATCTTCTGCAGAGTAACTACTTCCTAATACAATAACATCTTTGTCCCTAAATTCTTCTGCATCTCTAAAATCATGAGAATGCATAATTCTTCCTGGAAAAGAACTCATTCCCTTATATTCAGGAATAAAAGGAACTGAAAAATGACCAGTTGATACAACTAAAAAATCAAAATTTTCTTTTAAAACTTTATCATTAACTTTATCTTGATAAATAATTTCAAATTTATCATTTTTATAAATTGTGTTTATGACTTTTGTATTAAATTTAATTTTATCTTTTAAATTACCTTTTTTTGCTCTTCCAACTATATAGTCATATAAAACTTCTCTAGGTGGAAAAGATGGGATAGGTTTTCCAAAGTGTTCATCAAATGAATAATCAGCAAACTCTAAACACTCCTTAGGTCCATTCGACCAAAGATATCTATACATACTATTGGGAACTGGATCTCCGTATTGATCAGAACCTGTTCTCCAACTATAATTCCAAAGACCTCCCCAATCATCTTGTTTTTCAAAACAAACAATTTCTGGTACTTTTTCACCTTTTTTTTCTGCTTGTTCAAAAGCCCTCATCATAGACAAACCACATGGTCCAGCACCGATTATAGCTACTTTTGTCATAAAATTATTAAACTAAAATAAATTTTTAAAAGTATTTTACTAACAAAATGAGGACAATTACAATAAAATAATTAATAGTTATGAAAAATATCTTAATTATCGGTGGTGGAGCAATGGGTGCAGCATTTACAATCCCATGTTTAGAAAATAATAATAGAGTTACTATTACTGAGCCATATAGCAAAATATTCATAAAAGATCTTTCATCCAAAAATAAATTCCACTCAGCTTTGAGAATAAAACTACCAAAAAGATTAAAATTTAGAAAATACTCAGATAAATTATTAAGAGAAAAATTTGATCTTATTGTTATTGCTTTAAGTCTTTCAGGAATAGATTTTATTGGAAAAGAATTAAAAAGATATAAAATTAAAACTCCAATTTTAGTTCTCACAAAAGGTTTAAAGTATGAAAAAAAAAGAAATAGAATTCTGACAATTTCACAACAATTAAAAAATAATTTTAATTTAAAAAATATTTCAATATTAAAAGGCCCTTGTTTAGCAAAAGAGCTTGCTAGAAAAAATCAAACTAGTGTTATTATTGCGAATAAAAATATAAATATTGCTAAGAAAATTGGAAAAACAATATCTACAAAATATTACATTGTAGAGTTTTCAAGAGATATTGTTGGTGTTGAGGTATGTTCAGCTATAAAAAATATTTATTCAATGATTATTGGAGCTGGACAGAGCTTGAATGCGTCATCAAATTTGTTTCAAAAGTCTATTATAGAAATGAATTATTTAACTAAATATTTCAAAGGTAAAGAGGAAACAACCTTAAGTCTCGCTGGTGTTGGTGATTTATACGTAAGCGCTGCTGGAGGAAGAAATAGTAAAATGGGTAGTTATTTGGGAAAAGGGTTCACTTTTAAAATAGCCAAAAAAAGATTTATGCCAAATGATACTGTTGAAGGTGAACAGCTTGCAAGAGAAATTGCACCATTCATACTAAAAAAAATTGATAAAAAAAGAATTCCTCTAATGATTAATTTACTTAATGCAATTTTAAAAAATAAAAAATTTAAAGTTAGCTCATAATATAATTATGAAATCAAACTGGAATTATCCTACAACTATATGGGTTGGAAAAAATAGAGTTAAAGATTTAAGTATTGCTTGCAAAAATTTAAATATTAAAAAACCACTATTAGTGACTGATACTGGGCTTGCTAAATCAAATATTATAATTGATGTTTTAAAAAATCTTAAAGAAGAAGGTTTTTTGGTAGAATTATATTCAAATGTTGTTGGAAACCCAACTGGCAAAAATGTTATTGAGGGCGCCGACTATTATAATAAAAATAATTGTGATGGAGTAATAGCTTTTGGAGGAGGTAGTGGCTTAGATGTTGGTAAAGCAATTGCATTTATGTCAGGTCAAACATTGCCCATCTGGGATTTTGAGGATATTGGAGATAATTGGACTAAAGCAAACGCTGAAAAAATTGCTCCAATTATTGCTATACCAACAACTGCTGGAACTGGATCTGAAACAGGACGTGCATCAGTAATTTTAAATGAAGAAACAGGTATAAAAAAAATAATTTTTCATCCTAAATTTTTGCCTTCAATAGTTATTTTAGATCCAGTATTAACAATTAGCTTACCTTCAAAGATAACCGCTGCAACTGGTATGGACGCCTTAGCTCATAATTTAGAAGCATATTGTGCGCCAGGGTATCACCCGATGGCTGATGGAATTGCTTTAGAGGGTATGAGGATAATTAATGATTGGCTACTTGAAGCAGTTAATAATGGATCAAACATTGAAGCACGACAGAATATGCTAACAGCTGCAAGTATGGGATCAACAGCATTTCAAAAAGGGCTGGGAGCAATTCATTCATTAAGTCATCCAGTAAATGCCCTAAATAATGTTCATCATGGCTTATCCAATGCAATATTCATGCCTTATGTATTAACTTTTAACAAAGATGTAATTGAGCATAAAATAATTAAGATTTGTGATTATCTGGAACTTAAAGATCGATCTTTTGATGGTTTTATAAACTGGGTTTTAGATTTAAGAAAAAAACTAAATATGCCACATAAATTATCTGAAGTTATTGACGAAAAAGATTTTGATCTTGATAGATTGTCAAAAATGGCTTTGGCAGATCCATCTACTGGTGGAAACCCAAAAAAATTAACTGAAAATGATATGAGGACAATGTATCAGCATAGTATGAGTGGTGAATTATTTAAATGAGTAATTTGAACATTTTAATTGTTGAAGGAAATAATAGAAAAGATAGTCAGTTTTTTATTAAAGTAGCTGGTGCATCTGCTGCAGATAATTTAAAAAATTTAATATTAAAAATAGAGCCATCATCAAACATAGAAATCATAAATCCGGACAATGATCATGACACAACAAATGCTCTAAAAAATATGAGCCAGTATAACGGTATTGTTTTTACTGGTGGTGCAATGAGAATAAATGATATGACAGATGTTATAAAAAAGCACATTAATTTTGCATCTAATTGTTTTACTAAAAAAAAAAAGATTTTAGCAATTTGTTGGGGTCTGCAAGTCTGCTCAACTGCAGCTGGTGGTAAAGTAAACCCAGGAAAAAATGGTGCTCATATTGGAATTGCATCAAATGTAGTTATTAATAATGATGGTGAAAAACATTTTATATACAAAGATAAAAAAAAAACTTTTACATCACCAGCATTTAATTTTGATGAAGTGAGTGAATTGCCAAAAAATGCCATTCTTTTATCAAGTGACAAAGTAAATAATGTAATGGGTGTTAGTTTCAATGTAGAAAGTTCAGAAATTATTGGTTTACAATATCATCCAGATTATGAATATTCACAGATGATCAAACTTATTGCTGGTCGTAAAGAGCGACTATTTGTAAATAAAAATTTTTTAAATGAAAAAGAATATGAAAATCATATCTCATATATAGAGACTGAAAATGAATTATTGAATTTTAATGACAGAACGTGCGAAGTTAGAAACTGGCTTAATTATATAAGGAACTAATTTTAAAATAAACCTTCAATTTCACCATCTTTATTCAATTTAATCGAGTCTGCTGCAGGCACTCTTGGAAGTCCTGGCATAGTCATAATAGCCCCACAGACAACTACTATAAATTCAGCACCAGAAGAAAGTCTAATCTCTCTTAGTGGTAAAGCATGTCCGGTTGGTGCACCCTTAAGACTTGGGTCAGTGGAAAAGCTGTATTGAGTTTTTGCTATACATATTGGTAGTTCCCCATAACCAGCTTCTTCAAAACTTTTTAACTGATCTCTAATTTTAGTATCTGCTATAACTTCATCAGCTCGATAAATTTCCTTAGCTATTGTTTCAATTTTTTTAAAAAGAGGAGTTTTGCTTTCATATAAAAATTTAAATTTGGCTTCATTTTTTTCACATAAATCAGAAACATGAGCAGCCAATTCTTTTGTTCCTTCACCACCATTTGCCCAATGAGTGCAAAGACTGGCTTTAACTCCCAACTTATCACAAAAATCTATTAAAGCCTTAACTTCTTTGTCAGTATCTTTTATAAAATGATTAACTGCTATTGCCACAGGTAAACCAAATTTTTTAACATTTTCAACATGTCTTTGAAGATTAACTAATCCTTTTTTAAGCGCTTCAACATTTTCATTTTTTAAATCATCTTTTGCTACACCACCATGCATTTTTAATGCTCTTATTGTTGCAACAATAACCACACAACTTGGTTTTAAATTTGATTTTCTACATTTTATATCTAAAAATTTTTCAGCACCTAGGTCGGCACCAAACCCTGCTTCAGTTACAACGTAATCTGCAAGTTTTAATCCAGCTTTAGTTGCTATTACTGAATTACATCCATGCGCAATATTTGCAAAAGGTCCACCATGAATTATTGCAGGATTATTTTCTAAAGTTTGAGTTACATTCGGTCTGATTGCATCTTTTAGTAAAACTGTCATTGGACCTTGAGCCTTTAAGTCTTTTGCATAAATAGGTTTCTTGTCTCTTGTATAGGCAATAGTTATGTTACCAATTCTTTTTTCTAAATCTTCAAGATTATTTGCAAGACAAAATATAGCCATTATTTCTGAAGCAACTGTTATATCAAAACCATCTTCTCGAGGAAAACCATTCGCTACACCACCTAAATTAATATTTATCGATCTAAGAGCTCTATCATTCATATCCATAACTCTCTTCCAAACAATTCGTCTTACATCTATATTTAATTTATTTCCCCAATAAATATGATTGTCAATTAATGCTGATAAAAGATTATGAGCTGATGTTATTGCATGAAAATCACCTGTGAAATGTAAATTGATTTGTTCCATTGGAACTACTTGTGCATATCCACCACCAGCAGCACCACCTTTCATTCCAAAAGAGGGACCTAAACTTGGTTCTCTTAGGCAAACAATAGATTTTTTTCCAATTTTATTTAGTCCGTCATTTAAACCTACTGATGTTGTAGTTTTTCCTTCACCTGCAGGTGTAGGTGTTATTGCTGTAACTAAAATTAATTTTCCATCAGGTTTATCTTTTAATGTATCTAAATATTCTAAATTAACTTTGGCAATATGTCTGCCCATTGGACTAAATGCAGAACTTTCATCTGGTACGTTAACTTTTGCTAATATATCGTTGATGGGTTGCATTTTAGCTTCTCTAGCTATCTGAATATCTGATTTTACTTCACTCATTAAAAGTCCTTTATAAATATTAAAAATTTGATCGATTAGTATCTCTTTTTAGACCCTTTGGAAATATCTAAAAATTATATATAAAAAAAATATGAACTATTTATATTCATTATTATAAAATTTATTCATGCAAAAATATTCAATATTTAATCTAATTAAAAATGCTCTCACTAATCATGAAAAATGGGATTTAGCCTGGAAAGATCCAACACCTAAGAAGGAATATGATGTAGTGATTATTGGTGGTGGAGGCCATGGCTTGGCAACCGCATATTATTTGGCAAAAGAGCACAATATAACCAATGTTGCAATTATTGAAAAAGGTTGGATTGGTGGAGGAAATGTTGGTCGTAATACAACAATAATAAGATCAAATTATATGCATGATGATAATGCATTGTTTAGTGAATTTGGAATGGACCTTTGGAGAAAGATGAGCCAAGATTTGAATTACAATGTAATGTTTTCTCCAAGAGGAATTATTAATCTTGCTCACTCAGATGCACAAATGAATGTTTATGCAAGAAGAGGTAATTCAATGCGATTAAATGGAATTGATGCAGTTCTTTTAAATAGAGAACAAGTAAAAGAAATAATTCCAATGGCTGACTTTTCTGAAAATGTTAGATTTCCAATTTTTGGAGGTTTAATGCAACCAAGCGCAGGAACAGCAAGACATGACGCTGTAGCATGGGGCTATGCTCGACAAGCAGATTCAATGGGTGTCGATATAATTCAAAATTGTGAAGTAACAGGATTTGATATTTCAGCTGGAAAAATTCAAGGAGTACGAACTTCACGAGGAGATATTAAAGTTAAAAAAATTGGTTTATGTGTTGCTGGCAGCACAAACATTTTAGCTGAAAAATTAAATATGACATTACCAATTGAAACACATCTTTTACAAGCATGCGTTTCTGAACCAGTAAAACCAGTTTTAGATAAAGTGGTAACCTTTGGAGCTGGACACTTTTACATAAGTCAATCAGACAAGGGTGAAATGGTTATGGGTGGAGATTTAGATGGCTATAATAGTTATGCACAAAGAGGAAACCTTCCAACTCTTCAACATGTATTAACAGAAGGAATTGCGATGATGCCATTTTTAAGTAAATTAAAAATGCTTAGAACTTGGGGTGGAATAATGGATATGTCAATGGATGGTTCACCTATTATTGACAAAACACATATTGAAGGTTTGTATTTGAATTGTGGTTGGTGCTATGGTGGCTTCAAGGCGACACCAGCATCTGGTTGGACTTTTGCTTATACTATCGCACAAGATAGAGTTCATGAACTAAACTCAGGATATAGTTTAAATAGATTTAGTTCAGGCCACTTGCTTGATGAAAAAGGGCTTGGTACAAAAACTTGGATTTCATAAATGCTTTATATTAAATGTCCACATTGTGGAATGAGATCACAAAATGAATTTTCCTATGGTGGTGATGCTAGTGTTAAAAGACCCGAACTAGGAAAAGAAATTTCAGATCAAGACTGGGATAATTTTGTCTACAATAGAAAGAGCCTTAGAGGAAAACATTGGGAATTATGGCAACACTTATCGGGTTGTCGTCAATGGATAAAAGTTGAAAGAGATACAGCAACTCATGAAATTTTTAATACTTTAAAAGCTAATGAGGAAATTTCATAATGACTCAAAATTTTAGGCTAGAAAATGTAGGATTAATAAATAGAAATAAAAAACTTTCATTTAAATTTAATGGTAAAACTTATTATGGTTATGAAGGAGATACCTTAGCATCAGCATTAATAGCTAACGGAGTTCATTTAGTTGGAAGAAGTTTCAAATATCATAGACCCAGAGGTTTTTTTGGTGCTGGTGTAGATGAGCCTTATGCAATAGTTCAATTGTATAGAAATGGTGAAACAGAGCCAAATATAAAAGCAACAGAACAAGAGCTTTTTGAAGGGTTAGAAGCAAAAAGTGTAAATTGTTGGCCAAGTGTTAACTTTGACATTGGTGCAATAAATAATTTTTTAAAAGTATTCCTTCCTGCAGGATTTTATTACAAAACTTTTATGTGGCCAAAAAGCTTTTGGTACAAAGTTTATGAGCCGTTTATTAGAAAAGCAGCAGGACTTGGAGTTGCATCAATAAAACATGATAAAGAAAGATACGAACATAAATATGAATATTGTGATTTAATAGTTGCTGGATCTGGACCATCGGGACTAGCAAGCGCATATGCTGCTGCTAAAAATGGAGCTAAAGTAATTTTAGCTGAAGATAAATCTAGATTTGGAGGAACTCTCTTAACTAGTGATGTTAATATAGGCAATCAAACTGGTAAAGAATGGGCTGAAAGTATAATTTCAGAATTAAAAGGAATGCCCAATGTGACAGTAAAAAATAGATCACAGGTTTTTGGCTATTACGATCATAACATGTTGGTAATGTCAGAGAGAATAAGTGATCATTTACCAAAAACAAAAAAATTTCATCCAAAACAAAGACTTTGGTATATTAGAGCGAAAGAAGTTTTAATTTCATCTGGCTCAATAGAGAGACCAATAGTTTTTGGAAACAATGATACACCTGGTGTAATGTTGTCTTCAGCTGCAAAAGAATACTTAAAAGTTTATGGAGTGCTAGTTGGAAAAAATCCACTTATTTTTACAAATAATGACAGTGGCTATGAAACTGCAATTGAATTCAAAAAAAATGGTATTGATCCTGTAATCTTAGATACAAGAAAAGAACCTCAATCTGAAATAGTCAATGAGGCTAAAAATTTAGGTATTAATATTAAATTTTCTTATGTGGTTGTAGCTGCTCAAGGTTATAAAAAAGTTAAATCAGCTGATATAGCTAAAATTTCTGATGACAAAGAAAAGTTAGGGACGCTTGAAAGTATAAAATGTGACTGTATATGCGTCTCTGGTTTTTGGACTCCAACTATTCATTTAGCCTCACAATCAGGAAATAAAACAATTTTTAATGAGAAGATAGATGCATTTGTTCCAGGTATTTCAAAACAAAATGAAAAAACACTTGGAGCTGCAAATGGAGTTTATAATTTAGAAGAAACCATAAAAAGTTCATTAGAAACTGGCTTTGAATTGTCAAAAAAAATCACTAACAATGATAACAAAGTTTCTTTTCCAAATGTTGTTGAAAAAAAATCTACTGCTCATGATAAATTTTGGTGTGTTCCACTTCCAAAAGGAAAAAGTTATAAAAGATTTTTAGATTTTCAAAATGATGTTGCGGTATCAGATATAGAAATAGCTTTGAAAGAAGGTTATCGATCAATTGAGCACGTTAAAAGATACACAACTCTTGGAATGGCAACAGACCAAGGTAAAACTAGTAATTTAAATGGCTTACAGTTAGTTTCTAAAATTGAAAATAAAGTAGTTCCAGCAGTTGGGCACACTACTTTTAGACCACCTTATACACCAGTTTCTATTGGAGCAATCGTTGGTAGGGAAGTAGGCAAACATTCAAAACCAACAAGAAAATCTCCTATGCATTATTGGCATGAAAAAAATAATGCAGTTTTTGTGGATGCAGGAGTTTGGTTGAGGCCTAGATATTATAAACAAGGAAATGAAAACTTATTTGAAGCATCAAAAAGAGAAGCTAAAAATGTGAGAACAAATGTAGGTGTATGTGATGTTACTACACTAGGCAAAATAGATATTAAAGGACCAGATGCTGCTGAGCTACTTAATAGAGTTTATACTAATGCTTGGCTAAAGTTACCAGTTGGTAAAGCCAGATATGGTGTGATGTTAAGAGAAGATGGAATTGTGATGGATGATGGAACAACAACAAGAATTTCAGAAAATCACTATCATATGACTACCACAACTGCGCAAGCAGCAAACGTTCTCTCACATTTAGAGTATTATTTACAATTAGTTTGGCCAGAATTAAATGTTAACGTGGTTTCATCAACAGAGCAGTGGGCAGGAGCAGCTATTGCAGGGCCAAAATCTAGAGATTTATTAAAAAAACTATTTCCAAATTCAGATGTTTCAAATGAAGGACTACCTTTTATGGGCTACATCGAAGGAGATTTATTTGGTGTAAAAGCAAGAATATTTAGAATTTCATTTTCTGGAGAGCTTGCTTATGAGGTAAACGTTGAGTCTGATAATGGGAACTTTATGTGGGAAAAAATTATAGAAATTGGTGAAGAGTTTAAAATTCAACCTTATGGCACAGAAGCTTTGTCAACTTTAAGAATTGAAATGGGACACGTTGCAGGATCAGAGCTTGATGGAAGAACAATACCTTATGACAATTCTTTAGAGGGCTTATTAAGCAAGAAAAAAGATTTTATTGGAAAAAGATCTCTTAATAGAGAGGCGTTTGTAGCGAACGATAGACAAAAAGTGGTTGGAGTAGTTCCGTTAGATAAAAAAACTAGTATTCCAGAAGGATCCCATTTAGTCAAAGATGCTAATGCACCTTTGCCAAATCCAAAATTAGGTTACATCTCAGCCTCATGTTGGAGTGTTGAGTATGACAATCCATTCTCATTAGCCATTCTTAAAAATGGAAAAAATATGATAGGAGAAAAATTATTTGTAATGTCACCACTAAAAAATAAAGTTATACCAGTTGAAATAGTGTCTTCGCACTATGTTGATCCAAAAGGTGAGAGGGTAAGGTCATGAGTTCGATATCAGCATTAGCAAATATTCACTCTAAAGGTAAATTCGGTGATCATGAAAGTAAAAATGAAAACGATCTTTTAAAAATTTCTGAGATAAAAAATTTATTAATTGTACAAATAGCTCAATATAAAAATTCCTCTGTTTCATTTGAAAATATTAAAATTGATAATTTAAAATTAAAAGATGAGCCATTGAATGTTGAAAGCAATAGTAACACAAGAATTTTATGGAATGGTCCAAAAAATTGGCTTTTAGTATCAACAAATAAAAGTTTATATAAAAATATTACAGAGTTATTTCAATCATCAGATTTTGCGGTAACTGACTTGTCTCATTCAAGGGCTATAATCGAAATTGAAGGTGAGGATGCTAAAGAAATTTTAAAAAAAGGATGCCCTTTTAATTTTAATATCCTAAAAAAAGATAATTCAATAAACTCTGTTTATAATGGAATAGCATTTACAGTTGATCTACTTGATAATAATCCTGATAAAGTCAGGCTATTCACTTTAAGAAGTTTTGGTGAGTCTTTATATCACTCTATTACAGATGCATCATTAGAGTTTGGTTTTAAAGCTATCTAATCAAATACTTTTTAATCTCTTGTTGCAATATAAACACCAATAGAAGTTATTAAAAAACCAATAAGATCTAAATTAGTCAAACTCTCATTTAGAAAAATCCAAGCCATCATAGCAGATGTTGCTGGAATTAAGAAAAATATTGAAACAGTTTTACTTGCTGAATTCTTTTTAATTAAAAACATTAATATTGTAAAAGCACCAAATGAAACTAAAAATATTTGGTGACTCATTGCAACAATAAATGTTTTTGTGAAATCAATGTATGGCTTAGTAAAAAATATTATTATCAGAACATGAAATAAGCAACCACCAACAGCTTGATAAAAATTACTCACTGATAAAGGTAAATTATTACTTAATTTTTTTTGCCAAATTGTTGAGGCTGTAATAGATATTAACGCAACTATTGTCGCGATTAATCCTAATGATGGTATGTTTGAGCCTATATCAAAACCTAAAACTAATGCAGCCCCTACAAATCCAAGTAAAACCCCAATCCATTGTTTGATAGTTACTCTTTCTCCAAGTATAGGTCCACTAAGTATATTTGTTAAAATAGGTTGAAGAGTTACTATTAAAGCAGCTATGCCTGTAGGCATACCAATTGAAATAGAATAAAATACTCCACCTAAATAAAATCCATGAAAAAGAATCCCACTAAGCAATGATTCAATTAAATTTTTTTTTTTAATTATTATTGATTGTTTTAAATAAAGCGAAAATAAATAAAAACCTATGGCTACAAAAAAAAATCTAAACGCTAGAGCAGAAAAAGGATCACTATTATCAATAATTGGCTTTGTAGTGATAAAAGCAGATGACCAAAGTAGTATAAATATGATTGGAAAAATTCTGGTCATTTCAGGTTTTATAGATCATTTATTCTTACTTTTATTGGATAAATTTAGTTTAATTTATTTATGAAAAATGCAAGCATAATTACTACCTTGAGTTGTATTCAAAAATGTATAAGATTCTTCTCAACTGTAATTAACAAAAAAATGATTTCGAAATGAAATTTAGATTTATTAAAATATTAACGATTATAGTTTCGTTTTTCTTTTTGACTGGTTTTTTACCTGTTTTCTCTATACTTGGTCCTGGTTTAACAGCTTTTACATCTGGTAATATTTACAAAGCTGGAGCTCAATATATGATTAATAAAACAATTGAAGATGCAACTGGAAAAGATTCTCTAACTTTTGTCAAAGATAAAATTGAAGAAAACAATGATAATAAAGATTTAAATAAAGAACTTATGCTACTAGTTGAAAAAAGAATAAAACTCACAAGACAAAAACTAAACCTTAAAAATATCAATCAGTAATTTTTAAATAAATTAAATGTTTTTGTTTGCTTTCTTTACACCATAATTCATAACTTTCACACATTCTCCATAAATGATTAAAAGCCCTTTGAGATATTTCAAGTGGAAAATGACTTTTTGCATAATATAAATTTGGAAATTGAATTAATTGTTTGATAGTCAAATCTTTTTGAATTTGAAGCAATCTTATTGTTTCTTCAGGTATTTTTTTTTTAGTTACAGTATCAATAAAATTATTTTTTTCTAATTTTTTTAATAAATCATCATGAAATTTACCACTACCTATTTCTTTGTATTTTTTAGAGCCAATAAACGTTTCGATTGCATTTATATTAGAAAAATCTGAATTTAATTTTTTAATTTGACATATTTCTGAATAGATTAATTCCGCAACTAGTATGACATAGGGCTTTTCTTTTGAGGGCATTATCTATTTTGATATTTTTTCATAGCTGCATTTGCTAGAATCAAATTAGGATCAAGAAAAATTTTTGATGATTTAATTGTTTTGAATGATTTAAATGCAAATATAGCTATTGGTAATTCGGTGCAACCTAGAATAATTTTTTTACATTTTTTTTTAATTAAATAATCGATTGCTCTTTTAATAATTTTGTTGGCTAATTTAACTTTTCCCATTTTTACAAGTTTAATTGCTTTATTAACTGAGCTGTTTTGAATAGATTTGTTTGGAAAAACCAAATTATAATCTTTGTCAAAAAATTTATTATATACTCCAGTCTTCAAAGTTCCTTCGGTTGCAAGTAAACCAATTGAAGAATTCTTTTTACATTTTTTTTTAGCATAAATAAAAACTTCTTTAGGCATATTGATGATTGGTAATTTAATCTTATTTTTTAAATCATCATACCAATAGTGCGCT
>ERZ651776.2857-NODE-2857-length-18081-cov-56.651911_pt1 | contig 18081 bp, 18 predicted proteins | sample MGYA00514761_ERZ651776 | MGnify/ENA metagenome assembly ERZ651776 | reverse complement strand
CGTAAAAGAATAGAAGAATGTGATACAATTGTTTTAATAGCTCCTATTTGGAATTTTAGAATGCCTGCTATTGTTGAGGGTTGGATTGATAAAGTTTTAGCTCCACCTTGGGCATTTAAATTTAAACAACTTTGGGGTAATTATGGATATCCAATAGGTAATTTAAGACAAAAAAAAGCAATAATTTTTTGTACTTATGGTTCACCAAGATTAGCAATTACAACTTTCTTTTTAAATTTACCTATTAGAAGATTAAAAAGAGGAGTATTTCATATGTGTGGCATATATAACATTGTCTATAGAAGATACTTTGCAGTACCATTCGTTAGTGATGCAAAAAGGAAAGAATTTTTAGAAGATGTTAAGAAAACTGCAAATAATATTTAAAGTATTATTTTTTGTTTCTTTTTTTCTTAATTCATCAAATGCAGAAATTCTCAAACCTAATAGCAATATTAAGCCATCAGAAGTAGTTAAAATCCAGCTAAGTGGACTTCAGAAAAATGATCTAGATTTTAAAGATAGTGGCATAGAGCAAACTTGGAATTTTGCGCACCCCAACAATAAAAAGGTTACAGGTCCTTTGCCTAATTTTAAGAGAATGATCAAAGGAGACTCTTATCAAATGATGCTAGATCATCTTAGTCATACTATTACAGAGCTTGGAAGTAGTGACAAATGGGCTCAATTTGAGGTTATAATTTTAGATAAGAATAAGATTTATCATAAGTTCAATTGGCAAGTTGAAAAGTACACTCAGGATGGGGTGTTAAAGGATTGTTGGTTGACTACAATGGTGTCAAATCCTATTCCACTTGGCAGCTCAATTTAATTATCCACAGATACAATTTTGTTTCGTTATTTCAAAAAATTTAGTAGGAATCGCGGATGAAAACAAAAACTAAAGTCGTAGTAGTTGGCGGTGGAGTTGTAGGGGTTAGTGCTCTTTACCATTTAGCAAAAAAAGGTTGGTCAGATGTTGTTCTTGTTGAGCGAAAAGAATTAACCTCTGGATCTACTTGGCATGCTGCAGGTTTATTACCATTATTTAATATGAGTTATTCAGTAGGACAATTGCATAAATATGCAGTGGACCTTTATAAAAAATTAGAAGAAGAAACTGGAAAAAATGTTGGCTTTAGTGTTGTATCAAATATTCGTTTAGCAAGCACCAAAGATAGAATGGATGAATATCATCAGTACGCTGGTGTTGCCCAAACTATTGGTGTTGACGTAAAGTTTTTAACACCAGATCAAGTTAAAGAAATTTGGCCTTTGTGTCATACTGATGATTTAGTTGGAGCAATCCAACATCCAGAAGATGGATATATTCAGCCTGCTGATTTAACTCAAGCAATGGCTACAGGCGCAAGAAATATGGGTGCAGAAATTTATAGAAATACAAGTGTACTTTCTATGAAACAAACTAAAGATGGTTGGGTTGTTGAAACTGATAAAGGATCAATTGAATGCGAGCATGTTATTTCTTGTTCTGGAAACTTTGCAAGACAAACAGGAAAAATGGTTGGATTAGATATACCAGTAATTCCAGTTGAACATCAATATATTGTAACAGAACCTCATCCTGAAATTCAAAAAAGAAAAAAAGATGGCTTACCAGAAATGGGAGTTCTTAGAGATAGTGATAGCAGATGGTATATGCGAGAAGAAGCTGGAGGATTAATTTTAGGACCATACGAAGATGGTGCACCAGCGTGTTATGTAAATGGACCATCAAAAGATTCAGAGTACGAATTATTTCAAGAAGATTTAGATAGATTAGCGCCACATATTGAAGGTGCAATACACCGTGTTCCTGCTTTTGGAGAAGTAGGTGTTAAAAAAGTTTATAATGGTGCAATCTGTTATACTCCAGATGGTAACCCAATTGTTGGACCTGCGTGGGGATTAAAAAACTTTTGGATTAATGAAGGACATAGCTTTGGAATTACTGCAGCAGGTGGAGCAGGATGGCAATTAGCTGAATGGATTATTGATGGGGAGCCAACAATTGATATGCTTGGTGTTGAACCTAGACGTTATGGTGATTATGCAACTAAATCTTATTTAAAAGCTAAAAATGAAGAAGCTTATAGCCATGTATTTATTACTCATTATCCAGATGAAGAAAGACCAGCCGCAAGACCTTTAAAAACTTCACCTTGTTATGAGAGAATGAAAGATTTAGGTGCAGTATTTGGTCAAAAATTTGGTTGGGAAAGACCTAATTTTTTTGCAACAGATGGCATGGAACAAAAAGACGATTGGTCTTTTAGAAGATCCAAATGGTTCGATGCTATTAAGAAAGAATGCCAAAACGTAAAAGATAACGTTGGTCTTCTAGACATGACTGCATTTGCAAAATGTAGAATAAAAGGTCCAAAAGCAGAAGAATTTTTAGATCATTTAGTTGCAAATAAACTTCCAAAAAAAATTGGAAGAATTGGTTTATGTCATGCACTTAATACTAAAGGTGGAGTTCATTCAGAATTTACAATCATGAGAGAGTCCGAAGATAGTTTTTATTTAGTATCTGCTGGAGCAAACTTACGATTAGATCATGACTGGATTAAAAAATGGATGCCAAATGAAGGTGTTACATTTGAAGATTTAACAAACAGCACAGGTGTACTAGTGGTTGCCGGTCCTAAATCAAGAGAATTGTTACAAAAAGTATCAACAGATGATTTTTCAAATGAAAATTTCAAATGGTTAACAGCTCAAGATGTAAATATTGGATACGCACCAGTTAATGCAATGAGAGTAAACTTTGTTGGAGAGCTAGGTTGGGAACTGCATCATCCAATTGAATATCAAAATCATATTTTTGATAAATTGATGGAAGCAGGAAAAGATTTAGGTATCAAACCTTTTGGTATTAGAGCAATGAATAGCTTAAGATTAGAGAAATCATACAAGCTAGTAGGAACAGAACTTTCAATTGAGTATTCACCATATGAGTCAGGCTTGGATAGATTTGTACATCCAAATAAAGGTAGCTTTATTGGACTTGAAGCACTTAATAAATGGAGAGAAAAAGGTTTTGATAACAAGCTTATTACTCTTGAGGTTCATAATACCAAAGACGCTGATGTTTTAGGAAATAATCCAATTTATAAAGACAATAAAGTTGTTGGTAGAGCAACAGGTGGTGAATTTGGTTTTAGATTAGATAAGTCTATTGCTCTTGCAATGGTTAAACCAGAGCATGCTAATGTAGGCGACAAATTACAAGTTGATATTTTAGGTGAAATGTATGACGCTACAGTAATAGAAGAGAGTCCTTACGATTCTGAAAATAATTTATTGAGAGCTTAATGAAAATTTTAGTCGCTGTTAAAAGAGTTATTGATTACAACGTTCAAATAAGAGTAAAAGAAGATGGAACAGGCGTTGTCACTGACAATGTTAAGATGTCAACAAATCCACCAGACGATAATGCAATCGAAGAAGCTGTTAAAATAAAAGAAAGTGGAAAAGCAACAGAAGTCATTGCTGTTACAATTGGAGAAGATAAAGCTCAAGAAACTGTAAGAAAAGCTTTAGCCGTTGGAGCAGACAGAGGAATTCATGTTAAAGCAGATGGTGTGATAGAGCCAATAGCTGTTTCAAAAATTTTACAAAAAATTGTTGATAAAGAAAAACCAGACTTAGTATTCATGGGTAAACAAGCCATTGATGACGACTGCAATCAAACAGGGCAAATGTTAAGTGCTTTATTAGACTGGCCACAAGCTACTTTTGCTTCAAAAATTGAAGTTAAAGATGGAAAACTTGAAGTTGTTAGAGAGATAGATGAGGGCTTAGAAACTATTGAAATTAATACACCTGCAATTGTTACATGTGACTTAAGATTAAATGAACCAAGATATGCATCATTGCCAAATATTATGAAAGCAAAGAAAAAGCCAATTGAGCAAATGGCTGCATCAGATTTAGGTGTGGATGTAACTCCAAAAATACAACAGGTAAAAGTTGAAGAACCACCTAAACGAAAAGCTGGAATTAAAGTTTCAAGTGTTGCTGAGTTGGTTCAAAAATTAAAAAATGAGGCTAAAGTAATATAATGTCAGTACTATTAATTGTAGAACACAACAACAAAGAGCTTAAATCATTTACATTAAATGCTGTAACAGCAGCATCACAAATAGATACTGATGTTCACGCATTAGTTATTGGAAATAATTGTGGAGATGTTGCAAAAGCTACTTCAGAATTACCTTTAGTTAAAAAAGTAATAACAGTAGAAGCCGCCTACTATGAAAACTTTTTAGCAGAAAATTTTGCGCCAGTTATTGTTAAGCTTGCAGATAATTATTCACATATAGTTTGTTCAGCTAACACATTTGGTAAAAATTTAATGCCAAGAATAGCTGCTAAATTAGATACATCACAGGTTAGTGATATTATTAAAGTAGAGTCATCCGACACTTTTGTTAGACCAATTTATGCAGGTAATGCTTTTGCAACAGTTAAAAGCGCTGATGAAAAAAAATGCATTACGATTAGACCAACATCGTTTGATCCATGTGAAAGCTCAGGTGGTTCGGCACCAATTGAAACTGCTGAAGCAGGAGAAGAATTTTCACTAACAAAATTTATTAAAAGAGAAGAAATCAAGTCAGATAGACCTGAACTTGGTACAGCAAGAATTGTCGTATCAGGTGGAAGAGGGATGCAAAGTGGAGATAACTTTAAATTAATTACTTCAATTGCAGATAAATTAAATGCAGCAATAGGTGCTTCAAGAGCAGCAGTTGATGCAGGATATATTAGTAATGATCACCAAGTGGGTCAAACAGGTAAAGTCGTTGTTCCAGATTTATATATTGCAGTTGGAATTTCAGGAGCTATTCAACATTTAGCTGGAATGAAAGAAAGCAAAGTAATTGTTGCAATTAATAAAGATGGAGAAGCTCCAATTTTTAGTGTCGCAGATTATGGTTTAGAAGCAGATCTATTTGAAGCTTTGCCACAGTTCTTAGAAGAGTTGAACAAATTAAACACTATACAAAAATAATTCTTAAAGATAAAAATATCATATGGGTAGAGAGTCGATGGAGTATGATGTGGTAATTGTTGGAGGTGGTCCTTCTGGATTATCAACAGCTATAAAACTTAAACAATTAGACCCAAATTTAAATGTTTGTTTATTAGAAAAAGCTTCAGAGATTGGAGCTCATATTTTAAGTGGCAATGTTTTTGAAACAAGAGCTCTAGATGAACTTTTACCAAATTGGAAAGAACTTAATTCACCAATTAAATTAAAAGTTTCAAAAGAGAAATTTCTATTTTTGGGAAAATCAAAATCTTTAAATTGGCCGACATGGTTGCTCCCTAAAGTTCAACAAAACCACAACAACTATATTATTAGTTTAGCAAATTTATGTAGATGGCTTGCTGAACAAGCAGAAGCTTTAGGTGTTGAAATATTTCCAGGATTTCCTGCAAGTGAAATTTTATACAATGAAGATGGCTCAGTTAAAGGTGTTGCAACTCAAGATATGGGAATTGATAAAGAAGGAAACCAAAAAGATAGTTTTGAGCCAGGCATTGAATTAATTGGAAAAGTTACAGTATTTGCAGAAGGTTGCAGAGGCCATCTTGGAAAACAGTTGATTGATAAATTTAATCTCTCAGAAGGTAAGGATCCTCAACAATATGGAATTGGTTTTAAAGAAATTTGGGAAATAGAAGATAAAAATCATGAAGAAGGAATGGTAATGCATACAGCTGGATGGCCGTTAGATAACAACACTTATGGTGGAAGCTTTATCTATCATGCAGAAAATAAGCAAGTTTTTCTAGGCTATGTAATCGGGCTTGATTATAAAAATCCTCATCTTTCACCCTATGATGAATTTCAAAGGTTTAAAACACATCCTGCAATTAGAAAAATAATTTCTGGTGGAAAAAGAATTTCTTATGGAGCTAGAGCTTTAATTGAGGGTGGACTTCAGAGTTTGCCTAAAATGTCTATGCCTGGTGCATTATTAGTTGGTTGTGATGCTGGAACATTAAATATGCCTAAGATTAAGGGTTCTCATACTGCAATGAAGAGTGGGATGATTGCTGCAGAAACAATAATTGAAAAAATTAAAGAAAATAAAAATTTATCAAATTATGACGAAAAATTTAAAAAAAGCTGGGTTTATGAAGAGCTTCATGTTGCTCGAAATGTAAAACCTAGTTTTAGCTGGGGTTTAATTCTTGGAATAATTTTTACTGGAATAGATCAAATTTTATTTAAAGGTAAACTACCATTTACCCTAAAGCACAAGCATGCTGATCATGAAACCTTAAAACCAGCAAATGAAATGCCTAAAATAGAATACCCAAAATATGATAATGTCATTACTTTTGATAAAACAAGTTCAGTTTACCTTACAGGAACAAATCATACTGAGAACCAGCCAGTACACTTAAAACTTAAAGACCCTAATTTGCCAATCAATTATACTTTAGAAAAATTTGATGAACCTGCGCAAAGATACTGTCCAGCTGGAGTTTATGAAGTTCAAAAAGAAAATGATGTAAACAAATTTGTAATCAATTCTCAAAACTGTATTCACTGTAAAACGTGTGATATAAAAGAACCTTCACAAAATATTACTTGGGTTACACCAGAGGGTAGTGGTGGACCTAAATATGGAAATATGTAGATTAAGACAAATCTATTGCAAACTTTTTTAATTTCTCAATCGGTAAGTGTTTTAAAGTATTTGCATGTGTTCTTTTTATAAATATCGGACAACCTTTATCTGCCTCAACTGCTTTTGCATACCACATAGCACATACGCACCAACCATCACCGTCTTTTAATCCTGGAAAACCAAATTCAGGATGAGGTGTTATTAAATCATTGCCCGCTTCTTTTAACCATTCTAAAAATTCAGTAGTAACTTTTGCACAAACAGTGTGTACGCCATGATCATTTTCATCAGTGTTACAACAGCCATCTCTAAACCATCCTGTTAAAGGATTATTAGAACATTCTTCTAAGTCTTCACCTAGTACATTTTTTTGTTTATCACTCATCTAAATTTTTGTAGGATTTGGTTGACCTTTGTAAACTTCTTCTGGATCAAAAGATTTTTCTTTTTCTTCAAATTTCATTTTAATTTCACGACCATTGTCAATTGGTCCCATTGGAATAGATCTATAGAAACATGATCTGTATCCAACATGGCAACTTGATCCATCACCAATATCAACAGTCATCCAAACTGAATCTTGATCATCATCTATTCTTATTTCAGTTACTTTTTGAGTAAAACCACTTGTCGCACCTTTATGCCAAATCGCTTTTCTAGATCTGCTAAAATAATGAGCTTCTTTCGTCTCGATTGTTTTCTTTAAGGCCTCAACATTCATATAACCGTGCATTAAAACGTCTTTTGTTTTAGAACACATCGTAATTACTGGTATTAAGCCATCATTATCAAATTTTGGTGATAACAAATTGCCTTCTTCGATTTCTAGGACATTTTCTCTTTTTTTGAACATATGTAGTGACTATTTAGCATATATCTCGGTATATTAAATATTTTAAAATTAAGTATTTACTGTATAAAAAGGCGCTATGAAATTAGTTAAAGACACAGACAATAAAATTATTGAGACAAATAAAGTTTCAGACAAAGAAGCTGAAGAAGCTTTTAAAACTATATTATCTTGGATGGGTGAAGATCCTGAAAGAGAAGGTCTGCTTGAAACACCTAAAAGAGTGATGAAAGCATATAAAGAATATTTTAGTGGGTATAAAGAAAACCCAAATAAAATTTTAGACAAGACTTTTGGCGATGTCGATGGTTACGATGATATGGTAATTCAAAAAAACATTTCTATTCAAAGTCATTGTGAACATCACATGGCACCAATTATTGGAAAAGCTCATGTTGCTTATATTCCAAAAGAGCGAGTAGTTGGCTTAAGTAAACTTGCAAGAGTTGTTGAAGTTTTTTCAAAAAGATTACAAACCCAAGAAAGACTAACAATGCAAGTTGCTAAAACTTTAATGGAGTCGTTAGATGCTAAAGGAGTTGCCGTAACAATAGACTCTACTCATCAGTGTATGACCATGAGAGGAATTAAGAAAGAAAATGCAACAACTGTTACCAATTACTTTTTAGGTCAGTTTAAAGAAGATTTAAGTATTCAAAATAGATATCTAAGATTTACAACCAAGTAATATTGTGTCAGATCAATTTAAAGCTCTAATCATCAATCAAGAGGGTGAAAATTTTACTAGAGAAGTTAAATCAATTGATAAAAGTTTTTTAAAACATGGCGATGTAACTATTAAAGTAGATTACTCAGATCTTAATTTTAAAGATGGAATGATTTTAAAAAATGGAGGAAGACTAGTTAAAGAATTTCCGCACATACCAGGGATAGATTTTTCAGGTACAGTTTTAGAGAGTGAAAACTCAAAATTTAAAGAAGGTGATGAAGTAATTTTAACTGGCTTTAGAGTAGGAGAAGTTTTTTTTGGTGGTTACTCTCAAATAGCAAAAGTTAATGCAGATTTCTTAGTAAAAAAACCTGAAAACTTAACTAGTAAGCAAGCAATGATTTTAGGAACGGCAGGTTTTACATCATTGATGAGTGCTTTTGCAATTCAAGCAAGAGAAAGTATTTTGTTAGGTGAAAAAGTTAATGATGTATTAGTAACCGGTGCTACAGGTGGAGTAGGAAGTGTTGCGGTTATGGCTTTAACTAAATTAGGTTACAATGTTACTGCTGTTACTGGAAAAGACTCTAAAGCAGATTATCTAAAATCATTAGGGGCTAAAACTGTTGTAAATAGAGCTGAATTTGACAAAGACCCAAGGTTAATTGATAAAGGTTTATGGGACGGTGTTGTTGATACTGTCGGTGGAAAAATTTTAGCTAACACAATTGTTCAAACAAAACCAAATGGTATTATTGCAGTATGTGGAAATGCAAATAATAATGAACTTAACACAAGTGTTATACCTTTTATGTTAAGAGGAATTAAACTTTGGGGAATGGACTCTGCTAATTGTAGTATTAAAAGAAGAGAGTTTATTTGGGCTGAAGCTTCAAAATTAATTGATTTTGATTTACTAGAAAAATCAATTGTAACTGTTAGCTTAGAGGAATTAATTGAAACTTATCCAAAAATTTTAAAAGGAGAAATTTCTGGACGAGTAATAGTTGATTTAAATAAATAATGGATTGGGATAAATTAAAAATTTTTCATGCAGTTGCTGAAGCGGGTAGTTTTACTAATGCAACAATTAATTTAAATTTAAGTCAATCTGCTATCAGTCGACAAATTCAAGCTTTAGAACAAGATTTAAAAGTTCAATTATTTGAAAGACATGCAAGAGGATTAACGCTTACTGAAAATGGTGAGTATGTTTTTAAAACAGCACATGAAGTAATCAGCAAACTTAAAGAAGTTGAAACATCACTAGGTGATCAAAAAAATAAACCAACTGGAAAATTAACTATTACAACAGTTAGAAGTTTTGGAACTCACTGGTTAACACCAAGAATTCAAGAATTTATGAGGTTAAATCCAGAAATTGAAATTGAATTAGTTTTTGATGATAAAGAATTAGATTTAAGTACGCGTCAAGCTGATATTGGTATCTTTATGAGAAGACCAAAACAATTAAATTATATTCAAAAAAAATTAGTAGATATTAAATATTATGTTTATGGCTCTAATAAATATCTAGAAAAATTTGGAATGCCAAAAACAATTGCTGATTTAAATAAACATAAATTTATCTCGTTTGGAAAAGGGGCACCGTCACCAGTTTATAATCCTGATTGGGCTATAAAACTTGGAATGCATGATGGTAAAAAAAGAAAAACTGTTATGAAAGTAAATAGTGTAATGGGTTTACTTTTAGCTGTAGAGTCTGGAGTAGGATTAGCAGCATTACCAGAATATTTGGTATCTAATTCAACTAATGTGATTAAAGTTTTACCAAAAACTGAAGGACCAATAACAGAGGCTCACTTTGTTTATCCTCAATCCTTAAAAAATACTGCAAGAGTTCAAGCTTTTAGAAATTTTTTGTTCAGTAAAATAGGTGATTGGAAATAAAATCTATTTTTGTTGACAATAAAGCTTATTTATGCGATTGATAATCATTCGCAATGAGAATAATTCTCATTACTAATTAATCAAAGAAAATTATATGAAATTTTGGCTAAGAATAGTTGTGATTTTTTACATGATGACAAATGTATCTATAGCGAATGAAGTTAATGTTTTTAGTTCACGACATTACGACTCTGACATTGAGTTATACAAAAAATTTACAGAAAAAACTGGGATCAAAGTGAATGTAATTTCTGGAAAAGATGCTGCACTTCAAAAAAGAATAACAGAAGAAGGTAAAGACTCTAAAGCAGATTTATATGTAACTTCAGACGCTGGCAGATTGAGTTTATTTGATAAAAAGGGAATGTTTCAAAATTCCATATCTTCTGTCATAAAACAAAAGGTTCCAGAAAATCTAAGAAGTGAAAACTGGGTAGCAATATCTAAGAGAGCAAGAATTTTGTTTTATTCTAAAGACAGAGTTAAACAACAAGAGCTGAAAAATTTACGATATGAAGATTTAGCCAAACCTGAATGGAAAAATAGAATTGTTGTACGTCAATCAAATAATATCTATAATTTATCATGGGTTGCATCACTCATTAGTAACAATGGCATTAAAGAAACTGAAAAGTGGACAAAAGGGTTAGTTAATAATTTTGCAAGATCTCCAAAAGGTAATGATCGAGCTCAAATTTTAGCGGTAGCTGCTGGAGAGGCTGATCTTGCTATTGCAAATACTTACTATTATGCATTAATGTTGTCTGGGCAGAAAGGAAAAGATCAACAAGAAGCAGCAAAAAAAGTATTACCTTTTTTTCCTAATTCAAATGACCGTGGAACACATATTAATATTAGTGGTGTGGGTATCTTAAAAAACTCACCTAATCCAAAAAATGCAATCACGCTTATTGAATTTTTGTTAACTAAAGAAGCGCAAACACATATTGTAAACAATACTTTTGAATATCCAATTATAGAAGGAGTTGAACCAAATCAATTAATTCAAGATATGGGAAATTTTAAGCAGGATTTAAATACTAATGTTAATCAGTATGGATTATATCTAGGTGAAGCGTTAAAAATAATGTTACAAAGTGGCTGGAAGTAAAAAATGCTAAGTAGATTTAATATCTGGTACCTTAGTTCTTTTTTTATATCTTTAATTGTTGTTGTTCCAATATTAATGATATTTGGAAGTTTCTTTGAAACTACAACAGAATACAGTTCTATTTTAAAGGAAACATTTTTATTAGATTATATTTTTAATTCTTTAATACTTTTATTAGGAGTATTGATATTAACTTCTGTTATTGGGATTGGTTGTGCTTATTTAATTTCATTTTATGATTTCCCAGGAGCAACTTTTTTTAAATGGGCTTTAATTCTATCTTTTGCTGTACCGGCTTACATATATTCATATTCACTAACTGCTTTTTTTGAAAATTTTGGAACAGCTTACTCTTTATTAAAAGGTTTATTTGGTGAGGGTAATTATAACAATTATATACCTAAATTTGATGGAATGATTGGAGCAATTATATCAATATCTTTTTCTATTTTTGGATATGTGTATGTGCTTACTAGAGCTTCATTTCATTATCAGTCTCAAAATCTTATAGATCTTGGAAAAAACCTTGGATTTTCAAAACAAAAAACATTTCTAAAAATCATTTTACCAGCAGCAAGACCTTCAATTGTTACTGGCCTTTCATTAGTTGCAATGGAAACATTGTCTGATTTTGGGTCTGTATCTTTCTTTGGAATATCAACTTTAACTACAGGTATTTATAATGCTTGGATTACATTTGATGATTTAACTTTAGCAAATAGATTATCATTTTATTTGTTAATTTTTATTTTTTTTCTTTTTTACCTAGAAAATGTTTCAAGACAAAAAGCACAGTATCACACTCCATCAAAAGGAGGTTTTAAGACTAAAACAAAAATTAAATTAAAGGGCTATAAATCCATAATTGCTTTTAGTACATGTGCACTAGTTTTTTGTATTAGTTTTATCTTTCCAGTTACTCAAATGTCTTATTGGACATATTTATTTCCAAAATATTTAATTGAACTAAATTTATCAGAATTATTATTCAATACATTATTGCTAGTATTTTTGTCTTGTTTTGTTTTAATATTACTTAGTTTCATATCTAATTACGGAAACCGTATTACTAAAAGTAAATTGCTTCAAACACTAACAACATTTTCAATTTCAGGATATGCCATGCCTGGAGTGATTTTAGCAGTTGCATATATTTCATTTATTTCATTTATAAATGAAAGTTTATTAGTAAATTTTAATATTAAATCCTTTTTTATAGGATCCATTTTTGGATTAGTAATAGTTTATTTTGTAAGATTTTATTCTTTAGCTAACAATGGAATCAAATCTGGTTACCTTAAGATCAATTATTCTATAGATGAAAGCGCTTACCTTTTAGGCTATTCAAAAATTAAAACTTTTAAAAATATTCATTTACCTTTTTTAAGAAACTCAGTTTTTTTAGTGATTATATTGCTATCAATTGAAATTGTTAAAGAACTACCTATTACTCTTATTATGAGGCCATTTAATTTTGATACATTTGCTACTACAGCTTATACTTTTGCATCACAAGATCTTCTTGAGGGCGCAGCTGCTCCTGCTATTATTTTAATATTAATTTCAAGTATTTTTATTTTACTAACATCAAAATATATTTTAAAGGAACAATGATGAATAATTTTTTTGAAATAGACAATGTTACCTTTATTGCAAGTAAAAAAAATAAAGTTAGTAATGTAACGCTTAAAATTGAAAATGAGGGTGATGTAGTTTGTTTATTAGGTCCATCGGGTATAGGAAAAACTACTATCTTAAGAACTATTGCCGGATTAGAAAAGATTACTTCAGGAAAAATAACACTTAATGGTAAAATTATATCTTCAAATAATAATCACATAGAACCAGAAAACAGGAACATATCTTTATCTTTTCAGGATAATTCTTTATTTCCTCATTATGACGTAAAAGATAATATTAAATTTGGTTTAGAAAGAAATAAAAGAAAAACTAAGCGTCTTAAGTTCGATTATATAATTAAGTTTCTGCATCTTGAAAATATTTTATCAAAATATCCGCATCAAATTAGCTCGGGCGAAGCTCAACGAGCTGCACTTGCAAGATCATTGCTTTCAATGCCTGATTTATTGTTATTAGACGAACCATTATCTAATATTGATCAAAATTTTAAGGAAGAAATACAAGTAAAATTAAAGCAATTACTTAGAGAGTACAAAATAACAACCATTATTGTAACTCATGACTCTTATGAAGCTTTTTACTTAGGCAATAAATGTGGAATTATCTTAGATGGACAGCTTAAACAATTTGATGATCCTTATAATGTATACCATTTTCCAAATTCTATCGAGGTAGTTAATTTTTTAAACAGAGGAATACTAGTTCCTGCAACCGTTATTGATGAAAAATCTTTAGAAAATAAAGATCTTGGATTAATTGAAGGAGATTTTGTTAAACACTATCCTAAAGGCTCTAAAGTTAAATTGCTACTTCAGCCTGAAGATTTAGAACATGATGATAAAAGCAATCTCAATTTAGAAGTCGTAGATAGAAAATTTAGAGGGACGAATTTTATTTATACTTTAAAAACAAAAAGTGATTTGTTGATCCCAGTTTTCGTACATTCACATCACGTTCATCAACATGAAGTTGAAGAAAAATTTGGGATTAAAAGACCTATTCATATTGATCATATTGTTTGTTTTGACTAATTACTAATTAAATGGAAAGCAAATTAAATTTATTTACTAAAGGCATTATAGATGTTCTGCCTTTATTAATTCCAGTAGTCCCCTTTGGAATTATATTAGGAGCAATTGGAATAGAATTAGGATTTACGCCGTTAGAAACTTTTGCAACTTCTTTTATTATATTTGGAGGAGCGTCACAGATTGTATTTTTACAGTTATTTTCTGGAGGTGCGTCTTCATTAATTGCAATTACTTCAACCTTTGTCGTTAATTCACGTCATTTATTGTATGGTGCAAGCTTAAGTGAATACTTAAACAAACTTTCCTTAGGTTGGAAAATTTTATTATCTTATCTTTTAACAGATCAAGCATATGCAGTATCTAACGTTTATTTTGAAAAAAATAAAAACACTAAATTAAAACATTATTATTTATTAGGCTCAGGATTTAGTCTTTGGTTTGTTTGGCAGCTATTCACCTTAGTTGGAATTTTTTTAGGCTCAATTGTTCCTGAAGAGTTAGGTCTTGCTTATACAATTCCTCTTACATTTATTTCGTTGTTAGTAAGCTATTTTCGAAGAATTGATCATCTAATGATTATTTTAATATCAGGCAGTCTATCTATTCTGCTTTATAATGCTCCTCTAAAATCATATATAATTTTATCTAGTTTTACTGCGTTACTAGCAGCATTTATTTTAATTTTTTTAAAAACTAAGGAATCTAAATGATTTGGTATGGAATCATAATTTCTGGAATTTTAAATTTTCTTACCAAATTTTTATCTTTATCTTATTTTGACACAAGTAAAATGAGTCCAAAGATAAAACAAATTCTAAGTTATGTACCTTCAGCTGTATTTCCTGCAATAATTTTTCCAGGAATTTTTATTGATATAAATGGGTCGTTAGATTTAGAAAATAATCCAAAAATCCTCGCTTCGGTGATAGCAGTGATTATTGGTGTGTTCAGTAAGAATATTTTAGCTACTATTTTTGGTGGTTTAACTGCATATTGGTTCTTAATATTTATTTAAAAATAAAAATCCATTAGTGAAAAAAAAGATATTCAATAACGAACTATTAGGAATCTTGTACATGATTTTATGTCAATTTTCTTTTGCAACAAATGATGCGATGGTGAAGTATGTTTATCAAAGTTACAATGAAATTTTTGTTCTAAATCAAATTATATTTCTTAGAGGAATATTTGCTCTTTTTTTTATTGGATTATTTTTATTTTTTAAAAAAAAATTAGATTTTAAGATTATATTTTCATCTTCTCAATTAACCATAAGAGGATTATTAGAATCTTTTGCAGCTATTTGTTTTTTTATTGGTGTTGCAACTTTACCATTTGGCATGGTTTACGTATTATTAAGCCTTGCACCAATTATTTTAACAACCTTTGGAGCTTTATTTCTAAATGAAAAAGTACGATGGAGAAGGTGGACAGCAGTAATTCTAGGTTTTGCTGGAGTGGTGGTTGTGATTAATCCTAGTGAGTTAAAATTTGGATATTTTTTTATATTTCCATTAATGGCTGCAATACTTTTATCGTTTAGAGATATGTATACAAAAAAAATAAAAGGAAATTTTCATAGTTTACAAATTGCATTTGTGACATGCTTAGTGGTTACAATTTTTTTTGGGTTATTAAGTTTATATAAAATTTATATTTTTAATTTAAATGAACTGATAATACTATTTGTGTCATCATTTTTTTTATCATTAGGTTATATTTTTTCTATAGCAACTATTAAGATTGCCTTAGTTTCTGTAACTTCAACTTTTAGATATTCAGTAATAATATGGGGAATTTTATACGGATATTTTTATTTCAATGAAATTCCAAATACGAACACATATATTGGAGCAGTCATGATTGTAATAAGTGGATTGATAATTATTTCTCGTCAAAAAAAATTAGGTAAAATCAAATAATTTTAAAATCAAAGAAATTAAAATTTGAGTAATAATTTAATGGAATTGATTTACAAAAAGTATATAAGACCCATCAAATGACCCTTGAAATTACTTGTACTGAATTACTCGAACTATCAAAAAAAAATAAGGGAGCAACTTTACTTGATGTTAGAACGGAAGCAGAGTGGAATGTAGATGGAAAACCTAATGGTAAAGAACTTGGTTTAAACACATATTTTATCTCATATTTACTTGATACTAAAAATGGAAGGGAGCCAAATCCAGATTTTGAAACTACTGTAGAGAACTTGGATATTGATAAAAATAAAGTAGTTTTTGTAATGTGTAAAAGTGGAATGAGATCATCAAAAGTAGCACAGATTTTAGATCAAAAAGGCTACAAGACATATAGTGTGATAAATGGTTTTGTTTGCTCTGAAGAGGTAAAACCTAGTTGCTGGAAAACATCTGGATTGCCAACACTTTAAATTCTTTTGATCATTTTTTCAAATTTAAGTTATAATTAACCATGATATTTAGACAGATATTTGACTCTAATTCATTTACCTATACTTACTTAATATCTTCAGGCATAGGCAGGGAAGCTTTGATTATTGATCCTGTATTAGAAAAAGTAGATCAATATATAAAATTACTTAAAGAATTAGATTTAAAATTAGTTAAAGTCATCGATACCCACATTCATGCGGATCATATTTCAGGGATAGCTGAACTAAGAGATAAAACAAATTGTGTAACTGTTATGGGCGACAAAACCCCTGCAGACGTTGTTGCAATGAAAGTTTCTGATGAAGAAACTGTTAAAATAGAAGGAATAGATTTAAAAGCTTTATACACGCCTGGACATACTTCTGAAAGTTTTAGCTTTTTAATGAAAGATAGAGTCTTTACAGGTGATGCATTGCTAATTAAAGGAACAGGAAGAACTGATTTTCAAAATGGCGACCCTAAAGACTCATATAATTCTTTATTTAGTAAATTGCTAAAATTACCAGATGATACACTTGTCTATCCTGCACATGATTACAAAGGAGAAACCGTTAGCACGATACTAGAAGAAAAAAAATTTAACCCTAGACTACAAGTAAATTCGGTTGATGAATATGTTGATATAATGAATAATTTAAATTTACCTAATCCAAAAATGATGGATGTCGCGGTACCAAGTAATCTTAATCTTGGAATAGATTTTAATCGTCAAAAAGTTAATAACGGTATTGAGCCAGATCGATTTAATGAAATAAAAAACGATCCTGATGCTATTTTGATAGATCTAAGAGAGCAGATTGAAATAGATAAAGAGGGAATGATTAAAAATAGCAAAATAGTTCCATTCCCTTCTATGTATGAGTACTTAGATAAAAATAAGGATAAATTAAAAGATAAAAGAATTCTTTTTTATTGTGCACATGGTCATCGATCAACCTTAGCGGTACAAATATCTAAATCATATAATTTTACTAACTGTTGTCATTTAATTGGTGGATTGAAAAATTGGAAAAAAGAAGGTTTAGATTTAATTTAAATAAGTAATTATGACAGTTTCAACCTTTAATTGGTCTTGTAATCATACTTGGAAAAGAAGTGCCATAAATACAGCGTGGTGTTTATTAGGTTGTGCAATAGGAGACTTTGGAACTATATTATTTTTTCAGATTACACAAATTCCATGGCCAGTTATAGCTATTATGACCCTGGCAATTTTTAATGGTTTGATCACAAGTATTATTTTGGAAACCATAATTTTGATAAGACAAAATTTCAAATTTAAAGATGCTTTAAAAACTGCCTTAGGAATGAGTTTTATCTCAATGGTCAGTATGGAAATTGCAATGAATTTAACAGACTATCTCTTAACAGGTGGAGCCATGTTAACTTGGTGGGTTGTTCCTATTATGTTAACAGTTGGATTTTTAACTCCATGGCCTTACAATTATTGGAGATTAAAAAAGTTTGGAATTGCTTGCCATTAAAACATACTAATGATCAATAAAAATCTAGCTCTTTTGACAGTTTGTCAGGTCTTTTCTTTTACGGCACCACCAATAACTGTTTTTATTAGTGGTATTGTGGGACTAAAAATTTCTCCAATTGCATCTCTTGCAACATTACCAACTTCACTTTCAATTGTTGGAACCGCAGTATTTACTATTTTTGCAGCGAAAATAATGAGTAAGATTGGAAGAAAAAAAGGTTTTATTTTATCATCTATATATACAAGTTTAGCTTCATTACTTGGTGCATATTCAATTTATTCAGAAAATTTCATCTTATTTTGTTTTTCATGTT
>ERZ651776.2856-NODE-2856-length-18082-cov-2.793391_pt1 | contig 18082 bp, 18 predicted proteins | sample MGYA00514761_ERZ651776 | MGnify/ENA metagenome assembly ERZ651776 | reverse complement strand
CAAGGTTTTAGGCTTTGTTACTACGCCACTTTTCTACCTTCTAAATAGTCCTTTAAGCTTAGCAAGGTCTGCTTAGTTTGCTCGTAAATCATATCTGAAAACGGCTGTGGTATTATTTCTCGGTCACCAGTCAATGCTCTGAATGACACCGTTGTGACGCTACCGTCTATTTTCTTAAGCTCATAATAAGCTAGGAGCGTCATGCCACTGGTAATGGAGTGCGCACGCTCTATATAAACGATTTGATCTTTCTCACCCACATTCTGTAGGGTCTTAATGTCAAAACTATCGCCATCGAACTCACAAATATGTGTACTCCCAATACGATTAATCTCTGAATCGACTTTTACATCAATCAGGCCATTCACAAAATTGGCTTTCTCACTATTGTCAGTCAGTACGGCATGTACGCGCTTAAGTGGTGCGTTAATTTCAACCTCCATCACCCGTGCTAGTCCAAATAGGTTAGAATAGTCTTCCGTCGATTCTGGCTTTAATACATCGGCCTTCAGATGATCAATTAGGGCGTATTGATAATGCACGTCTTCGAGGATTTCATAGTTATCAAAACCCATTTGCCAGCTCAAAGGAGAATCTTGCGCATCTACTCGATAAGAATCTGTGACTAAAATGTACTCTTTCGAAGGAATGGAGTTCTTCATTAAGCGATGCGCTATGATCATGTCTGGACCAGACAACTTGGTAAACTGAGCGATTTTCACTTCATCGAAAGTGCCATAGTGTACAATAAATTTCAGCTTGAGTTTATTGGTATTGTTGCAGGCACCACACCGACAAACACTATCCCGTTCAATAATCTTCAAGAAATAATTAAAGTTCTTAAAGGCCGTGGAACAGATTTCTTCGATATCCGCTTGACTCATTCTACCCTCAGCATAAGTCAATAGGGCATCCCCTTCAATTTCTGCCAAAGTAAATTTAGACTGAACAGTGTCCGCAATTACCTGAAGCAACTCGTTGATAATGTGAGTGCTATGACTTAAATCCGTTTTATGGAGAAACCTAGTATAACCGCTTATATCCGGTATCAGTATGGTGGCGTTCTTCATTCGTTTCTATATCTATTGCTCTGAACACATTTTTAGCAAAATCAATTCCTTTATATTTGTTTGAATTCTTTGCACATGACTTTTCGTCAAATACTTGTTGTTCAAACCGCCTTTATTGGAGACGTCATTTTAGCCACAGGGTTATTAGAAAAAATCCATGCACAATACCCTGGTGCTGCCATTGACTTTTTGGTTAGAAAAGGCAATCAAGGTTTAATGAACGATCACCCCTTCATTCGGGAGACAATTGTTTGGGATAAAAACGGTGGGAAATACACAAACCTACTCAAGCTCACTAAAAAGGTCAGATCGACCCGCTACGACCTAGTTATTAATATTCAGCGATTTGCGAATTCTGGAATGCTCACTGCCTTTTCTAAGGGACGCGTAAAAGTTGGTTTCGACAAAAACCCTTTTTCATGGGCCTTTGATAAGAAGATACCCCATAGGATAGAATCTGGTGTTCATGAAGTGATCAGAAATCATGAGCTCATTAAAGAGTTTACTGATGGGCATCACGAAAACCCAAAGCTTCATCCGACTACATCGGACTTTGAAGCGGTCAAGAGCTATCAAGCTGCGCCTTATTTATGCATGGCACCGGCCTCCGTTTGGTTCACCAAGCAGTTTCCAAAAGAGAAATGGATCGAACTCATTAAGGCCATTCCATTTAATGGAAAAATCTACCTATTGGGCGCACCGTCTGATGAATCGTTATGTAACGAGATATTATCAAAATCGAATCGTTCTAACGTACAAAACTTGGCAGGCAAACTCTCCTTGCTCCAATCTGCCGCGTTGATGAAGACTGCAGAAATGAATTATGTGAATGATAGTGCTCCTATGCACTTAGCATCTGCTGTAAATGCCAAGACCTGTGCTATTTTCTGTTCTACCGTGCCTAATTTTGGATTCGGTCCGCTAGCCGATGAAAGCCATATTGTTGAAGTACAGGAAGACTTAGACTGCAGACCATGCGGGCTTCATGGCAAAAAGGCTTGTCCAAAAGGTCACTTCAAATGTGGGCTTGATATCAGTAAACAACAGCTCATTGCCGTTCTAGATTAGAATTTCTTCCTTCCTATTGAAACGAAAAATCGAAAACGTGAAAGATCATTTTTGATTCTTCTAACAGTGGGAAATCCTTAAACGCGGCATTCAAAAACAATCCTTGAGGCATAACAAAAGCACTAAACTGACTGTATATATTCTTTCCAAGTTTTATCTCATCCAAGAGTTCCATCTCTCGACCAAACACGGATAGATAGAATGTAGTATGCTGTAGAGTATTTCTCATTGTCGGTTCGTAGGGCTTTCCAGTTCTGTGCAATCGATAATAGAGTTGGCGATATGGGTCGTACAACACATTGTAAAATACTGGTGTCTCGAATCTGTAGGCATTGATAAAAGCTTGTGTCGGAGCGTTTTTAAATTCGGCAGCCTGATTGGGGATAGAAGTCACATCTCCCGCAGCCGATTTAGTCTCTTGGGTTAAAAGATTATAGGAGAATAGCGAAGAAGAAACTGCGTAATTATAAAAGACCAGTGAATCGAAGCTTGTAAAATGCACCCCTTGATAACTCCCGTAACCAACTTTAGCATCCTTCATAAAAGGTGCATGCTGTGGGCCTATCAATTCGAATGCTTTGGTTTCAAGGTCAATAGTGGCTAAAAAAGACTTCTCTCTTTCTGACGATGACGCATTTCTTCTTAACGAATTCTTAAGGATTACTTTCTTGAGATAAGGATTGTAGAAAGGCTTAGCTTCCGCATTGGCAAAATCAATAAACAAATCTTGTGGTGCCTGTTCATACAAGTTCATGCGAAAGAAGACTTCAGCATCTTCATTCATAATTTTCATGTTACCCACGCCGAAAACGAAAATGGAATCCAAGTTGTGGATATAGAAATTTTGGAGATTGCTAATGCCATGCGGCCCACCTTTCTCCATTTTGATCGTCTGAGTCAGGCGTTTCTTGTCAATATCGTAAAACAAAAAAGAGTGACTTGATCCTTGATACTTTACAAAATAGTATCGGCCATTTTGCTCAAAAGTATTGAATCGATGGTAGGTATAGCTACTCTGATCATCAATGTTAATTTTCACAGTATCCATCTGATAGACCAACTCACCAGACTGGTCAGTGGATACTAGAATTTCTGAATCTTCTTTTTTACCACAAGCCAAAAATCCAATTGAAATAATAATCCAGAAAAAATACTTAGCATAGTTACTCATAAGACAAGACTCATTTGAGCTGTAAATTACTTTGTGATCTATAAGGTAAGACTTATCCCATTTACAGAAGTCAACAACTTAGACAACTGGTATCATTCATTTAAAATTTCAAAACCATCGAACAAAGAATCTTTCCTTTTCTCGTCAATTACTGCTTATTTTAAATAAATCTGTTAGAATTCAAGAGATATGAGATACGAAAACATTGGTAAAGAGCTTTTCATCAAAAATCGTGAAAAGCTAAAGGCAAAGATGAAACCCAATTCTATTGCTATTATCTGCTCAAACGACGTGATGCCTACCAATGCTGACGGCACTATGAGTTTTCGTCAGAACAGTAATTTGCTCTATTTCTCGGGAATTGATCAAGAAGAATCAGTGCTCATTATAGCACCAGATTTTCCCAATCCCAAAATGCGAGAGGTGCTTTTTGTTAGAGAAACGAACGAGTTCATTGCTGTTTGGGAAGGTCATAAATACACCATGGAAGAAGCCACGGAAACTTCCGGAGTAGACAATGTCATGTGGGTAGACAAATTCGAAAGCACACTAAATACCGTCCTTGCAGAAACTGAGAACATATACCTTTACAACAATGAGCACATCCGCAACGGCTCTGAGGTAGAGACAAGATCTGATAGATTTAACAAATGGTGCCAATCCAAATATGGTAGCTATAACTTTGAAAGGCTAGCGCCACTAGCCTATGACCTGCGCACAGTAAAAGAAGAAAGAGAAATTGAATTGATGCAAACGGCCTGCAATCTGACAGACCAAAGTTTCAGAAGAATTTTAGACTATGTAAAGCCAGGTGTTTGGGAATTTGAGGTAGAAGCAGAATACCTACATGAGTTCATAAAAAACAGATCAAAAGGGTTTGCCTACACACCAATTATCGCAGGTGGAGGAAATGCCTGTGTACTCCACTACATAGAAAACAAAGATCAGCTGAAAGATGGCGATCTTCTTCTGATGGATGTTGGTGCAGAATATGCCAACTATAATGCGGACATGACTCGCGTAATTCCAGTGAACGGACGTTTTACACCAAGACAAAAGGATGTATACAACGCAGTATTAAGGGTTAAGAATGCTGCCACTGCCCTATTGATACCCGGCAATAGCATTCCTGATTATCACCACGCAGTGGGAGAAATCATGGCTAAGGAGTTAGTAGATCTTGGACTAATTTCAACTGAGGATATCAAAAATGAAAACCCAGACTGGCCAGCCTACAAAAAGTATTTCATGCATGGTACGTCTCACCACATAGGGCTAGATGTTCATGATGTAGCCAGCATCTATACAGAATTCAAACCGGGCATGGTCTTTACCGTAGAACCGGGGATATACATTCCTGATGAAGGCATCGGCATTAGATTAGAAGATGACCTCGTTATTACTAAGGATGGACAAATGAACCTGATGGGTAATATCCCAATTGAAGCAGATGAAATTGAGGACTTGATGAATTCCTAAAATGGATATTCAAATAGTAGAAGGATCACTGCAGGAAGCCTTAACTGTTCTGAGGAAACTACCAGAATTTGATAAGATGCAGACTGATGAATACTACATTGAAAAGATTGGCGATAGACAGCCTCTCATTTTATTAGCAATGCTTGGAAGCGAGCTCATTGGATGCAAAGTAGGCTACAACCGTTATAAAGATGGCTCATTCTATAGTGCACTCGGTGGCGTGCTACCAGCGCATAGACAGTCGGGTATTGCAAGACGCCTTGCTGATGCACAAGAGATATGGGCCAAAGAAAAAGGGTATGAATCCATCAAATTCAAAACACTCAATCGACATAAGAACATGATCATATTCGCAATCAAAAATGGATTTAGCCTATATAACATCAAGCCGAAAGACGAACTTGAGCATTACCGTATTGAAATGATAAAAAATTTATAATTATGAGTGGAGCAGCGGGGGTAGCGGCGGCACAAGCCGCCATACAAGAAGCTATAAAAGCATCAGGTGCCATTGTAAAAATTGCACCAAATGAATTTAGCAATCTCATTTCTAAAATGGATGATGGCATTGTCATTGAGAAAGGAGACAAGGGATTTTTCGATAGTGGCTATAAATACAGCACTTCTTACAAGGGCTTTATCTTCTACTGTAAATCGCGTAATCAAATCACTATACCATCAAGATTAGAGAAAATAAAGGCCAACTGTATTTGGGTGCCACAATAACGAACATTTATGAGTGAAAAAATTAATTCAGATCAGGCACCAGAGCCAGTAGGACTTTATCCACATGCCCGAAAAGTAGGAGATTTACTCTTCCTATCTGGCGTAGGTCCAAGAGAAAAAGGAACCAAAGTAATACCGGGTGTTACGCTAGATGGTAACGGCAACATCGCTGACTATGATATTGAGATGCAATGCAGATCAGTTTTTAAAAATGTAAGGCTCATTCTAGAAGCCTCCGGAAGCAGTTGGGACAAATTGGTCGACGTAACGGTATTCCTTACCAATATGAAGGACGATTTCAAGACGTACAATCGCATATACGCTGAGTATTTCGCTGATAATCAACCCTGTAGAACTACCGTAGAAATTAACTGCTTACCCACACCAATCGCCATTGAGTTAAAGTGCGTTGCTACAGTCTAACACCTTTCAGCAGCATTTTAGCTATATTAATGCATTCGTTACAATTGGTTTAAGGGAAACACTTTACTCAAAACACTTGCGTGAAAATGACTTTCACTAAGCCAATTCAACTTCAACCTGCACGTTATGAGTAATTTTTTTAAAAGAATCTGGAAAGTCATTGTCAATTTTTTTAAGAAACTAAAACCAGGGCCAGTAGCTTGGAAAGGTGCTAACAAAGCCATCGCCACAACGGCCATTATCATTTGGGTTATTGGCTCAACCATGATGTTTGTTACGCAACCATCGACCTATTTCGGGTTGGCTATGGTGCTCTTAGGTTTAATCATTGCCTTCCTCTTAGGGCTATCAGCCATACTGGGCCGATTGCTTGTTATGAAACTCAATAAAGGACTGTTTTGGATCATTCCTGGTGTTTACTTTTTAATGTCATTCGTCTTTGGAATAGGTAGTCTTGGCTGGCAATTCCCTGCTATGGTTGTTGTATTTGCTGGAGCACTCGGAGCAGGTATTTTTACCTTAACCAAAGCATCACGATCGCGGAACACCCTGCTTCAAAAAATTAGCGCTATTGGCGGAAGTCTTATTGGTATAGCAGGCTTGGTTTGGGGCCTTATCTGGCTCATGGACACTGGATTTAAACCGGAAGTGGAACATATCAATGCAGCACAAAAATCTGAATTCAAACCAACACACCTTCAACTTGCAGACCCAAGTAAACCTGGGCCATATGAGGTAGAATACTTAACCTATGGAAGCGGTAAAGATGAGCATCGGCCCGAGTTTGGTAAAGACGTAACAATTGTGACCGATTCAATTGATGGATCAAGATTACTAGCCAATTGGAAAGGCAATACTGGAAAACTTAGAACTTGGTATTGGGGTTTCGACAATGAGGCCCTCCCCATTAATGCACGCGTTTGGTATCCCAAGGGAGATGGACCCTTCCCTGTTGCCCTAATTGTACATGGCAACCATAGCATGTTCGACTACTCAGACCCCGGCTATGAATACCTAGGCAAGCTATTGGCAAGTCAAGGAATAATCACCGTGAGCGTCGATGAAAACTTTATTAATAGCGGCTGGACATACTTTATTGGCGATGGACTAAGCCCAGAAAATGATGCCCGTGGCTGGTTATTGCTTGAGCATTTAAGGTATTGGAGGAAATGGAATGATATACCCGGCAGTTTGTTTCACGACAAGATAGATATGGAAAACATTGCGGTTATGGGGCATTCACGTGGTGGTGAAGCTGCAGCAGTTGCGGGTTTCTTCAATAAACTGAGTTACTATCCTGATAATGCAAAACAGGAATTCGATTTCGATTTTAATATTAAAGCAGTTGTGGCCATTTCGCCTGTAGATGGCCAATACAAACCTGCCAACATTCCCACCCCGCTTGAAAACGTCAATTATTTGGTAATTCACGGAGCGAATGATGGTGACGTACAGTCATTTTCGGGTTTAAGACAATATGAACGTGTTGCATTCAAAGACTCGTCTGACTACTTCAAATGTGCCGTTTACATCTATGGTGCCAACCATGGTCAGTTCAACACCACTTGGGGCAATAGAGATTCAGGCTTTCCTTTCGGATCACTGCTCAATGTAGACGCACTCATGCCAATGGAAGACCAATTGACGGTAGGCAAAGTGTATATCAGTGCATTTCTGCAAGCGACATTACAAGGGAAAACGGGTTATCGACCACTCTTTAAAGATTGGCGTGTGGGACAAGACTGGCTTCCAGAAACAATCTACCTAAATCAGTATCAAGAATCTGATTGGAAGGTCTTAGTAGATTTTGAAGAAGACTTAGACCTTACTTCCACTTCTACCGGAGGAAGTATAGAGACCAAAAACCTCACGGTTTGGAAAGAGAAAATTGTTGGAATGAAATGGGGAAACAGAGGAACGAGAGCTGCCTATATTGGCTGGGATAGTTTAGCCTATGAAGCTGACACGGCTCACTACAAAATCTCGTTTGCTGATCATGTTGATGCCAGTACCATGACTTTTGAATTGTCTGAAGCTAAGGGCAGCACTTATCCAGATAAGAGTAGAGATAAAAAGAAGAAAGAGGCCGAAGAAAAAAACGAATCTGAAAACGAGGAAAATAACGAGAATAGTAACGAAGAGACCGAGGATAAGGATGAAGAGAAAGAAGATGAAGATGAAGAAAAGAAAGCTCCAGAGCCGTTAGACTTCTCGATTCAATTCTCTGATGTCAATGATGAAACCGTCACTATTAAATTGAGTGACTATAGCTACCTACAGCGACAACTATCTGTAGACGTACTAAAGAACACAGAGCTTCAAAGTGCAGGTCGTTCCGAAGCGGTATACAATACCTTCTTCGTAGATCTAACAAAGCTTAAGGAAGTCAATGCCAACTTCGACGTATCCACCATCAAGTCGGTTGCCTTTGTATTCGACCAAATCAAAAAAGGGGTAATCATTCTTGATAAAATAGCAGTACACTAACGCTCTGAACTTTCCAAATTCATTGAGGAAAATCCCAATATGGGAATCCCCTCAATCCTTCAACAAGCTAAAAACAGCCTATTTCATTCAAAAAGTAGGGTAAGCCGCTTGTCTCACGTATTGGTATATGAATTGCAAATGGTAGTACATACCAAACAATTTAGCCATGAAGACTTTAGGTAAAAAAATTCAGAAAGACATACTCAGACCTCTCACAAATCTTGGTAGTGGCATGTTATTAAGAATTTTAAGCCCATTCTCTGAAGGTGATTTTATTGAAATTGACGATCAGCTAGGGTCAGTTAAAAAAAGTGGTATGAATACAACCACTATCGAAAAAATTGGTGGCGGAGAGTTGAAAATTGAAAATAGTGCTTTCTTCAAAAAGCATCTCAAAAACCTTACTGACAAAAACATCACTTGTTTAGAATTATCCATGGGCATTGGTTATGAAAGTAACATGACTGATGTGAAAGAGGAAATCCTTCTTTTCTTTAGTCAACATCAACTACTCTTAGATTTACCAAAACCAAAAATTCACGTTTCAAAAATTAAGGCTGACTTTATAGAACTCACTATTAAGCCTTGGTGCCTAGTTGATGACTTTTTAGAATTAGACCTTACATTGGAAGCCGCCTTGAAGAAACACCTCGTGGCTAAGAGCTTCATGATAGAAAACGAAAAGTCTGTTTACGCCTTCGCGAAAATGCTCGCCTAAACCCACCCAAAACTTTACATATCTCGCTGATCGGATATATTTGTAGAAATACAGTATGTCCATGGAAATTATTTGGCTCGCTTCAGGCGTATTGCTCGGTACACTTATCGGTTGGTTCATGGCTAAAAGTCTTAGTAAAGGCTCAAATAGCCAAGCCATACGAAATGACCTACAGTTAGCCGAAGCTCGGCAAGAATCTCTCTCTGCCGATTTAGCTGAATTAAAACCAGAATTATCTAGCGAAAGAGAAAAGAATCAGGACCTCAGCAACGAGCTTACCCGAGTTAACACTGAATATAAAAACCTTGAGACAAAACTTTCCGAGCAAAAGGATGAGTTGAACAAGTTGAATGAAAAATTCGCCTTAGAGTTTAAAAACTTAGCGAACGAAATATTTGAAGAGAAGAGCAAGAAGTTCACTGCTCAAAACAAAGTCAATATTCAAGACGTACTAAGCCCCCTGAAAGATAAGATTGGCGAGTTTCAAAAACGTGTAGAAGACACCAACAAGGAAGGAGCAGAAAGAAGCACAAAACTCTCTGAGCAGATCAAACATTTGAGCGAGCTCAATAAACAAATTACTAAAGAAGCTGAAAACCTGACCAAAGCACTGAAGGGTGATTCAAAAACACAAGGAAATTGGGGTGAGGTAATTCTAGAAAGAATACTGGAGAAATCTGGCCTGGAGAAAGGCAGAGAGTATCACGCCCAAGCATCCGAGACAGGAGAAGACGGAAAGCGGTATCAGCCAGATGTGGTGATTATGCTCCCCGAGGAAAAACACATCATAGTTGATTCCAAGGTATCCTTAACAGCCTATGAACGATTTACCAGCGCATCAGATGAAACAGAAAAAGCGCTGCAGCTCAAGCTTCATATAGGGTCTATCAAATCACACATGAAAGGGCTTAGCGAAAAGAATTATCAAAACCTGTATGGCTTAGATGGTCTAGATTTTGTCTTCCTATTTATCCCCATCGAGCCTGCCTTCATGTTAGCCGTTCAACAAGAGCCTGAACTTTTCAATGAGGCGTATACGAAGAACATTGTCATTATAAGTCCAACGACCCTCATGGCTACTTTAAGGACGATTGCCTCTATTTGGAAACAAGAATATCAAAGCAAAAACGCGTTAGAAATAGCCCGCCAGAGTGGCGCCTTATACGACAAGTTTGTTGCCTTTACAGAAGACCTATTGAAGGTGGGCGATAACCTTACGACAACGAAAAAGAATTACGATTCAGCTTTAAACAAGCTAGTTGAAGGGAAAGACAACTTAATTAAGAAGACTGAAAAAATTAAAAAACTTGGCGCCAAAACGAGTAAACAATTCAATCAAACGTTAATCAACAAAAGTTTGGAGGAATAGCATCGAATTAACAGCTGACAATAAATTAAAAAAATGATAGTCGTTGCAGACGGGCTCTTCATTGTTCACCAGTCGGCTGTTTTAATGCAGGAACGGGAACAAGATCTGTGAATGGTTCTCTTGAGAACTAATTAATGACTAAATTTGCAACATTAATTGAAAGAGTGAGGTCTTATAGACCAAAGACTCTAGAAATTAAAACTGGTTGAAAAAAAGTTATTTCTGCTTAATTGAAACCATTTACACAAACAAAGTCTTTCATAAGATAAGAACAGGTCAATCTAACATATGAATTACAAAGCCATAAAATTTTCACGCACCAATCAAGCTGAGTTCATTAGCGATCTTCGTAAACGCGTTAAAGGTTATTTCGACGCAAACGAAATTTCGGTTTATGGCAATACGACGATGGTGATGAAAACAGTTGCCATGTTTTTAATGTACTTCGGGCCATACGTCTTGATGCTCACTGGCGTGGTTACTCAACCATGGTTAGTCCTACTCATGTGGGGTATCATGGGCTTCGGCATGTCAGGCATCGGCTTGTCAATTATGCATGATGCGAACCATGGATCTTACTCTAAAAACAAAACAGTTAATAAATACATGAGCTACGTGATGAACCTCATCGGAGCTAGCTCTTTTAACTGGAAAATACAGCACAACGTCTTACATCACTCTTACACTAATATTGACGGTGTGGATGAAGATATTGATCCAGGAATTCTCATGAGGCTTTCGCCGCATGCAAAACACTATAGACTGCATAAGTTCCAGCATATTTATGGATGGTTCTTCTATGCGATTATGACATTCCTTTGGTTAACAACTAAGGACTTTGTACAGCTTAATAGATACAAAAAAATGGACTTGATAAAAGGTCAAAAAAGGACTTATAGAAGTGTTTTGATGGAAACCATTCTTTCCAAAGTGGCTTATTATGCTTATGCCCTAGTCATCCCGTTAATCTTTATTCAGGCGCCATGGGGAATCATTGTTGCCGGGTTCTTATTAATGCACGTAATCACAGGATTGTGGATCGCACTGATTTTTCAGCCAGCACACGTTATGCCCCACTCAGAGTACCCTATTCCTGACAATGTTGGTAATATGGAAAACAACTGGGCGGTACACCAACTATTTACAACAACGAATTTCTCTCCTAAGAGCAGGCTTTTCTTCTGGTATGTTGGTGGATTGAACTACCAAATTGAGCATCATTTGTTTCCGAACATTTGTCATGTCCACTATAAGAAAATTTCAAAAATAGTTAAAGAGACAGCCCAAGAATATGGCTTACCTTATAACTTAGAGCCTACATTTGGTTCAGCCATAGCGAGCCACGCGAAGATGCTTAAGACCCTAGGTCAGGCAGAGGCTGCTTAAAAAAACAAAAACCATTAATAAAAACCACAATTGATGAGAAAACACATACTTCTGACATTTGTGGTTTTTTTATGCCTTACATCCTGTACTCAGATTTCCAAGGAAACAATTGAGTACAAGGCTGAACTAATCAAACATACCGTCATATCAGATGGACACCCCATTGCCCTTTGGGAGAAATCAGATCCAAATGCTAAAGAATCAATACTTCTAGTTCATGGTAGGACTTGGAGCGCAGTTCCCGATTTTGATTTACAAGTAGAAGGAGAAGACCTCTCGCTGATGGATGGTCTCGTGGCCGAAGGCTATGCAGTATATGCCATCGACTTAAGAGGCTATGGCGAAACACCAAGAGATTCAAGCGGTTGGCAGACGCCAAATAAAGGTGCCCAAGATGTAGTAGCTGCCCTGACATGGATGGCTGAGCAAAAACAATGGAGCAGCACACCACACTTATTCGGATGGTCTATGGGCTCTACAATTTCCCATTTAGCCGCACAACAAGCACCAGAGTTGATGTCATCATTGACACTTTTTGGTTATTGGAAGGATAGCGACCAAACTTCTGGTCCAGATGCCCCAGACTTAATCCCAGCAAGAACAATCAACACTGCTGAAGCCGCAGCAAGTGATTTCTTAATACCAGGCTCTATTAGTCAAAACGCAATAGATGCCTATGTTGAACTCGCTTTGAAGTATGATCCGGTAAGAGTTGATATGAACAACATGGATCAGTTTAACGCTCTAGATCCATCGAAAGTAAATGTTCCAACGCTTATTCTTCAGGGCGAGCACGATCCAATTGGGCCAACAGCCATCCAAACCAAACTCTTTGAAAGGTTAGGCACAGCGCATAAGCAGTGGACTGTAATTGCAGGAGGCGATCATGCCGCCTTTATGGAAACCCCTCGCCCCTACTTTATCCACGCCTTAGTGAACTTTCTCCAAGGCATTTCCATTGACTAAAACATGCATGATGTCATCATTATTGGTGCAGGCCTGTCTGGCTTAACCACCACGTTCGCACTAAGTAAAGAAGGCATCGATTATAAAATTATTGAAGGCCGAAATCGTGCTGGTGGCAGAATAAATAGTCTAGACGGGCCATTAGAAATGGGTGCGACATGGCTTGGCAATCAGCATACACACCTCATATCATTGCTCAAAGCACTCGATCTCGAGATCTTTCCACAACACACCAAAGGACAAATAGCTTACGAAGTCTCTAGCGTTCAGCCAATTCAATACTTTGACTTTCCGCCTGGCCAAGCACCCTCATATAGAATCAAAGGTGGAAGTTCAAAACTCATTCAAGCACTAATTGACAAGTTAGCTCCAGCTTCAATCCTCTATAATACTGAGGTATCAAGCATCAATGACCAAGGTAAATTGGTAGAAGTCTGTCTCACAAATGGCCAAGTCTATACTGCGAGCAAGGTAGTCGTTACCATACCTCCACAGCTATTAGAAAGAAGCGTACTGTTTACCCCTCCTCTCTCAGCAGAGAAGGTCTCCAATATGGCACAAACGCATACTTGGATGGGGGAATCAATTAAATATGGAGTCACTTATTCAAGCCCTTTTTGGAAAGCAAAAGGGCTTTCAGGCATGGGCTTTTCTCAAGTAGGCGTTGTTCAAGAAGTTCATGACCATACGGACTTCGATCAAAAATTCTTCGCACTAAAAGGATTTCTAAATTCAGCCTTGGCCTCAAAGACCTTTGAGGAAAGAAAATCAGAAGTCATTAAGGTATTGATCAGGCTATTTGGGCCAGAGGCCAATGAATACCTAGACTACCACGAGCATGTTTGGTCAAACGATAGATTGACATCCGTTCTCAATCCTATTCCAGTTGTTCCTCATCAGAATAATGGCAATCCATTACTTCGCGAAAACGCGTTTAACGGAAAGCTGATTTTCTCTGGGACGGAAAGCTCCGCAGAATACCCAGGCTATATGGATGGTGCGGTATATAGTGGTTTCGATAGTGCCAAGAAGGTGTTAGAGCAGTATCAAAGCTCTTTAGAAAGCTGAGCAAATTCTTTAGCATGATACGTTAGAATAATGTCAGCACCAGCACGCTTAATACTCATAAGTGTTTCCGCCATTACGCTGTCATAGTCTAACCACCCTTTCTCTGCTGCTGCTTTAAGCATGGCATATTCTCCACTTACATTGTAAGCAGCGATCGGTTGGGAATAGTTGTCCTTTAAGAGTTTAATAATATCAAGATAAGCCAAAGCAGGCTTTACCATTAAAAAATCAGCTCCTTCGTCAACATCCAAGTCAGCCTCTATTAAGGCTTCTCTTTGATTGGCTGGATTCATCTGATATGTCTTTTTATCACCACTCTTTGGCGCTGAATCTAGCGCATCTCTAAACGGACCATAAAACGCACTTGCATACTTGGCTGTATAAGACATGATGGACACGTCAGTAAATCCATTATCGTCCAGCACTTCTCTGATATAACCTACTCTGCCGTCCATCATATCAGATGGGCCAATGATATCGACACCACATCGGGCTTGAGAAAGTGCTTGCTTGCCTAATACTTCTAAGGTCTCGTCATTAAGAATAATACCCTCCTTAACAATACCATCGTGGCCATCAGAATTATATGGATCGAGGGCTACATCTGTCATGATAGCGGCTTCAGGGAATTCTTGCTTGATTTTGGTAAGTGCCTTTTGATAGAAGAAATTCTCGTTATGACTCTTAGTGGCCGTTTTATCCTTGTATTCTTCAGCCACTACAGGGAACACATCAAAAGTATTAATCCCGAGTTTCATGCATGACTCAATCTCGCGAAGCATAGCGTTTAACCCTAGGCGATAAATACCTGGCATGGACGCTACTTCTATGCTTGCGTTTACATCTTCGAGAAGAAAAAGTGGAAAGATAAAGTCGCTCGTTTTTACGTGAGTTTCTTGTACCAAACTTCTTATGGCTGATGATTTACGATTTCTTCTAGGTCTGATGTCCATGCCTTAATTATTACTTCACAAAGGTAATGCTTAAAGGATAATTAAACAGTTTTCCCTTACCTGCGTCAATGGTCGCCAAGACCACACAAATTAAATTGACAATTGGAATGATCACTAAGAACGGGATACCGATCAACAGGAATATGGCAAAGCCAGCCATAATGGTGTATATCGTCATTGAAATCTGGAAGTTCAAAGAGGCTTTCGCATGCTCAGCAATTACTTCTGACTCATCTTTTTTTGTCAACCAAATAAATAAGGGCACTAAAAAACTTCCGAATACAACGGAGTAACCTAAAAGGGTTCCGATATGTGCACCAAGTACCCAAGGCCTTTCATGACTAGTCATAATTCTTTTTCATTTTTAAATTCTAAAATATCACCTGGTTGGCAGTCTAACGCCTCACAGATCGCTTCAAGCGTACTGAACCTAACAGCCTTCGCTTTGCCCGTCTTCAATATGGAAAGGTTCGCTAGTGTAATTCCTACCAGCTCTGCTAGCTCTTTGCTCTGCATCTTTCGCCTAGCCAACATCACATCTAAATTTACTATGATGGCCATAATCAGATCGTTAGTTCTTGTTCTTCTTTAATTGCAATGCCTTGTTTAAAAACTTCTGCGATAACCAAAATCATCAGTCCAATAAAAAACCAGTTATCTAGAATCTCAGTACCAATATTTATATGAGCACTACTAAGGCGGTTTTCGAATGCAACAGAACCTTCCAATAGACTGTTTAGCACAACATTTCCAACCGTTAGAAATAATTCCATTGTAATCAATATTAGTCCAATTGTTCTTATCCTTTTTGCATTCTGATTTATAAAAGGCGATCCCAGCTTAACAGATTTTACCAAACCTAGCAATTGAGATACTATGATATAAAAAATCGAAACTATAAAAACAGAAACAAAAAAACTGATAATTCTTAACTGACGGCTTCCTTCGATTTTCAGTTTTAGCGTACTGACTGTGAACTTAGCACTACTCAACCAGTCAGCACTACCTGTCAATTCTTCAGACAAAACAGGAATATCAATGTCCATTTGAGTAAACAAATGTGAGTTTAAATCAATAGCCAATTCTGAAAATGCTTGCGGTTTAAAAATAATTACGCAAAGCCCTATACAAACCAAAGCTATCGCACCATACTTGAATAAAGTCAATAGCCATTCAGCTATTTTGAGTATTAAATTTCGTCTAATCATGTCATTCCTTTTTTTAAACTAAGAGACTCTAAAACATCCACCTTCTTCACTAACCTAATTACAAACACGCCTCCCATCGCTATGGCACTGAATAGGCCTAGCGTCAAAAGCAAAGCTCAAACCGACACTGACAATCCGGCATATATTTTCATTCCTGCCATCTTCAATCCGGATCAATTTTCAGAAAGGTAATAATAATTTATTGTTTATCAATACTTATTTACTGTATTTCAAAACTACTAAACCTTTCATATAAGTCGATGTCTAAAACTCAAATCTCAAGACAATGCGACATTTACTCATCACTTTCATGTTAATCCTCTCTTATTCTGCATCTGCTCAGTTTTGGGTGGTCAAGGGAAGTGTTACCGATAGTCTTGAAAACAAACCCATGAAATTTGCTACTGTGTTACTTATCAACATGGCTGATTCCACGGCAAAAGCTTATTCCACAAATGATCAGGGTGGTTTTCGAATGACCGGGGTTTCCAATGGCAGCTATCAAATTGGTATCTCTTATGTAGGCTTTAAAAAATTCAACAGAAACTTCACCATTAAAAACGGTTCATTAGACCTTGGCATCATCGCCCTTGGGATAGACACGAAAAGTATAGATGGAGTGACCGTTGAAGGTTTGGCAGAACGCGTAAAACAAAACGGTGACACCACAGAATTTAATGCAGATGCTTTCAAGGTTAATCCTGATGCGACCGCTCAAGATTTGATTGAGAAGATGCCAGGCATTGTCATACAAAATGGTCAAGTGCAAGCACAAGGAGAAAATGTCGCCAGAGTACTAGTCGATGGAAGAGAGTTCTTTGGCGATGACCCGAATGCAGCGTTGAAAAACCTCCCCGCTGAAATGATAAAGAGCATCCAAGTCTACGATCAAGCAAGTGATCAGGCTGAATTTACAGGATTTCTCGATGGAGAAACCTCCAAAACGATGAACATCATTACCCGTGTAAGCATGCGGAATGGTGAGTTTGGGCGCGTCTACGCAGGTGCCGGAACTGATGACACTTATAATGTAGGTGCAAGCATCAACCTTTTTCGCCCTAAGGCCAGAACCACATTTTTAGGGCAAGTCAACAATATTAACATCCAAAATTTTTCTACGAGCGATCTGCTCGGCATTACAACAGGCGGTGGCCGTGGTGGCCGAGGTGGTGGCCGTGGTGGCCGAGGTGGTGGTGGTGATGCAGGAGGCGGTGCCGGTGGTGGTGCCAATAATTTTCAAGTGGGGCAACAAGGCGGAATCAATGAGACAAAGGCATTCGGTGTAAACTATTCTTATGAGGACGCAAAAAGGATCAAGTTTAGTGGGAGCTACTTCTTCAATCAATCAGATAACACTTCCAATGAAGCAATCTTTAGACAATTCACCATAGCGGCAAACGAAGGACAAACCTATGGTGAGAATAGTTTTTCGGGTAGCAGAAATATTAATCATCGCTTTAGTGGTCAGTTAGAGTACAAAATTGACGAGAGAAACTCGATCATCATGCGACCGAGATTCACACTTCAAGACAACTCCGTCACGGCGGAGCAGTTTTGAACACCAAAGTAAATTTATTGATATAATTCTCCCTTTTTTAAAAGGAAAGAATTTAAAAATGATAAAAACACAACAAACAACAGATAAATTTGCCATTACACTCTCGCTTGTCTGCGTAGTTCATTGTTTTTTCTTTCCGGCCTTTGTAATTTTTACTTCTGGCTTTATATCTTTATCTATTGACAATGAACTTGTTCACAAATTATTGGTATTTACCGCAGTTCCTTTGAGCATTTTTGCATTAACTTTAGGATATAAAAATCATCAATCAATTGCTCCAATTCCAATAGGTATCTTTGGGCTGTTAATGTTTATTTCCGCAGTTATTTTGGGAGAAGATAGCCTAGGAGAATTCGGAGAAAAAATGTTGACTTTGCTGGGCTCAGTGTTGATTGCATATGCTCATTTTAAAAATTATCAAATCTGCAAAAA
>ERZ651776.2854-NODE-2854-length-18104-cov-3.652355_pt1 | contig 18104 bp, 10 predicted proteins | sample MGYA00514761_ERZ651776 | MGnify/ENA metagenome assembly ERZ651776 | reverse complement strand
CAAAGATCACCGGTTCCCAATGTTATAGGTGTGAAACATCCAATTGATGGCTTTATTCAAAAACGATTGAGTGAAGAAGGCATGCAAATGCAGGCCTTAGCGGATAAGGAAACTTTGTTACGTCGGGTCAGTCTTGATTTAACCGGATTACCTCCAACCCTTAGTGAGGGGGACGATTTTCTAGCTGATACTTCTGAGAATGCGTACGAAAAAGTATTGGATCGATTACTCGGTTCTCCGCACTACGGAGAGAGAATGGCACTCGAATGGTTGGATCTTGCCCGTTACGCGGACAGTAATGGATTTCAGAGCGATGGGAGTAGGGATATGTGGCTTTGGCGTGATTGGTTAATCAATGCGTTTAACCGAAATATTCCTTTTGATCAGTTTACTATCGAGCAGTTGGCTGGTGATATGTTACCCAATCCATCCCAGGATCAAGTTGTGGCAACCGGGTTTAATCGAAACCATAGGTTGAACGGAGAGGGAGGACGGATTGTGGATGAGTGGTTTGTGGAAACAGTGATTGACCGGGTTGAAACAACCGGAACTACCTGGCTCGCCCTTACTATGAGTTGTGCCCGTTGCCATGATCATAAATACGATCCGATTTCACAAAAAGAATTCTTTGAATTTTTTGCTTATTTTAATTCAAATGATGAGAGTGGTGTGCTGGCAGCCAATGGGAAAAATGGATTTAATACTGCACCCTTTCTAAAAGTTCCCAATTCTGAACAGAAAAGAAAAATTTCACACTTAGAAGACTCTTTACAAAAATCCCAAGACGAGAGGAAGAGTGCGGAATCTAAAATGGAAGATGCCCTGACTAAATGGCTAAAGCAAACCCGCGAAGAATTAGTAAAAAACAAAGCCCAGCCCAGTCCCTGGAAAAAACTTACCAATGAAAAGGTGCTAAGTAAGGGCGGGGCACAGTTCAAGAAACAAAAAGATGGTTCCTGGTTGGGGACTGGTAAGAATCCATCGAATGATACTTATGAAATTAGAAGTCCTTTTAACTCGAAGGAATTATCGGGAGTTTTACTTGAATCTTTTTCCGATCCATCTTTTAAGGGAATCAAATTTGGGCGGTCAGGAAATGGAAATTTTGTGATGACCGGACTGGAAGTTAGGTTGGAAAATAAAGACAAAAACAAAAAACCAATTGTCTTGAAATTGGACAAGGCTGAGGCCAGTTATGAGCAGGAAGGATACCCTGCTATTCAAGTCGTTAAAAATGCTGCGAACCTGAAGAAAAAGGGATCAAAAGGGTGGGCTGTTCATGGGAGCAATCCTCCCAAACAGAGATCTCTCATGGCAATGTTTATGGCAAAGTCTCCGATCTCTGTTCCTGAGGGAGCGGAATTGGTGATCACTATTTATCATCAATCTGGATTCGCAGATCACAATCTCGGTCGATTTCGTATCCAATATGCGGAGAAAAAGGTAAGTTCTTTAGATGGGGTATCTGGAATTCCAGAAAATCTCGTTCCTCTTGTGCGTAAGAATGTTGAGGGTTTAGCTCCTCAAGAATTAAACCAATTGAAAAAGTATTTTCGCACAGAGGTGGAAAATCCTGTTTCCGTAGCAGAAGTAAAAGCAGATCAATCCAAAAAAGCCTTAGATGATTTCATATCGAAAGTGCCTAGCACCATGATCATGAAGGAAAAGTCCGCCCCTCGGGATGCATTCATTTTAAGTCGTGGAGAATACGATCAACCGACCGAAAAAGTAGGACGGGCACTTCCTGCTGTTCTTCCCCCATTGCCTGAGGGTCAGCCTAATGATCGTCTCGGTTTGGCGCGTTGGTTGGTGTCGGGAGATCATCCTTTGACTGCCCGCGTTTGGGTAAATCGAATCTGGGAGCGTTTATTTGGGGTGGGCATTGTGAAGACTTCAGAGAATTTTGGTTCGCAGGCGGAATGGCCGGTTCACCCAGAACTGCTTGACTGGTTGGCGGTGGAATTTGCCAAGCCTTCGGCATTACCTAAAATAAATGGAAAACCTGCACAGGCCTGGGATATGAAAGGCATGATTAAATTTATCATGCTGAGTAAAACTTATCGTCAAAATTCCTCAGCTCCGGATGGTTATTTTAGAAAGGATCCTGAGAATCGCCTCTTGGCCCGAGGTCCCCGTTTCCGGTTGCATGGCGAATTGGTTCGGGATCAGGCTTTGGCAAGCAGTGGGTTGTTGATTAAAAAAGTTGGTGGTCCCAGCACCCGTCCTTACATGCCTAAGGGAGTGTGGTCCGAAACAAACCGTTATGGAAATTTAACGAACTATAAAGCAGATGAGGGCGAGGGTTTGTATCGCCGTAGTATGTATACTTTTTGGAAGCGAACCGCTGCTCCTCCGTCGATGCTTTTGTTTGATGCACCAAACCGTGAAATCTGCAACCCCAAGCGCTCACGTACGAACACACCATTGCAAGCTCTTGCTTTACTGAATGAGGTCACTTATGTGGAAGCAGCCCGGAGCCTGGCCGAGAGAATGATGAAAGAAGGAGGTGCAGGTATTCGTGATCGATTAACCACCGGTTACCGGTTGGCCACATCACGAAGTCCTGATAAGCATACTCTTTCTGTGTTACAAAAAGGATTTGAAGAAAGAAAAATTCATTTTCAGGAGAACCAGGAGGCTGCAAAACAGATTATTTCCCATGGGAAAAAGAAGCCGGATGAAAATTTAGAACCCGTGGAATTAGCCGCTTATACTGTCACCGCGAATGTGCTTTTAAACTTAGACCGTGTTATCACCAAAGATTAGGAATAATTATCATGAATCAATTTAATCAGCTACTCACTTCCAAAACAAATCTTTCATCTACTCAGGATTTTTTGAATCGACGAATTTTTCTTCGTAATGGAGCGGCGGCGCTTAGTGCAACTGCGTTGGCCGGATTATTATCCCCGCAAAAAGGGCAAGCCAAAGATCCTGGTTTACAGGGCTTTCCCAATTTTCCCGCCAAAGCGAAACGGGTTATTTATTTATTCCAGTCCGGAGCACCCTCTCAGATGGACCTATTTGATCCAAAACCATCGATGGAGAATGTTCGTGGTCAGGATTTACCGGAATCCATTCGTAAGGGGCAGCGTTTGACAACCATGACTTCGGGGCAGAAAAATTTTCCGGTTGCTCCCAGTATTTTTAAATTTGCAAGGCATGGGCAATCGGGGCAATGGATGAGTGATGTTTTGCCCCATTTGTCCAAGCAGGCAGATGAGTTGTGTTTTATTAAATCAATGCATACCGAGGCAATTAATCATGATCCTGCGATTACTTTTTGCCAAACCGGACATCAGTTAGCTGGCCGTCCGAGCATTGGCTCATGGTTGAGCTATGGTTTGGGAACCGAAAATTCGGAATTGCCGTCTTATGTTGTTCTTACTTCATGGGGCACGGGTCGACCAAATGACCAACCTCTATACGATCGACTATGGGGTGCCGGTTTTCTTCCCACTCAACACCAGGGAGTGAAATTCAGAAATTCGGGCGATCCGGTTCTTTATCTATCCGATCCGAAAGGAATGAACCGTTCCATGAGGCGGGATATGTTGGACGAATTGGCTATGCTTAACCGAAAGGATCATCAGTTGGTCAAAGATCCCGAGATTGATGCTCGTATTTCGCAATATGAAATGGCCTTTCGCATGCAGACCAGTGTCCCCGAATTAACGGATGTTTCCGAAGAGCCAAAGCATATTTTAGACAGCTATGGACCGGATGTTTTAAAGCCGGGAACCTACGCTGCAAATTGCCTGCTTGCTCGACGTATGGCGGAGCGCGATGTTCGATGCATTCAGTTATTTCATATGGGATGGGATCATCACGGTGGTTTACCCAACGCAATTAAGGGACAATGCCGGGATGTGGATCAACCCACCGCAGCATTGATTCAGGACCTAAAACAAAGAGGACTATTGGAAGATACTCTGATTGTTTGGGGAGGAGAGTTTGGTAGAACCATTTACTCACAGGGTAAACTGACAGAAACAAATTATGGCCGGGACCATCATCCCAGATGCTTTACTATTTTTATGGCGGGAGCAGGAATTAAAAAAGGCATGTCTTATGGAGCCACTGATGACTATTGTTATAACATTACCGAGAACCCAGTACATGTTCATGATCTGAACGCTACAATTATGCATCTTATGGGAGTGAATCACAAAAAACTCACTTATCCATTTCAGGGCAGAGATTTTCGTTTAACCGATATTCACGGACATCTTATCAAGGATATCCTTTCTTGATCTTCTTATAATTCTATCAGAACTATGAAAAAACAAACTCCCAAAAGGAGAGAATTTCTTCGCGTAATAGGTGGGGTTGGAGTTGCCTCTCTTAGTGTTCCTAATTATTTAATGGGCGCCAAGCCCAGTGCTGCGTTAAGTCGTTCGGGTGTTTTGCTTGAGGCCTCCTCCTTTGCCAAAACGGGTGGTTGGAAAATCGATACCCAGCATTATTTACAGATGGGTGGAAATTATCTATTGGCCCATGGAATGGGTAAACCGGTTGAAGATGCTGAGACTGTAGTGGATTTGCCTACGCCGGGTAAATGGAATGTCTGGGTCAGGAATCGGGACTGGTGTAAAGGGGAGTGGCAGTCACCGGGACGCTTTCAGGTCTTGGTTGAAGGCAAGCCTCTTCAGATAACTTTTGGAGAAGCGGAGGAGTCCTGGCACTGGCAGTCCGGTGGTTCGGTTGAAATTGCGAAAGCTGGAAAAACCAAAATTTCCCTTCGCGACCTGACTGGGTTTGATGGACGTTGTGATGCAATATTTTTTACCCAGGAATCAAATCCGTCTTTGCCGGAGGATGATCTAAAGGAATTATCTGACTGGAAGGATGTGCTCGCCGGTCGGTCGAAGGAAAAAGTCGAGGAGTTGACTTTCGACCTTGTTGTTGTTGGAGGGGGTATGTCTGGTTGTGGAGCTGCACTTGCCGCTCGTTCACAAGGACTAAGGGTTGCGGTGATTCAGGATCGTCCACTTTTTGGAGGTAATGCCAGCCAGGAGATCAGGGTTCATACCCTTGGTATCCATGGCTATGGTTCAGACATTCTCAACTCAATCGACACGATTCATTATCCAAATGGAAATGAAAAAGCCAAAGTGGATCAGGTTAAAAGAGAAAAAACTATGGCCGAATCCGGCGTTGATTTATTCGCTCATCATACCGCCTGTGGATTGGAGAAAAAGGGAGATAAAATTCTCAGTGTAGAGGCAAGAGAGGTAACGGGTGGTAGGATAAAAAGATTTCGTGCACCGATTTTTATTGATGCGACTGGAGACGGTTGGCTGGGTTACTGGGCTGGAGCTGATTACCGCTACGGTCGTGAAGCAGCTTCCCAACATGATGAAGGCTGGGATAAATATGGTGATTTATGGAGTCCGAAGAAAGCGGATAACCGGGTCATGGGAACAAGTGTTTTATGGAATAGCGAGCGAACCAATCAAAAACAGGATTTCCCCAAGGTTCCATGGGCCATTCCGGTGTCAGGCAAACATGTCGCTTCCAAGGGAGAATGGTATTGGGAATATTCTGATAATGATCTTAACCAAGTTGATGATGCGGAAGAAATTCGTGATCACATGTTGCGTGCAATATTTGGCTCATTTTCCAATGCTAAGAAAAATCCGAAATATGCTCCGAATAAATTGAAATGGGTCGCATATGTTGGTGGGAAGCGTGAGTCCCGTCGGTTAATGGGGGATCACATTTACGATATGCATGATGCAATTAAACGCCGAGAGTTCCCGGATGCTGTGGTTGTGGAGAAACGTGAGGTGGACGGTCATTACCAACGAAAATTAAAAGGAGCCAAGGAAGATTTTCTATCAACGGCTATGTTTCATAAAACCGGAGGATATTACTTCATCCCTTTTCGTAGTTTTTATTCAAGAAATCTTTCCAATTTAATGATGGCTGGCCGGTGCTTTAGTTGCACTCATGTCGGACTCTGCGGACCACGGGTTATGAATACCTGCGGACAGATGGGAATTGCGACTGGCTATGCTGCAGTGCTATGTAAAAAACATAAAGCCTCTCCAAAAGAAGTGGGTCAGTCTCATATCAAGGAACTCAGGAAATTAATTGGTTTTGATGGGACAAAATTAGTTAATAACCCGAGTAAGAGTGGACATTAGCAGTTAGATGAGACACCTGGTCAATTTTGGCCTTTTATTTAGCTTTTCAGCTTTAGCTGCTACGGGCACCTTGGCGTATTTTCAGCCATTTTCACTTTCTGTCACGAACATTCATGTTATTGCAGGATTCGTCACTCTAATTTTAGTGGTTCTGCACATTGTGGCACGTGTACCGTACTTCAGAAATCGAATTGCCAAAGGGAAACATAGGGTATCAGCACGTTTACAGGTACTTATGATCGGTATTGCCTGTGGTTTTTTAGTCTACACCGCGATTTATAACCTGCCTCCTGCCTCTTGGTTAATCGAAAATAGTTACGAGCATAAGAACAGTGCCCAAATTGTTAGATCTTCAAACCTCGTTGGTTTTGATCAACCTGCACCTCATCGAAAATGGATCGTTCGAAAAAGTCAGGACGGCAATGGAAGCGGGCTATCGATCAACCTGAGTTTTCGTGAAGATTTAAATCCTATGCCTTCCATTTCGGTATGGGCAGAAAGTACGATTGGATCAATGATTGAGACTTTGTTTCTTGAACAATCCCTTGCTTATTCTGAAGTTCCACTCTGGGAGGATTACCGAACTCAGCGGAGTCATATTTTGCCACTCTGGCGTCATCGTTACACCTTGTTTTCTGGAATTTCTCCATCCGGAGAAATAGATGCGGTAAGTGGGGCAACGGAAGCACACCGCTTTGCTTTGGATCCTTATCTTCAATCAGGAAAGGGAAATGAATTTGTGCTTTGCGTGGAGATTAATGTTCCAAAAGATTCAAGTGATGATTTCCCCGACCCTTTGCTTGGACAACCCTCACTCCTTTACACTTGTCTCGTCGATGTGGACCGGGATGATCCGTATTACCTTTTTGAACTTACTGGGCATGGGGGGGGGGATGCAATTTCCACCGGTAATGTTCAGTATGATCTGGATGTGATAGGTTCGGCCAAAAAGATGAAAGATTTGTTTCTTGTTAAATTAGAGAAATCAATCGATTGATCTTTAATGGCTTCGGCTAACGGTAATCCGAACTTTCAAAGTCAGGAAATTTCAAATTATAATAACCGTAGGAGAATATTTTAGTAATTTTGAGAGATTGCTTTTATTGCATCTTTTGCTCCCATGGGTAGGGATAAGGTGTTTTTTAATCCGCACTCAGATTCTCCGGGGTTAACCCTGATGAATTGATTTCCTGCAGATTGATGAACTTCTTCGCATGTTAATCGAACAGTTGGGATATTTGTGCCCGCACCCAATTCAATAATAAGTAAGTTTTTGTTTTTGAATTTCTCGATCCATTTCTCGAACCTTTTTCTTTGCCCATAAGTTCTGGTACTATTCCAGGCAAAGTCAGAAAACATAAGAATATTTGGGCGTGCAAGCGAACCACATTGCGGGCAACTAGGTAATGGTTCTTTGGCGAGTAAATTGTCGGGGTTAATCTGTAAAAGTAAATCTGGGCCGATTGGCCAAATAGGCTGACCGCACTCTTCAATGCATTGAAAATGCATCAGAGAACCATGGCATTCCATAATTTGATTTTCTTCAAACCCCGTTTTTTGAAAGTGACTGTCTACATTCGAAGTAAATACAAACATTGGAATATTCTCTTCTTTAAACTTGTTGAGTAGAATATTGAAACCACGATGGGGCTTAGTCTTTTGATAAAGATTAAGCCTGTGACCGTAAAATCCCCAAGCAAGCGACGGGTTTTGGGTGAACCAATATGGGTTGGCCATCTCTTCAAATTCGATCCCCATCTTGGCCAAGGGTGGATAGGCTTTCCAAAATCCTGATTTCCCCCGAAAGTCAGGCAGACCAGAATCTACTCCCATCCCTGCACCAGCACCAACTAGAATGGCTTCGGCCTCCTGCCATGCATTTTTTGCTGCTAGTATTGAATCTTGATGCATATCCTTTTTTTAATTTAAAAATAGTAACTTTTTTTCTTTGAATAAACCAGTGGTAAGTTGTTTGGTAATCTAAGCTTTTGGAACTAACTTGAAAAATAGATTAGATTGGTATGTCACGAATATCTTTCTCCTGCTTGGGGGAGGGTTCGGATGTGTGCAAACTTCCCAACAGCCAATTAGTATGGTTTCGCTTGGTAATGGGGACACTCTTCCACCCGCTGAATTAGTTACCACAGAACTGATTACTCCAGGATTGAAGCAAAATGGAGGAATCGCATTTTCCGAACAAGGTGATCTTTTTTTGGCTAACTTTCAAAAAGAGGGTCAAATTGGGAAATATAGTTCGGGCCCTAATACAAAACCTGAAGTTTTTATCGATTTAGAAGAATGGATCTCCCCAGTTGGTGATTTGACACCCAGAGCGGAAGGAATTCGGGTAGACAAGGAAAATAGGGTATTAGTTACTGATGCGGGTACCGGAAAATTACTTCGTATTTCACCCTCTGCTCATAAACTTGAGGTTCTTGCCGATTCTTATGATGGTTACCGTTTCGGAACGGTGAAGGATCTGGCAATTGCCCCCAATGGGGATTTATTTGTGAGTTCTCCGCATTCCGGTACTATTTACCGAATTAGACCCGATATTGGTTATGTGGGAATTCTCAATGACGATTTGGTAAGAGTGGAGGGATTAGCAATGAGTCCCAATGGAAAACAATTAGTTGCGGCAGAACCGGATGCCTCCCGGGTAGTTGTTTATGATATACCGGAGGACTTAATTTTAGTGGATTCTTGGACTTTGGTCGATTTTTCTCCCTCTGGAGTAGAGCCCAAGGGAGTTGCATTTGATGAAAAAGGCCGCCTGTTCCTTGCTTTGGGCAATTTGAATGAAGTGCGCGTTTTTGACTTGGAGCTTGGTCTTGAGCTTGCCCGGTATGATGTCGGTGGGGAAGCAGAAAATATTTCTTATTGGAGTGGTTCGCTTTACATTGGGGGCGGAAATCAAATGAGGAGACTTCGGCTAAGGGATTAAAAAAGGGTTCATTTTTAGTCCCTGTAAACAGTTCAAAAGGCGATGACTGTTGAAATGTTTTTCACAAGCAATTCCGATTGGTAATAACTTCTCTTTGACTTGAGATCTTAGGTTCTCAATCTGAGATAAGAATTTAATATTGATATAATATGGACGAAGATTTTTTGCACCTTTTTGACGAGTCGCCTGCATTACGCTTAATGCGAGGTAGATTGGGCTCCTTTGTTGCTGGGTTCTTTTTTAAAACATTCAAGCATTGGGGGGTGGTGGAAGCATCGGAGGAGGAGTTAGTTGGCACTTTGTCTGAACATATCGAACAAATGCGTGAACTTGAGGATTTTGACGCACCTAAAAGGTTACCTCAAGAATACTTAGATGAATGGTGTGACGAGGAACATCGATACCTGACGAAAACTTACAATGAAGATCGCGAAGAATATGTATTTCGTTTAACTAGGCATTCCGAAAAAGTACTCAGCTGGTTACAGGATTTACTGGCTATGCAGCACCGTGGTTATGCAACCACTGAATCTCGATTCAACCGTATTATGCTTGAGATGCAAAATCTTACTCAGGGAGTGAATGCAGATCCTGAGGCAAGGATTCGCGAGTTAGTACGTAAAAGAGAAGATATTGATGACGAAATTCGTAAAATTCAGGAAACTGGGGAAGCGCCAATCTTTGGAGAAGATGTAATTCGTGATCAGGTTTATGATTTGTCCGACCTGGTAGAGCATTTCCTTTCTGACTTCCGCGCGATTGAAGAATTCTTTAAAGACCATGCAAAAGAAATTTCTAAGCTCTATGCACAAGGGGTTGCATCCAAAGGAGATATTGTGGAGCGAGTTCTTGATGCGGACGAGGAACTTCGGGATTGCGATCAGGGGAAGAGTTATTTTGGCTTTCGCACGATGATGACCAATCCGGCATTGGCCCGGAAATTACGAGGATTAGCCGAACAGACCTCAGATATCGCCCGAAAGCGTGGATTGGATCCAACAAAAGTATTTAGTAATTTAGGTGAACGATTGTTTGGCGAAGCCGGTGCTGCCCATGGAGCCTATGGACGAATTAGTCGAAAACTTCGTCAGGTTGTGGGAGACCATGCAGGAGGTTCAGGTCGACAAATTAGAGAAACCTTAACCTCCATTCGACAACAGGCTTTCCAATTACGAGATGAACCGCCCGAGGATTGGGAATTTGAAATCGATATACGTGCCCAGTTCTTCACACTTATGGAGGCTGAATTTTGGGAACCCAAGGCAGTGGAGCCCTTCGCCAAGGTACAGAAAGCAAAGCCAGACGATATTAAATGGATGAATGAAATTCTTCATTCGGTCGGCGAGCCACTTGATTTAGCAAAATTTAGGGACCGGGTTGATGAGGTGCTAGAAGAAAACGAAACAATTAGCCTCACCGATATAGTTGAAAAGTTTCCCTTAGAACGGGGAATTGTAGATGTTGTTTGTTACCGAGTAATTGCAGGAGAGGACAATCGGCATGAAATTTTATCGGACGAAATTATTAGCATCGACTTAAACCGGCCTTCGCAACCTCGCTTTGTCGAGGTACAACAACTTGTTTTTCAACGAAATTTATTATGAATCCAGCTATCACTCACCGTCATGTCATTGTTCGTCTCCTTAATGGACCGATTTATCAGGAAGATTTAGATCTTTGGGGTCGTTTAGGTGCGGAATGGGACAAGATACGAAACCATTTTTTTGAAATCGGGATGGAGGTCGCCCGCGATGATTCGGCTGGCTATGCATTTGTCCGTCAACGAGAAGAGATCGAAGAATCGGAGGTGGAAAGTTGGGATGATGGAACTGAAGCACCTCTGCCACGAGTTCTTCGCCGTACCCGTCTTTCTTATCACCAAACTATTTTCATGGTTCTTTTGCGCGAGGAACTAATGAGGTTCGAGCAGAATCAAGAGGAGGGGGATCATCTCTATCGATCTGCAATGGATTTGAGAGATACCATGACTCCCTATTACCCGGAGTTACATGATGAGAAAAAAATACACCGCCAGATTTCCGCCTTGGTTACTAAATTCGAAGAATGGGGAATTCTAAAAAAAGTACGGGATAAAGAGGGGGGACTTTATCGCGTTGAACGGATAATAAAAGCAAAGCTGCCCCCTGAAAAATTAGCCGAAATTCGTGATCAAATAAAAAGAAGATCACCCGACCTAGAAGAAGATATGGAGGATGAAGATGCTTGAATCACAACTCGAACTTGAATTTTCGCCGGATAAATCAACTGCCGGTTACCGATTACACAAACTTTCGGTTTTAAACTGGGGTACATTTCATAACGAAGTCTACTCCATGTGCCCGGATGGACGAACTTCCATGGTGACTGGACGGAATGGTTCTGGGAAGTCAACAATCGTGGATGCACTTCTCACGCTGCTTGTACCGAATCGTGTCCGGAATTATAATGTAGCCTCAAGTCAGGCAGGAAGTCGTGAAAGAAATGAACGGGATTATGTTTTGGGGGCTTACTCAGAAATTCATGATGCAACTACTGGTCAGGGCAGAAAGGAGACTCTCCGCAAACCCGGTGAATCTTATACCGTATTACTGGCCCATTTTTACAATGAAGCCTATAAGACAGATGTATCGATTGCTCAAGTCCTTTGGTGCCTTCCGGGCGGGAAGGTGGATAAGGTTTATGTAGTTGAGAAAAGAAAACTTTCCGTGGATGAAGACTTTAATAACCTGGGGGATGTAGATAATATTCGCCGCTTAATTAAAGAACGGAATTTGACCGTTTTTGATTCCTTTACGGCGTACCATAAAAAATTCGAATCGATGCTTTTTATGGATACGGATCTTGGCAATCGTTCTCCAATGTCCATTTTTAATCAGGCAGTCTGTATTAAGGATGTGAAGGATCTAACCCAATTTATTCGTGAGCATATGTTGGATGATGGAGGTTCCAAAGAAAAACTAGTTGCATTGCAGGAACGCTTTGACGATTTGAGAAGTACTCACCGTCGGATCGAAACTGCGGCCTATCAACTCGAGCAATTGGATGAAATCAAAAGTACGCATACCTCTTTTCTTGAAGCGAATAAAGAACGCACTTATGCGGATGAACTTCGCAATTCAATTGAACCGTACTATGCTCAAGCTGAACTTGACCGTCGTGTTGAATGGGTTACTGAACTCAAGCACCAGGAGGAAGCAGAAAGGGCACGACTAAAAAGTGCCCGAACCGAGGTGGACCGCTTGCGGGAAAAGTTGAATCACCTTGAACGCGCACTTGCCGACAGCGATGAAAATCGTCGGCTAGAACAGGTGGGTGCGGAGATGGATCGTTTACGAGATAAGCGTGAGGTCGTTTCGAAAAGAGCTGCGACTTTTGAAAGGCACCTGTCTTCTTGGGAGAAGGGTACAACAGTACAAGAAGAAGAGGATTTTCTAACTCTTCGTCGCGAACTTGATAATCAAATTCCAAGGCTCGAAGCCAAGGTCGTAGAAATTGATGAAAAGATTCCCGAAATTTCTTACCTTCTCAAAAAAGCGAAGGCAAAAGTAGATAGTTTAGAGGAGGAAAGAAGATATCTCCTGGAAGCTAATTCAAATATTCCTTCTGAAATTGCCCGTCTACGAAGTGGTTTGGCAACTGCATTGGACCGGGATGCCAAAGAGTTACCTTTTGTGGGGGAATTAATACAGGTTGTCCCGGATGAAGTTAAATGGACCGGTCCTATCGAAAGACTGCTTCGGAACTTTTCTTTGACTGTTGTCGTTCCACAAAAATTAGCGGAGGAGGCGGAAGCTTTCCTCGAAGTTAACCACCTCGGAGAGCGACTCTCATTTATTTGCCCCCAGTCGGATCGAAAAAATCCAAAATTACATGATGACTCTGTGGTTGCCAAACTTTCTCTCCGTCCGGAAATGGAGAAGTCGAGGCAGACTTGGTTGCGATCTGAATTAGCAGATCGATTTCCTCATATTTGTAGATCGATGAGAGATCAGGAATTTATCAAAAATCCGTTTGCATTAACTTTAGAAGGATTAGTTAAAAGTGACGGAGTGCTCCGAGATAAAGATGACTCAAGATATCTCGATGATGCCACAAATTGGGTACTTGGTTGGGATGTGAATCCTAAGCAAAGAACTCTTGATGATTCTCTGATCAAATGGCGTGAGGAACTTGATAACTCGGGTCGAGCCATGAGGGAAGCGGAGTTAGAAAGGCAATCCAGTCGGGTCAAACTACGTTCTGGTGCCCAAATTCAAGCCTGTGCTAATGAATTTTCTGATATCGATCAACTTGGATTGGCTACTCGTATCGCAGACTTAGAGGAGGAGGAACGGGTAATTGTAGGAGGCTCTGATGTCCTTAAAAAGCTAAAAGAAGACCGAGACAGTGCAACGGTTCAGTTGGAAGAAAGTCAGAATACTAGAGATGAGGTATTGCAAAGAATCGGTGGCGTTGAAGCACGAGCGGAAAGAAATGAATCCCGTATGACCTCACTTCGTTCATTGCTCGTCAAGAGTATGGACGAATTTATTGAGGAGACTATCGGCGAAGACAGTGCTGATTCAGAAACCCGGGAATTGGCCGAAAAGAGAAGAGAAGAATTATTTAAGGATATCGCAACCGAGTTTGGTGAACCTCCGGAAAAACCGGATGATATTGAAGAATCTGCCCGCCTTGCTTCCCATAAATTAGATGCAAAGATTCATAAGCTTGATTCTGGATTGGATAAGTTTCGGGATAAGAATGTTGCCGCAATGCAACGATTTATTGCAGATGCAAAAAATCAAGCATTTCGCGACGAATTAAATCTTGAATTGGAGGAGGGTTATAACGATTCAACATACGCTTCTTTTGAGGAAATTCGCAGACAGATACAAGAGGAGGACTTGGCTAAAAATCGACTTCGTTTTGAAGAACTTCTCCGCGTTCAGGTGCCCGAAGAGGTTTCTGGCTTTAGTGAAGCATTAGAATCCCACCGGGATCGAATACGAAAAAGAATTAATGAATTAAATGAACACCTTTCTCGCGTGACCTTTGACCGGAAAGAAGAGACTTATATTCAACTCAAGTTTGAAGATGCAGGAGATGATGGAGTTCGTAAGTTTAAAAAACTTCGTCGCCATGCATTGGAAGGAGATTTAGAAGCAGATGACGAAGATGAGCGTAGACGGGAACGGTATCATCGAGTGGAGCATTTTTTAGCCGAATTGGAACTCGATACCAATTGGACAGAACGGGTAATCGACGTAAGAAATTGGTTTAAATTCCGAGCGGATGAGTTTTATAAGGATGAAGATACTTTAAGACAAAGTTACAGTGGGGCAGCCGGAAAATCTGGGGGAGAAAAAAACCGGTTGGCGTCTACTATTTTGGCAACCGCAATTGCATACCAATATGGAATTGATGTGGGTGGAAAACAGACCGAAACTTTTCGATTGGTTGCAGTGGATGAAATGTTCAGTAAGACGGATGATGAATTCTCTCAATACCTCCTTGATTTATTCAAGGAGTTTCACCTCCAACTACTTATTGTTCAGCCTTTGGATGCCAAAATACATGTGGTGCAAAAATATGTTGAAAGATATCATGTGGTCGAAAGGCGAGATGGGCTTTCCTTCGTTGGTGACCTCAGTGTAAAAGAATATCTTGGTGAACAACTTGAAGTTGAACCGGAAGACGAGGAGTTAGAAGGCGAAACGATTGAAGCAGATTCCTGATTACTTGCCCGTTTAGTTCGTTTTGAAAAGCAGTCCAAATCCATCCCGCTATGATGGGCGAATGCCATACAGAAAATGTGGCAGATGGGGGCTCAAACTGCCTGCAATTACACTCGGATGTTGGCACAATTTTGGGGGTGGTTCACCGACCAGTAATCAAAAGGAAATGATTTATACGGCATTCGATCAAGGCATTACTCACTTTGATCTAGCTAATAACTATGGTCCACCTTACGGATCGGCTGAATCAAATGTGGGTCAAATCCTAAAGGACTTACCCCGTGATGAAATTTTGATCACGAGTAAGGCAGGTTATGATATGTGGCCTGGCCCCTATGGGGAGTGGGGTTCGAGGAAATATATGCTTGCTAGTCTCGATCAGTCGCTGAAAAGAATGAAGGTTGATTATTTTGACCTCTTTTATTCGCACCGATTTGATCCGGATACCCCACTCGATGAAACGATAGGTGCTTTGGATACCGCGGTGAGTCAGGGAAAAGCTCTTTATGTAGGCATCAGCAGCTATTCCGCAAAATCAACTCAAGACGCGGTTTCAGTATCGAAAGAATGCAATTTTGCTCCTCTCGCAATTCATCAGCCTAATTATTCGATGTTGAATCGCTGGATTGAAGATGGCTTGATTGATGCCTGTGAGGAGCAGGGACTTGGTATAATCGCATTTTGTCCTCTTTTCCAGGGTCTACTGACCGATAAATATCTGAGTGGCTTACCTGCGGGTTCTCGGGCAACTATAAAAAATTCCCCTTTGCGAAAAAACGAGTTAAGTGAGCAAAACCTTACAGTAATTAGGGAGTTAAACGATCATGCGGAACAGCGTGGTCAATCGTTGGCTCAGATGGCATTATCATGGGTCCTTCGAGATAACCGGGTAACCAGTGCTTTGATTGGTGCAAGTTCCGCTGCTCAAATCTTAGAGAATGTGAAGGCGGTTAAACAAACCGCTTTTTCTAAAGATGAACTTATCAAAATTGACCGAATATTAGCCAAGATTAATTTACCAAAATCCCTTTGGTCTACTTAGTTGAATAGAAATTCGTTCTCGAGTTACGGATTAACTTAAATCTGTTCTAATATCATTGAGTGCGGGAAACTTCTGCCGCCATGATTCTATAATTCTTTTCTCTAATATTCCTTCAATTACTGACTCGCTTTCTCCCCCATCTGCCAGCACCTTGCCGGTTGGGTCAATAATGAGTGATCGTCCGCCATATTTCATATTTGGTTCTCTTCCCACAGAATTGACTCCAATGACATAGGACTGGTTTTCAATCGCCCTTGCCTGAAGTAGGGTTGTCCAATGTTCGATTCTACTTTGTGGCCAGCAGGCAATTATAATAAAAACATCTGTACCCTTAGTAATTGCTAACCTGAAAGCCTCTGGGAAACGTAAGTCATAGCAAATAAGGGGAGTAACAAAGAAGGAATTAAGTTTAAAGTTCTTCACAGTAGAACCTTTGGTATGAACCTTATCTTCTCCTAATATTGGAATAGTATGAATCTTAGGTGTGCAGAGTACTTTTTCACCATTTGGTGTAAAAGTGACTGCACAATTATAAGCTTCCCCCTTTTGTTCACTGGGCTGTGTCATACCGGCAATTACCCAGCATTCTTTATCTTTAGATAGGTTGTAAAGATAGTTTTCAGTCTTCTGCGGTTCGTTTAGGAGTGTTTTGTTGGTTTCTAGGCAAAAGCCTGTGGCAAACATTTCTGGTAAAATAAGTAGGGAATTTTTTTCGATTTTATAATTCTCTAAAAGTGTGTCTACTCTGCGAAAATTTTCATCTTTATTTTCCCATTCTGATTGGAGCTGAATCCCATAAACTTTCATCTTTTCAGGGAGGGAAATTTTTGAGACTCCTGTTCAGTGTAGGGATGAAAGGGGGCCGCTTTTTTCATATCTCGGTAGGCTTGTATGGCCATGTTCTTGTCTTTGAATTCATTCAACAGTACTGAGATTTTATTTTGATGTGCAACTAAACAACCCGGATGTACCTTGAGTGTATTATTGATTGCTTCAAGGGCTTCAGGAAATTGTTTTTTTAATGTTAACAGGTAAAAACATTCCCACTTTCTTGAATGGTGTTCCCAGGGTGCATATGAAATCGACTTTCTGTGGAATTTTAAACTTTTTTCCTTTTCACCGTAATCTCCAGCAATCCTTCCTTGAAAATGAAAAATATTAGACCAAAAAAGATTTTTGGCCAGGATACATCCATAGGGAATAATTAAAACTGCAAGTGTTCCCAATAGAAGATTGTATTTTGGTTTAATTGGAATTTGAATAGTCTCAGTTTTACTCTTTTTCTTATCCATCGAAACGGCCAAAAGAAGGCCTAAGCTTGTCCATCCTATAATAAGTGCGCAGGGAGATCGGGTTGGGAATTCGAAGAAACTTTCAATGAGAAAGGTAATACAGGCAGTTGTAAGTGCAATAATTAAGCCAAAAGTAGTAAGGTCATTTGATCTACAGCAGACCAATGCAGAGAGCAGGGCTCTCCAGAACACAACCAACCAAATACCTAGGAATCCAACCAAACCAATAATGCCATTTTCATATAAAATTTGTAAAAAGTCATTATGAACAAAGCGAACCAGTGTTCCGCCTGTTGTTTTGTCTGATATTTCTGCACTTTCATGAAAATGTAATTCATAATGGTCAGTTCCTTTGCCTAAGAGGAAATCGCCTGAGGTAGATGCCTTGATTGCATCCTGCCACAGCACTATTCGCCTGCCACTTCCTCTTGTAGTTATGCTTTTAAGCTCTACCAGTTCTACAGATTCGGTCTTGGCTGTGTTGTTGGTATTTTGGGTGAATGCCCCTTTTTTCCAATAATCTGAAGTAGATAAATAAAGAGGCAAGGCGATTGCCAGCAAAAGAAAAGAAGATGGAATCAGACAAAAATATTTGAAGTATTTTGGGTCGATTAATTTTCGTTTCTTAGCAAGTACAACTAGAGAAATAACAGCTGTAATGGTACAACTACCAATCAATCCGACCCATGCACCTCGGGCCATTGAAAGAGAAAGTGCAGGAAGTAAAATAAGAAGTAGAATGGCGATCAGAGAAAATTTAACTTTTCGGGATTTCACATAGAAGGTTAGTCCCAATGCAATCGGAAGGAGAGGGGCATGATATTCAGCCGCAAAGTTTCGGTTGTAAATTAATCCACCAAATCCCGCACGTGGCAATCGATGACTCCAATCAGTCCATTGGTAATGTTGATCCATTACAATCAAACTGGATACTACTCCACCGAGCAGAATCGAACCAGT
>ERZ651776.2852-NODE-2852-length-18112-cov-4.533906_pt1 | contig 18112 bp, 24 predicted proteins | sample MGYA00514761_ERZ651776 | MGnify/ENA metagenome assembly ERZ651776 | reverse complement strand
AAAAGTGTTATGATTTATTGTCCAATAAAATTAGATAGTTACATAAGATAGGTGAGGAGGTTCCCTCCGCCATCACTTTATTAATTATCTAATGAATTAAGCTCAACTCTTGCTTTCCAAACAACAACGCACTCTTCGCACCGTTCAGTAGCTTTCCTTATGGCTCTATAGGCTGGATGTTTCTTACAACCTTTAGCAAGTACTTTAAGTAATTCTATTTGTCTTTGATTATTATTTTTTACCACTATCCATTACCTTTATTAATTGTAATTCTTTTCCTACTATTTCTCTTAATTTTAATCCGTTGCCATATGGATCCATGCCTTCATACTTTGTTAGACAATCACGTGCAGTAACATCTTTCCATATTTCCTTTTTACCATCAGGGTAAGATATCTCATAAACACGTTTTGTTTTATCCCATGATTTAGGACGACTTTCTTTCATTTCATGTTCCATTAATCAACCCCATTTGCAAACTGTTTTAACTTATTAAGTTTTTGACAATATTTCCTCTACTAATTTTTGTACCCTAAACGCTTCATCAATTGTCGCCAAACTATTGGGTTTATGATTTATTTTAAGAACTAAATCATCAAGCTGTGACTTTAAGCTTACTGCTCTAGGGTCTTCAGATTCTTCCCTCAGAGGAATGAAATCTTCGCCATAAGATATTGTGTCTTTATGAAATTCTGCAATTTTTCTACTTTGTTTAGATCCCTTAACTGTAAATTCTTGTCGGTCTGGTTGCATACCACCAACACTGGCTAATATATTGACTGGCAAACCAGATTCAGTTTCTAATCTCGCTAGAACGTCAGTTTCACATAATGAAGGATCGGGGGGATAAGAAGTATGGGCCCACTTTACTTTAAGAGGTCCTAAAACACGTTCGGTAAAAAAAATAAAATGAGATATTACTTCTCTTGTCATACCTCCTTCTTTTTTAAACCGAAGCCAATCAGCTTCTTTTTGCCACTCGCGAGGCCAAGAAGGATATGTAACTATGATATCAACACCAAGCATTTCTCCCATTTCGCCTTTATTTTTGCTTGCCAACAAGTCAGCCAAAGGAGCACCCGCAGCTTGAGTAAAATTTACCGCAATAGGAACATCATAATTTTGAAGCTTTTTAATAAAATTTTTACTATCTTCAGTATTTATTCCAAATGGTTTTTCAAGTAAAAGAGCTTTGCCCATTTCAACCACTTTCAAGGCATATGCCTCCCTTACGGTAGGTGGACATGCTAAATAAACTAAGTCAGCCTTTTCTATTGCGTCATCAGCACTTTTCATAATAAGAGATTTACTATCTTGTTTGATAGCATTTTCACAAGCAATTGGGTTTGGGTCCCACAAATAGTCTGGATTGAATTCTTCATGTAATCTCATATGTGTTAACATACGAGTACCCATAATACCTAACCCAATTATAGCAACATTGGTTGTCATATTATACCTATCAAAGTTTAAATTTCTAATAAGATTATTGTAGACTAAATTGTAAACTAAATAAATATTAGTTCTAGAAGACTTAATTATATAATAATAATATTAGAAAGACATTGTATTAGAGCTTAATCCTAATTTTGGATCCAAGTAATATAATGAATTTATTCTTTCTATTGCTTAAAGTTAATTAAATGCTATTATAATTAGACGTTCATCCTTTAGGACGGAAGTAAGCATATAACAATGCTGAAGGAACGCATTATCATCGTTCATCTCGTAAGAGACGGAAGTAGGTAATGATGCCGAAGGAACGCACCTAACTTTAATAGAGGAGGGTGACAAAATGACTTACAGACCATATCAATGGAATAAGTTTGTGCTTGCACGTAAACGTGCATTAATTCATAAAATTTTGAATTATCGCACACCAAAGTCGTGTACTTGCAAATCAAGTAAATAATATACACAAAAATCTAAAGGAGAGCACTATAAACACATGTGCTCTCCAAATCCTAATAATGTTATGCCGCCATGAAATTTAACAATGGTTATCTATTTAATCACTTCAACTGATTATGCTTCTAATATCCTATGTTTTCTTTCTCTATAAAGAACATAAAGACCCGCTGAAACTATAATTCCAGATCCTATCCACATTTCCAAGCTTGGGATATCACCAAAAACCAAATAACCAAAAACAGCTACCCATAATAACTTAGTGTAATTATAAGGAGCCAACAAGGACGCTTCAGCAAAATCAAAAGCATTTATCATACACAAATGCGCCAGGGCACCTAAAGTACCTGTAGCCAAAAATACTAAAACATGAATCTGAGAGGGAATAACCCAAACGAATGGTACAATTAAGCTAGACCAAAACAATCCTCCAAGGCCAGTATAAAATAAAGTTGTATGTGTCTTTTCAGTTCCAGATAGTAATCTTGTCAAAATTTGAAAAAGTGCAAAGAATAAGGCTCCTAGCAAAGGCATAATTGATATAAAATGCCAAAAATCACTACCAGGGCGTATAATAATTAAAACTCCTATTAATCCTACTACTACTGCAGCCCAGCGATGAATACCCACTTTTTCTTTCAGAATAGGAACAGAAAGGACTGTTATAAACAGAGGTGCCACAAACCCAATTGCTGTAGCTTCCGCTAATGGTAAATATGTTAAACCAAGAAAAAGACTAGATATAGAACAAACTAAAAAAGCAGGGCGTAGAATTTGAAGGATTGGTCTATCAGTTGTCCTTAAATTTGAGAGTTTTTTGCCCTTCAAAAAAAAGAAGACCCATAGTGTAAGGTTAATACCCAAAAAATAACCCCATACAATCTGTATTGCATGAAGCTCTTTTGTAAATAATTTACATATAGTGTCTACAACAGATATAAAAAAAATTGCAGTTATAAAAAACAAAACACCCTTGAATACATGTTGTGTTTTATTAAGCGAAGTCATTGTTTAAGAACCTTATCTTTAAGTTTAAAAAACATTTTGAAAACTAGACAAATTTTAGATTTAATACTTTTAGTTCTATAAAATCTTATAGGGTCGGATTATAAAAATGGAATAACTATTAGCTTCCCTATTTTGAACTCACAGCAAAACCTTGACCATGTCGTTCAATATGACCAAACTTAGGAGACAACCAGTGTCCACTTGTACATAAGTTTTTATCAGTACTGACCATGTCTAACACTCTTTTACGTGATAAAAGAGCCGTATCATAGTCAATATCAAACACTGTCGAAACGTTAGGGTCTATGAGCTGTAGATTTTGTAAGTGTAAAATATCGCCAAGATGCATCAGACTGTCATTACCACTATCTACTCTGAACCCTGAGTGACCTGGAGTATGTCCTGGTATAGCAACAGTGTTAACACCAGGCATTATCTCTTTACCTTGTGATAAAAGATTTAGGCGATCTTTATACGCAGTTACTACTGCCTGAGCTAAATTTGCCCAATCAGCACCATTTACTTCAACGGCATCGAAATTTTCTTTTGTCCAAAAGTCGTACTCTATGTCTACAAGGTGCAGTTGAGCATTATTGAAAACTGCCGTACCATCTGTATTCAATGTGCCAGCTATGTGGTCTGGATGCAGATGAGTTAGAAATACATCTGTGACTTGTTGTGTAGATACCTCAGCTTCAGCGAGTGCATCTTTAATGAAACCACATGTTGGACCAAATAATTCTCTACACCCTGCATCAACAAGCAAGTTACGTTCACCACTTTGAATAAGATAAGCATTTATGTTAGAGGATGAAAGCTTATTTTCGGTATTATCTCTAATAGTTTGAGCATCTTCATCCTTTAAGTTCAATAGAACTTCAGCCGGTAAAACAAGTTCGCCATCAAGCAACGAAGTAACCTTAATTGAACCAATATCTATAGATGAAACACGTGACATATTAACCTCCCAATTAAAGATATCAATAATCTCATTCTATATGTGAACAAAGAAATTACAAGTTTTTGAAGATCATTCTGCATGTAAAGAATACATGTGTTTATTATTTTACAAAACAAACTCATATATGCTTAGAATAAATAAAAAGACAAATTTATTTTAATATAAAAACCTAAAAGATTTTCTGCTTTTCAACAAATATTTTAAGTGTGTTATACTACATCAATATAGCTTACCATGCCTGAGGCCGCATGTTCTAGCATATGACAATGAAAAAGCCACTTGCCTGGATTATCAGCTAAAAAAATAAGCTTTGCTTTTTCACCTGCCTGCATTAAATAAGTATCTCTTAAAATATAATCATTATTTTCTTTGAACTCTTTGGATTTCACAAAAAAGTGATTACCGTGTAAATGCATACTATGAGGCCATCGAGTATCATTCCAAACATCTAAAATTACAACTTGGTTTAGCTTAACTGTAGCAAGTAAATATTCATAACTTCCAATTTCTTTATTAAAAGCCCATAATTTCTTATCTTCAGTTGCAAGGGTTCGAAAATCTTTTTCAACTCCATCAAGTTTAGCTTTTGAGAGATTGCCCATTGCCCCACCCTGCATTCGGATGTTAATGGTTTTTGCATTATCTAGTTTTGGTAAAATCAAATTGGATTTAAACTTAATGTTAGTAATGTTTTTCGTTTTATTATCTGCCTTGGTTACATTAAGAGTAAAAGCTTTCAGCTGTTTCGTATGACTAATTTCAAAGAAATCAACTTTCAAAAGATCAGCTGTGTTTATAAGTAAATCTATTCTTTGTCCTGGTGCTAAAGTAAAATCTTCTACTAGCATTGATTTTACTGCAACCCCATCAATAGTAATTATATTATTGTTTTTTAAGCTTGATCCAAATTTTAAAATACGAGCATTAGAAGCATTTATGAACCTTAATCTTGCTATACTATTTTCTTTAATTGAATATTGTGGTGATTTTTTTCCATTTATTGTTAGCCAGTTACCTATTCTTCCTGCATGAGACCAATCCATTAATGAACCAAAAGATTTTTCATCAATTTGATAATTTTTGTTTAACCTCCAGTCATCTGCTAAAATAACAATATCATCTTCAATAAGATCATCAGTTTTATCATTTACAACCAACGGACCATACAAACCCTTTGCGACTTGTTTCCAAGATTCAAAATGTGCATGATACCAATATGTGCCCGATTGGTTTACTGGAAATTCATATGAAAACGTCTCACCAGGTTGAACAGGGTCTTGTGTTAAATAAGGAACACCATCCATTTTATTGATATTTTTAATGCCGTGCCAATGAATGCTTGTAGGTTGATCTAAGTTATTTTTAAAATCAATTTTTAAAATATCTCCAACATTTGCCTTTAATAATGGTCCAGGGTTCGCATTATTGTACAAAAACAAATTTGCTTTAAATTTTTCATTAAAATTGAATGTCGATTTATTTGCTGCAAGCTCATATTTTACTACTTTTTTAGTATCAAATACCAAAGGCTTACATGCAGTTAACAAAAAACTATACGGTAAAATTTTAAGAAATTGTCTTCTTGAAGTCATATTAATCACTCATGGGTAATGTTAAGGAAGTTGTAAGTAAACTGGTTAAAAAAAAGATTATTAAAACAATAATCATTTCTACATTTATAGATCTTTTTAGTTTTCTAATGCTTATTCCATTATTTATGTCTAATTTTGGTACTAAAAATAACTTGTTCAAGGCTCCAAGTGAAATTAACAAAATAGCAAAAAGAAATTTAATTATTAAAACGTTTCCATACATAGTATTAAATAATGTAGAAATATCACCGATTAAAATGTATGAAAATATTAAACCTGCAGTTAATAAAGCCAAAATATAATAAATAGCATATTTGCCAAACATATGACCAACGGTTTTAAGTTCCTTAAAGTCGGGAATATTACACATTCCTTTCAAGGGTAATAATGCCCCTATCCAGTAAGACAAGCCTATCAAGTGTATTATAATTAACGCTTGGGTTAAAATTCCACCTTTTGTTGAATGACCGATAGCAATAAAAGCAAAAAGAATTATAAAAACAGCTGTAGTGTTTCCCCAAAAAAAAATCTTTTTAAATTTTGTAGGTAAATAATATATTAATATAAAGCCTATAAATAGAAGAAGTGAAGATTTTAAAGCTAGAGTATCAACTGATAAATTGATCATGTTAATATCTATAATTCCCATAAGATCACCTGACATGTTTCCAGGTATAGATAAAATAGATATAAAAGAAACTAAGACACCAACTTTTGTGAATTTATTTTTTATTTTAGAGCAATCGTCTAATTGTGCAGGCTTTAAAAGCTTATGAAAATGAGAAATAAATACTAATGTTCCGACAGAACCAAATACTGCTATGTACAAAAAAAACTTAATTATTGGATTTAATAATATCCAGATTTCCATTAAAAATGTCTCATTTTATATTAAATTTTAAATTTCCTTTTATAACGTGTCCATCTTCACTCATAGCACGCCAATGAAAAAGATATTTCCCAGAAGTAAGTTTAGGCAAATCTATAGAGTGCTTTTTGGATATTTGCATAAGGGCATTCTCTTTAATTTTAATATTTTCACCATTACCTTTAGAGAAGAAATTACTAATCATTGAATCTTGCTTAATATTTTTTTGTTTTTCTAAAGTTATTTTGATAAGTTTAGCTTCAGATTTGAAAATCATTGTGATCTGTTCAGGTGCTTGACTTAATATTTCATTATTCTTGGGTGAAACTACTTTTAAAGGAGAATGAGCAAATGCAACTGTGTTCTTTAGAGAGAAAATTAACACTATTAATATAATTTTTATATTCATACCTTATTCCTTATTCCTTATTCTTTATTCTTTATTCTTTATTCTTTATTACTTATTAGATCTTAAATTAATTTGATCATGGATTTTTTTTGTTTTTGACGGCCATGTGCTCTTTATATAGGATAAAGCAGAAATTATTTCATTATCAGTCAAGATATCATTATATGCAGGCATATTATTTGGATATTTTTCACCTAAAATTTCTTCAACACCATACTTTGTTATAAGAAACAAGTAATTATCAGAATGATGCCAAGTATGACCGGTTACATCATGCGGTGGGGCAGGCATCATTCCGTTTGGTAATCTTGACATCCAGTTCTTTTGTCCTTCTAAGTTGACTCCATGGCATGACGCACAGTTTTGAGCATAGATATTTTTACCTAATAAAATGACAGATTTATCTTCAGGTTTTAATGAGACGGAAGCATTAGCAGGTTGGATAGGAGAATTTAAATAATAGACTAAAGTTCCAATAACTAAAGCAGCACTAAACAAAGATGCATAATATACTTTACTCATTTTTATTTAACCTTGCTTTTTTAACTAAACGCTCAAGCTCTTTTAAAGGTATTAAACCAGGAACTGTTTGTTCACCAATAAGAAAAGAGGGCGTTCCAGAGAACCCAAGAGCACTCGCAAGTTTCCTTGAGTTATTTATATGAAGTTCAATTTTTGGTGATTTCATATCTTTTTTTAGTTTATCTAAATCTAATCCAACCTCCCTTGCTACCGTCAGTGTTGAATTTTTCGTCACACGTTTGGTATTCATTAAGGCGAAGTGAAAAGTCTCATATAGTCCTTGTTTACGAGAAGCAAGGGCAGCCTTGGCCGCATAGATAGATCCTTCATTCAAAACTGGCCATTCTCTTAAAACAAAACGGATATTGTTATCTTTTGCCAATATTTTTTTCAATGGGTCTATGGCACGTTTACAATAAACACAGTTATAATCAAAAAACTCAATTATAGTTACATTACCATCTTTGTTACCAATAACAGGCGCATTGTCATTATTAAATAATAAATTTTTATTTTCTTTTATAACTAACTTAACTTTTTGTTGAGATGCTTGTGCTTCTTTTTTCTTAAGTAGCTGGCTCATTTCAATTAAAACTTCAGGTTTTTCTAACAAAGTTTCTAATATAAGTTCTTTAATTTTTGACGTTTCTTGTGTACTAAATATTTTTGTATCTCCATACACTTTTCCAAAATATGTTAAAGAAATCAGTAAGCCTATAAATAAGGATATAAAAAGCGCAAATGTTTGTGAAAGAATAAATTTGTAATAAAGTAAATTCATTTAGTGACAAGCCTTTCCAAGCGCTTTTAAACGCCAATAATTGTAAGGCAATGGAGTAATAAATCCTGCAAAAAGCATAAAAGGGATTACCCACCAAGTTAAAATCGCTCCACCCGTCAATATAAAGTCTGTAAGATTCATAGCGGCTTCCATTGATACCATCGATACTAGGGACATCCCTATTGCTGTCTTAAAAGCTAACTTAAATAACATTTGTTTTGATAAGATTATTGTTTCAAGGATAATGGATGTGATAATGCCGTTTACAATTGCTAGTGTCATTATTAAGGATACTGGCCATGCTATTTCCATAAATTGAAAAAAACCTATTGTTCCAAAATCACCAATACAACACCCTAATAAACACCATAAAGTATTCTTAGATGCTTGTAACCAGGTGTGTATACAAAACCAATTAATATTTAATGTATTTAGTATTGACACAATTATCTCCTGTTTATACCTTATAAAGGTTACTCTAAGGGGAAGGTAAAGAAAAAAATTATGAATATTGGGAAAGCCTCAAAATTATCTGATTTAACTGTAAAAGCTACAAGATATTATGCTAATATCGATTTAGTTAAACCAAAACAAGATAGTCAAACTGGTTATAGAAATTATACACAAGAAGATGTGTTGAAATTAAAATTTATTGGGAAAGCAAGAAGTTTTAATTTTAGCATCGACGAGTGTAGGGATCTTTTATCATTATATGAAAATGAAAACAGACCAAGCAAAGAAGTTAAAAAAATAACTTTAGAAAAAATTTCCGAAATAGATAAAAAATTAAATGATTTGAAAGCTTTAAGAAAAGAATTAAGCTATTTGGCTAACAATTGCCATGGCGACGATAAACCAAATTGTCCAATACTTGAAGCTTTATCAAAAAAATAAATTTCTTAATAAACCTTGAGAATGATAAAAAACTTAACAAAAATTATAATGATATTTGGATATAAAAAATGAAACTTATAGCTTTAAACTTGCCACGTGATTTGAGTGAACAATCACTTGGTTTAATTTTTAAAAAAATTGGAGATATTAAGTCGTGTACAGTAGTTATTGATAAGTATACCGGAATATCTAAAGGTTTTGGTTTTGTAGAAATGGCTTTAGACCTTGATGGTAAAACAGCTATCAAAGAACTTCATGGGACAAAGATAGGCAAAAACAAAATTCGAATTAAACAATCCGGTGACAAATAAGCAAATGCCTATATTATTTTTTTGCTATATAGACAGTTTGAGTACAATCCACTTCCAATATTGAATTGTAGAACGTAACTTTTTCAGCGCGGGCACTATCAAAAACTTCTTTTAAAAGCTCAACAAAATCATTGTCTGGAGGATTGTTGGACCACAGCGTAAACAAGCCATTATCGTTTAGATTATATTTTATGTTTTCCATTCCCTCTATTCCGTAAAATTTTGCATGATTAGAATTTAGATGAAAATCAGGAGCATGATCTATGTCTAAAAAAATACCATCAAATTTACGATATTTTTTATTAGGATCAAATCCTATTACATCAAAAGCAGATTTAAAAAAATCAGATGAAATAATGTCACATCTTGGATCTTCAAACAAAAGCTTACCTATTGGTAATATTCCCTTTTGATGCCAAGAAATTACTGGCTCTAAATACTCAATTATAGTTAACGATTTTACGTGTTGATGACTTAAAACTTCTTTAGCAGTATAACCTAACCCTAGGCCACCAATTAAAATATCTGGAGATTTAGTTCTCATTTCTTTCAAGGGGATAGATGCTAAAGCAACTTCTGATGAAACAAATAAGTTAGACATCAAATGTTCGTCATTTAGGATAACTTCAAAAATATCTTTATCTAATTTTAATTGCTTTCTTCTTCTTAAAGAAATTTCACCTAAGGGTGTCTTTTGATAATCTAATTCTTTAAAAAGTTCTGACAAAATTACTAATCCCAAATATTTAAATTTAATTTATATTTTGATTTACCTCAATAATGTTTGCACTTGGATCAAAAAAATAAATTTGATGTATATTTGGCATTGCATAAATTTTTGCATCTGTAACAGCAATGTCAGAAGATTTAAGCTTTTTTATAAATAGTTTAATGTCCTTAACATTAAATGCTGGGTGACCTCCAATTGTTGGGTTATGCATAAAATTATTTCTCGAACTAAAAGTAAAATCAGCTTTGTTTATATGAATTCCAGAGTGATTATCATCTAAGTTAAAAATAGCTAATTGATTTGATTTTATATTTACTTCACCCAATTCAATTGGGGCCTTCCAAGTACCCTCTTTCATTTTTAAATATTGAGAAACAAAGTTTACTGATGACCTTACATCGTAACATTCAAGGTTTACATGATGAAAATGCCATTTATTATTTTCTTCTCTGTAGGAGAGTGTTTTTGATGTTTCTAAGTTAACAAGCTCAATAAAATTCAATCCAGGTTCTTGAATGATTATAGATTTTTCATATTCATTAATAGAATAATTTATACCACCATCTTTTAAGCTCTTTACTATTAAATCTAAGTCGTTAAGTGCTAACGTTGGGAAAGTTCTTCTACTTTGTAAAATACGATTATTACTTAATTGATTTTTTAACTTGTATAAACAAAGCTCTATGTTTCCTCCAATAACAAAGTATTCATCTAAAGAATCCACATCATTAATTTTTGTTTCAATATCATTACCTAAAATAAAGTTATAAAATTTAATAGATTCCTCTAGATCAAAAACTGGTATTGAAATTTTGGACACTTCCCATTTCATAAATATAAACCCTTAGAAAACTTTACCTAGCCTTTTAATGAAACTGTTTCAAATTGAGCCGGGCTTGTTATTTCTATTAATTCAAGGTCATCAGAATGTTTTATTTCTCTATGATGAATTTCAGGTGGTTGATAAACAACATCTCCTTCATTTAAAACAAATGTTCCCTCTCCCTCATATTCGAATTCAACTGAACCTTTTAAAATATATACCATTTGGAAATTTAATTTATGGTAATGCCATTCGCCGTTGGCGTGCTTACCCTCAACTGCCTTTATTACATTTGCTCCAAAATTACCTGAAGTAGCTTCTTCAATACCTAAATTTTTATAAGCAAAGAAACCTCTCAATCCGGAATCAAAACTATTTTCATTAGCTCTCGTAATCTTAAATTTCATTTTAACCTCACATAACTAAATTGTCCTTAAAGCCTATCATAGGTAAAATTAAATTTACAAATATATAACCAAACATTTCTTAACTTTTAAAAGAGCCAATTTCTGACTTAAAGTCCATTCCATGGCCATGTCGTTCAGTTGGTTTTAAAGTTCCGTTTTCAGGGATTAATGGCTCCTCCCAGAGGTGGTCATACCACCCCATATACTCAAGCCAGGAAGGGTTTTTTATTGAGGCAACAATGTGAATTGAAAGTTCAGGAAACATATGTGGAGCAATTTCAATTCCATATTGATTAGCTAAATTAGAAGTATGAATTAAATTTGTATATCCACCCCTCATTATATCAGGTTGTAGAATAGGTATTTTTCTATTTTTCATTAATGGAAGTAAATCATGATGAGTGAAGTTATTTTCACCTGTGACTATTGGTATTGAAGTAGAGTTGCATATTTCTTCATAACCATCAAAATCGTCTGCCATAACTGGTTCTTCTAACCATTCTGGATTATATTTTTCTATACTTTTACTAACTTTAATTGTTTCATCTACCGACCAACCTTGATTTACGTCAATCATAATTCCTATATCTTCACCAATTTCTTCGCGCATGTCTCTAACATTGACAATATCTTCGTCATTATTAAAACAATGAGCAACCTGCATTTTTATAGATTTAAAGCCTTTGTTAATATAATTTTTAGCTTTTTTAATCATCCCATCATGGCCTAACCCTCTATAACACCCTGATCCATAAACTGGAAAATCTCTCTGTGTCCCATTCCATATTTTCCAGAGTGGCATTTCTTTTGTTCTCCCATAACAATCCCATAAAGCAATATCTAATGCTGACATGGCCATTACAGTTATACCCATTCTTCCTTGTATGAAAGTAGCCTTCCACATTTTAGTCCATAAGGCCTCAATGTTATCAATTGTCTCTCCTATCAAAAGCGGTTTTAACATTTCATGAATACACATCTCTAATGTCTTTAATCCACCAGAAAGAGGATGAAGATGCCCAGTACCAATTACCCCTTCTTTTGTCTCAACTTGAACTATTAACAAATCAATTTTTTCAAGAGTTAAGAAACCTGTTTTAGGAGGGTCTACAAAAGGGATATTAACAATTTTAGTTTTTATAGCGCTAATTATCAATTCAACATTCCCTTTTTATTTATAATTTTAAAGAATAACTCCTCTGTGAAGATAAATTCAATATTTAAAAAAATTTAATTGACTTAAATTCGATTGTTAAATTTACTAAAAATAAAATGTTGAAACATTTTGTGTAAAGTATTTTTAAGGAGAAAATAATTGGATGCACTTATTAATGGAATTAAAGTGCCTCATGAGCTTTTAGGTGATTTAAAAGAAACCCATTTGGGAGAAACTGACGATACTTCGCTTAGAAATTGTCTTGAACAAGACGGATATTTGTTTTTAAAAAATGTTATTGACCCTGAAAAAATAATCAGGGCTAGAAATGATATTTTTAAAACTCTGAATGAAGTTAAAGAATTGAAAGATCCATTTTCAGACGGAATTGCATCAGGTGAATCAATTAGAGATCAAATACATAAAGATAGAGGTGTTTTCTGGAAAAATGTAAGTTCCACTAAATCCCTTAGAGATGTAACTAATGGAAATGTTTTAGAAAGTGTTTTCACAAGAATTTTTGGATCTTCTGCTAAAGGGTTTGATTTTATTTTTTTAAGAGCGGTTGCAGGTGGTAAATTTACTGCCATGCATTGTGATGCAGGTTTTTTTACACGCAAAACTGAAAAGGTTTTAACTTGTTGGCTTGTATTTACAGACATAACAATTGATAAAGGACCATTGTTTATTATTGAAGGATCACACAAATATAAAGATATTTTTCAACAATTTAAGGGTTTTGATGTTGACCTTAATAAAAATAAAAAAGCTACTATTGATAAACATCCAGTTCAATTTGCACAAGAAAGAAACACAAAAATCCTTACAGCAGAATTCAAGCCTGGTGACGCGCTTATTTTTGGAATGTATACAGTACACGGAACCTTTGAAAATCACGCCAAAGACAAAAAAATACGTTTAACATGTGATGTTCGTTATCAGCCTGAAAATGAACCTCAAGACCCTCGTTACTTTGGACATAATCCAACAGGAACTACAGGTGCTGGGTATGCAGAATTAAATAGTGCACGACCATTAAATGAAGATTGGCATACTAGATGACAAAACTTGATTCAAATTTTCAAATATCAAATCAAGTGACCTTAAAATGACAAACATTAAAATTCATGAAAGTTGGAAAAATGAGCTTTTAAATCAGTTTAATTCACAATACATGTCAGAACTTAGAGTTTTTCTGAGAGAACAACTTTCAAGTGGAAAAGAGATTTTCCCTCCAATGGATCAGATTTTTAATGCATTTAACCTCACCCCTCTAACAAATGTAAAAGTAGTTATTGTAGGTCAAGATCCATATCATGGGAAAGGACAGGCAAACGGTTTAAGTTTTTCAGTTGAAGATTTTATTAAGATACCTCCATCATTACAAAATATTTATAAAGAATTATTTACAGATTTAAGGTTAACTTCTCCTCAGAGTGGAAACTTAAGAAATTGGGCAAAACAAGGAGTTTTATTACTGAATAGTAGTTTAACAGTAGAAAAAGGTTTGCCAGGATCACATCAAGGTAAAGGCTGGGAAGTCTTCACTACAGAAGTTTTGAAAGTAATTAATATAAAAAAAAATAATATTGTTTTCATATTATGGGGTAAAAAAGCTCAAGAAAAGGGTGAATTCTTAGATAGAAAACGACATTTAGTTATTGAAAGCACTCATCCTTCTCCATTCTCTGCTCATAATGGTTTTTTGGGTTCAAAACCTTTTTCAAAAACTAATAAGTATCTAACTGAGAAAAATATAAAACCTATTGATTGGCAATTATGATTATGAGCATGACTTATATAAAATTTATTTTTTTTGTTGAATAAAATTTTTATTAGAAAAAGGCTGAACTAGATGAACGAAGAAAATAATTCTCAAGGCATAATATTAGTACTGGTTTCAATGGCTTTATTTTCTTTTCAAGACGCATTAATAAAATTTGTTTTTGAAAAAGCTGCATTGTACGAAATTTACTTCGGTAGAATTTTCATAGCTAGCGTTATACTTGGAGCTTATTTATTCTTTAAAAAACAAAAAATAAATTTTAAAACAGAATATCCTTTTTTGACAGTAATCAGAGTAGTATTACACTTTTTTGCATTCAGTTTTTTCTTTATTTCACTAACTTATATGTCACTTGCCATGGCAAATGCGCTCTTTTTTTCAAGCCCTTTTTTTATATCAATATTTGCAAAGTTTTTCTTAAAAGAACAAATTGGTATTAGAAGATGGTCTGCTATATTTTTAGGATTTATTGGAATTTATATAGTCTTAAATCCAGACTTCTCAGAATTTGAGTATAAAAATTTATTACCAGTCTTGTGCGCTTTTTTCTATGCAATATCAATGACTATTACTAAAATCACTTCTGATAAGGACAACCTTTATACCCAATTATTTTACTTTTACACTTTGGCAATTGGATTATGTTTAATAATATTTATCTTTTTTGGTTCAGGTGAATTTAATAAATACAATGATCCTACAATGCAATTTATTTTTAGAGAATGGTTTAGTAATACGACTTATGCCTGGAAATATATTTTAATAATGGGAGCAACAGCTTCAATATCCTTTGTCTGTATATTTAAAGCATATAGTTCTTATTCCCCATCCGTTGTTTCACTATTTGAATATTCATTAATCATTTGGTCAATAATAATTGGGTACTTGTTATTTAGTGAAATTCCTACATTAAGAACATTTATAGGTATAAGTTTAATTATTAGTGCTGGTATATATATATTTGTTAGAGAACGCATAAGGAAACAAGATATTACTTTGAAATTTCCTAAAAGAAGATAAAAAGCTTTACACTAAAATTAAATTTTAACTATTATTAATAACAATCTATTCCAAGTTAGTAATATGTTAGAGATAATTATGGATAACAAGCACCCAGGAATAAAGTCTTTTTATAATTTTATTGATGCTTTTAATACTGTTGATAAAAATCAAATCATACAAAATTTGCATTTTCCTCATGTAACACACTCAAATGGGAACGAACCCATAATATATGAAAATGGGGATGTTTTTTGGGAATCCTTACAAATACAATTTGATCAAATGATTAAACTAGAAGAGTGGAGTTATTCAACTTTAGATAAATGTGAGATAATTAATGAGACAGACAAAACTTTACAATGTCTGGTTGAATTTAATAGGAGAACAAAAAATAAAAAAAGTTATGGAACAGCAAAAGGAATTTGGGTTGCAACTTTAATTGAAAATATTTGGGCATTGCAGATGAGGTCAATGATACCTGTTTCAGGAAAAATAAGTTCGCTTGCTGGGACAAAAATGTCTGATGGAAATTTAGTTGATAGACCTTAATGATTTAAAATTTGTTGGAAATAATTTAAAACGCCCAGAATGTGTTTTAGTTGATAAAGAAGAAACCTTACACGTCGCTGATTGGCGTGGTGGAGTTACTTTAATTTATAAGAATGGTTTCCAAAAAACTATTCTGGCAAATGGAAATTTTAAACCAAAACCGAATGGAATAGCTATCCATCCAGATGGAGGCTGGCTTATAACTCATTTAGGCGATGAAGATGGTGGCGTTTACAAACTAAATTTAAACGGCAATCTGACACCTTATCTATTAGAGGTAAATGGCAAATTACTACCACCAACAAATTATGTCCATATTGATAATTTAGGACGAGTTTGGGTTACAGTAAGCACACGCTTAATACCTAGAATTTTAGGTTGTAAACCAAATTTTAAAGATGGTTTCATTATTTTAATTGATGAAGAAAAACCAAGAATTGTAGCTGATAATTTAGGTTTTACTAATGAATGTTTAATTCATCCCGTTACTGGTGATTTATATGTAAATGAAACATTTTCAAGATGTTTGTCAAAATTCAGCGTTACATCAAATGGACGTCTTCTTAATAAAAAAACAGTTGTAGAATTTGGTATTGGTGAATTTCCAGATGGCTTTGCTTTTGACATTGAAGGCGGAATTTGGGTAACTTGTGTTGTAAGCAACAAACTAATTCGAATTTCTTCAAATGGTGAAAGAGAAGTTATTATAAATGACAGTGATGTCAGCCATGTAAATTATGTTGAAGAAGCATATCAAAAGAGTATTTTAGAAAGAAAGCATTTAGATAATATCGTAAGTACTAAACTTAGAAACATCTCAAGTATTTGTTTTGGAGGATCTGATTTAAAGACTGTATTTCTTGGATGTTTGTTGGGTGATAAAATAGCAACATTTAAATCAGAAATAGCTGGTCTTCAACCAACACATTGGAGCCCAAAAAAGCTAATCAACAAGAGTTTCCCTTAATTTTAAAAAATAGAAGAATCAAAATGATTAAACTTACTCAAAACATTATCTCAATATTAGTACTTGCATTATTATCTAATTATTCTTTTGGAAAAAATATAAGTAAATCAAATAGAATTATTGACGGTGACACAATAGTGCTTAATTCGAAGAAAATAAGATTTCATGGAATTGATACACCTGAAACTCATCAAAAATGCAAAAACGACAAAGGCATTTTGTACGCTTGCGGATTAAGAGCTACAAAAGAATTAAGAAAAATAATTGGAACAAATAAGGTGATTTGCCAAAAGAAAACAACTGATAGGTATCGCAGATCAATTTCAGTATGTTTTGTTAATGGTAAGGATATTAATTCATTAATGGTTAAAAGTGGATGGGCTTTAGCATATAGAAAATACTCTAACGACTATATAAAAGAAGAAGAAGAAGCAAAAAAAAAGAAAATTGGTTTATGGGCTGGTCAATTCATACCACCATGGAAATGGAGAAGGTTAAAAAGATAATTTAATATGTTATCTCCATTGAGGTCCAGAAAACCAAGCAACTAAAGATTTTCTGACACCTGATGTAACTGGTGTAACTCTGTGACGAAGATATGAAGGGAATATAATTATAGTCCCTTTTAATTTAAAATTAGTATTAGTTTCAAGCTCAGCAAACTCAAAATTACCACCATCATATTCGTTTTCATTACTAAGTTGTACTGTTATAGATATTTTTCTATCAATATCTATTTGTCCATTCCAATTAACATCTTGGTGCCAATCATAATGACCATTATCTTCAGAACAATATTCTGTAAACTGAACTTCTGAATTATTTTCAACATTAATTTTAAAAGATTTATTATTAACTTTAAGTATATATTCCCATAATAAATTTTTAATCCAATCTTCTGACAACCAACATATTTTGCTTTTCCTAATATCCTCAGAAGGGATTTTAGAAGAAAACGTAGATGCATTTAATAATGATTGATTACTTACAACGTCTAAAATTTTATTTATTTGAATATCTGTAAAAGCAGAAGGAAAGATTTGATAAAGTTCACGCATCTAATTTAGCAACTAATATAAATGATTTTCAAGCTAAGCAATATAACCCTTTGGTAGTTTTTTTGGTTTTGGCTTTAATAGTGTTTTCAAGTGAGCTATTTCCTCATCAGCTTTTTCCAACTCTTCTTGTTCGGCTTCTCTAACTTCATTATTCATTTTTTTCTGAGCCCTTAACCGTCTTAACTCATACATTCTATCTTCTTCTTCTTCAGAAAGATCATTTTCATCTCTTTCCTCAAGAAGTTCTAGCTCTGACTTTTTTTCTTCTCCTTCTAAACCATCTTGTACAGTGGGAGGCTCTTCAACTTTCTCTGATGTTGGAGCAACATCCTCTGAAGCAACTGCTTCATTTACATCTACTGTTGGTGCAGCATCTGCTG
>ERZ651776.2850-NODE-2850-length-18114-cov-3.645617_pt1 | contig 18114 bp, 14 predicted proteins | sample MGYA00514761_ERZ651776 | MGnify/ENA metagenome assembly ERZ651776 | reverse complement strand
GGAAGCCAGACACTTTCACAGTCGCGCCCGCCTCTCCGGTCCCCGATAGGCTGAAACCGGCGTCATTTTCAACTTCGCTAATCAAATTATCTGTGGAAACAGCCGCCATCGTTGGCGCGTCTGGCGCCTTCGTATCGACCGAAATGCTCTCACTGACGGCGGCGGCGCCAAGATTGCCCGCCGCGTCAGTGTAACTCTCGTTGGTGAGCGTAATCGTCGTCGAACCGGACGCGACGCCTGCCGCGGGCGTGAACGTGCCGACCCAGGTAAAGCCGCCGTCTGACGACGTCATTTTGGACAGGGTTCCGACTGCGGCGTCACTTAACGTTAAATCTGCTGCAGGGTCGAAACCCGCAACCTTTTCTGAAAATGTTACCGTTACTTTCGCAGATTCACCGATCGCAAGCGCATTATCATCCACGGTGACAGTGGCAGTCGGCGCAGTGGTATCGAGCGTGTACTTGATGACATTCGATTTCACGCTGTCCGTCAAAGCAGATACATCAGTCGCGACGACTGAGATATAGTATTCCCCATCAGAACCCAGATCCGCAAGGTCATACAACACATATTTGTAACCATCCGCATCCGTGTAAAGATTTCTGGTTAGTGAACCCTCAACATTGTCAAGATCTATCTCAACTGGCGTACCAACGTCGTCCCAGCCATTTTGGATTGTTACCGTGAGCTTATCTCCGTTTCCAACAATAATATCTTGATTTGGTAGTATAATTTTGACCGTCGGGCTCGCGTTTGTGGAAACGTTATCACCCGTGGACAATCCACTGTCAGACGCCTCTGAGACGTCAATTGATGGTGAGGTGTAGACGACACTACCAGATAGTGTTTTTACGGGGACCGCAATTCCATTTGTAGAGGCGATAGACGCCGCTTCAGAGATCAGCTCAGCCTCCAAGGCATCCGCATTCGGTGCGTCTGCCTTTACATCCAAAGTCATGGAGGGCTTCACCTGGGATGTCAATTTGCCAGCAAGCGTCGCCTTAAGTTTAACGATGTCGTCCGAGGACTCAACCGACACAGACAAGCTCCCCGAACCTGAGGTTTCTACGGCTTTAATCCCTTCAAGCTGTCCCATCGTCAGCGACAAACCAGAATTGACGCGCACATTGTCGACACCCGCAAAGTCACTGGCATTGGTTAAATTGCGAGCGTCTACGTTGCCATCGTCAACAATCAGCGTTCCGCCCGCTCCGAAGTTAATGACACTCCCCGCCTCGAGTATGAGCGTGTCGTTATCATCAGATGGCAGATCAAATTTCAGCGTGCCCGCGCCAGACATGTCAACTTTAACCAAGACAGTCGTCGACTGCGTATTGCCGTCATTTAGCACCGCGTCGACGCCAGTCGCGCTGTCCGATCCAACAATGACCGTCACGGAACCCGCAGTCCCGGTGATGGCCGCGGTATTGCTAGCAGCGTCCATCTGGGCGTGCGTCAAGACCAGCTCGCCTGCGTTAACCACAAATGTCGATGAGTCAACGGCAGACACGCCCGCGGCCTGCAAATCCACTGTCCCGCCTGCGATTGTCACCGCCGCCTTGCCAAGGTCCGCGTCCGAAGTGAATACGCCGCCGGCCGTTTCAGTTACGGCAATAGTTCCGCTTGCGCCAGAAGTGGAGATGTTGCTCAGGTCAACGCTCAGGTCATCACTCAAGTTACCCGCGATTTCGACGGCGCCGGCGCCGGAGATAGACTGGCCATCCAAAGTGGAGGCGGACGTCGATAGGGTTGACCCAGTGCCCACGCTGACTGCGAAGTTCGTTCCCAAGTCCCCTGCGAAGGAGACGGTTCCTGCCGAACCAGAGACGGCGACAGTCTTCGTCCCAGACGTCGCGACTACGGAAAGGTCGGCATCCAAGTCACCCTCAAGCGCCGTCAGCGTGATGTCGCCCGATCCGGAGACCGGCTCGGTCCCATTAACAGTTTCAAGGGCCGCGACCGTTGCACTGAACGATCCAGCGGCAAGAGACAATTCTCCTACACTTGAGATTGCAACCGTTTCAGCTGTGCCGGTGCTTGGGGTAATTACGTAATTGGTGCCACCTGCATCCTGCAAAATTGTGACGGAACCGCCCTCCGCCGGCGTGATGACCCACTTGCCGGCGGTGTTAGGCTCCTCGGCAACCGAAAACGGCTGTGGATCGCTACCGCTACCGCCACCGCCACCGCAGGCCGCCAGAGGCAGCAACATAACGGGAACTAGGCCCTGCTTATTTTTCTTCGCGGCCTTTAACGCCCACTCCGCTAAAATTTCGCGGCGCGATTTTGCATCTGTTGGAAGGGCCAGAATTTCCACATCCGAACCATTTGCAATTTCGCCGTACTGCGCGTCATTTTCGATGACGGCCACTGAGGGCGCTTCGGCGCCTTCAAATGTGGCTTTAAGAACTGGGTAAGGTAATGCTGACCCTGGAGACCTGTATGCGACAACAACCTCACTCAAATTTGTTTCAATCACGGCATCAAATGACACAATTCCGAGTGGTGTGGCAGTATCTTTCATCGCGAGTCTCCAATATTAGTACTTTTAGAGCAGACGCTGTAGCACTAGCCTTTCGGCCGGCGCTGCAGCAACCACTCCTCTTTCGAGGCTAAAATAGTCACTCCGGGCAGTTTGTCAAACTCCAAATAAGATACCACACCTTTGTCTAAGAACATTTTTTTACATTTGAGTAAATCTTTGAATGTCTCACATTGAGATTTCTTAATTTGATACAAATCTAATCACGCAGCGCGAGTTCGCTCACCTTTGCTACCGGCTGCCAGATATATTCAAAAATTGTTCGCTTCCCGGAGAGGACGTCTACACTCGCAGTCATCCCGGGCAGGAGGTCAACAGGCTCACCGTCAACGACCAATTCGCCTTCAATTGTGACCTCGATCAGATAATAAGCAGACACGTCGCTACGCTCATCTATCACAGCATCCGCACTAATGCGAGAGACAAGGCCCATTACGTGGCCATATTTTGATGAGTCATAGGCAGAGAGGCGAATGCGCACCTCGTCGCCGACGCGAATGCGTGAGATATCCTGCGGCTTAATTTTTCCTTCCACCACGAGTGCCTCACCAGTTGGGACTAACTCCAACACAATATCCCCGGTGCGCACGTATCCGCCGGGCGACCGAAAGTTCAGCGTATTGACGACGCCGTCTAGGGGTGCACGTATTACAGTCCTGGAGACGCGGTCTTCAAGTCGCGGCAAAGCCTGACGCAATTGCATCTTATCTGAAACCACCTGAGCCAACTCGTCGAGGGCTACCAGTCCGTAGCCACCACGCACATTTTCTATTTCGCGCGCGATCTCACCAATCGCTAGATTTGCCTGTTGAATTGCCACGCGCGCCCGATCAGCACTTCCGCGAGCCTCCTCGAATTCACGCTGCAATCCCAAGAGCCGGGTAGCCGGTGCGATCTTCTCCAGCACCAGCGGCTCGACAACACTGATCTCCTGAGACAAAAGTTTCATTCTGTTTTCTGAACTTTGCAGGCTCACTTCACCCGCTCGCACATCCTGCACGCTCTGGGCGCGTCGCTGCTCGAGTACACTGACTTGGCCTAGGAGTTCAATCCGCCGAGCCGCGAACAGGCTCTCCTCGGACAGTGACACTGCGGGCACCATCGCGGAAAGCTCGGCCGGCGCCCGAAACGAAGGCTCCCCAGCAATTTCAGAGCGCAGCCGCAGCTCACGAACTTCTAGGGCATTCAACCGCTGCAGCATTTGATTGAGTTCGCTCTCCGCTTCAATCGGGTCAATCTCAAATAGCAAGTCACCCGCCGACACTGCAGAGTTTTCCGATACGTAACGTCGCAATATCACGCCGCCCTCGCCCGCCTGCACTGACTGATTTTGCGCGGAAGAAACGACGCGCCCCTCACCCCGCGTAACATTGTCAAGCTCCGCAAAATTGGACCACACAACAAGGCTTGCTACAAGCGCCAGGACGACGAAGAGGATCAGGGAGCCGCTCAAACCACTGCGGCCCGACATTTGGCGACTTAATTTTCGAAAATTCACGTCAGACATTATTTTTTGCCGCCTGCTGCGCCCGCAGGCGCTCTGGTGTTGTATCCGTGATAATTTGACCCCCATCGACGACGAGGACGCGGTCTGCAAGCTTAAGGAGTGAGTTACGGTGGGTTATCATAACCATTGTCTTACCCGATGACCAAGACTTAAGCCGCTCAATGACGGCTGCCTCTGTCGCCTGATCCATTGAGCTCGTGGGCTCATCCAAGATCAAAATATTTGGGTCATGCAGAAGTGCGCGCGCGAGATTGATTGACTGCCTTTGCCCACCCGAAAGGCCCTCACCGCGTTCCCTTAATTCCAAGTCATAGCCAGCTGGATGTTTAGAAATAAATTCGTCAACGCCCGCGAGTTTGCATACGTTGAGAATATGATCATCAGGGTATTCATAGTACCCCATCTGAATATTTTCCTTTACACTGCCCGAGAAAAGCCAGGTGTCTTGTAGCATCACACCCACGTTTCGTCGCAAATCAGAGGGATCGATCTGGCGGACGTCGACGCCGTCGACCAACACGGCACCTGCGGAGGGTTCAACCAGACCGGAGAGCATACGAGCCAGCGTTGACTTTCCCGACCCCATGCGCCCCACAATCGCAACTCTTTGACCGGGAGTAATCTTGAGTGATATACCATCAATTGTGGGCGAAGGCGCGTTCGGGAAGGAATAAGATAAGTTTTTAAGCTCAATTGATCCATTGAGGGTGGGTCGGCTGAGTTTAGCGCAGTGTGAAGCCTCCCCATCGGGCCGCATTAGGTCACTCAACGACCGGTAAGCCTGACGCGCGGAGTTTGCACGCGACAAGGCCGAGGCAAGTTGTGATAGCGGAGCAAGCGTGCGCCCACCCAAGATGACCGCCGCAATCATGGCCCCCATGGTAATTATGCCATCCTGGATTAAGAAGACGCCAAAAAATATTGTCGCGATCTGGGCAACTTGCTGCACCGATGCGGCGCTATTAATGGCGAACTGTGAAAGCATACGATTTCTGAGGCCTAACTCAGACTGCGCCTTCGAGGCGTCTTCAAAACGCTTGCGCATCAGGCGCCCACTCCCCGTAGCCTGTACAGTCTCCAGGCCATTAAGCGTCTCAATTAAGACACCCTGCTTCGACATGTTAGACTGCATGGAACGCTCTGCGATGCGCGCCAAAAATGGCTGAATGATAAGTCCGACAAAAATAACTATTGGCACCGCCACGAGTGGGACGAGTGCTAGCGGACCGGCAATTAGGCTGATCACCCAAATGAAAAAGAAAACAAATGGCAAGTCGACGACCGCCACCAAGGTGGCCGAAGTGAAAAATTCGCGCAACGTGTCGAATTCGCGAACCACGCTCGCCATCGCGCCCGACTTCTGACCCCGACGATCAAGGCGTAAGTTCAGTAGCTTGTCAAAAATAATCCGCGCCATGCGCCCATCCGCCCGCTGCCCCGCGCGATCGACAAACTGTCCCCTCAGCGTCTTAATTAAAAAATCAAAGCCAAGCGCAATCGACACACCTATTGTGAGGGCTATCAGGGACTCGATTGCCTCATTTGGGACGACACGGTCGTAAACAACCATGATGAACAGAGACGTCGCCAATCCCAAAAAATTAGTCAATGCCGCCGCGATCAAAACTTGAAAATAGAGCCACTTACTCTGCGCGAGTGAACCCCAAAACCAAGAAGCGCCAGTAGGATCCCCCGCGAAGGCTGGATCGCGCTCTGCTAGGACTACGTATTCGTCCACGAACTCGGCAAGTTCTTTGCGGGTCGCAAGTTGGGAACTCGTCGCAGCGGCAAAGTCTGTGTAACGTAGGCGGCCATCGTTCTCGAAGCCTTCCACGAGAACTGCGCCGCCAGATTTTGTGAAGGCTATGAGAGGGCAGTGCGTCGGGCGATAGGATCTTACCCGCAAGCGGCCAAAATTCGATTTGTAACCAAGTGCCGTAAGCGCGTCGACCGCATCAGGTGGCGTGTAGGATCCCTCAGTTGGGTTACCCAAATCTAGAATTGCCCCCACCGAAAGTGACTTGCCATCACGCGCAAGCAGAGCCTGCAAAGCCCTCGGCAGGGCATCTGGCCCAACGCTTTCTGCCTCTTCTGTAATCAAACCTTCAAAGTTTAAGTCATTTGCATCGGATTGATATAGATGAGGTTCTTGCTGGTCTTCTCCATTCACTGGTCTGTTCCATTTTCTGAGGGTAGTGAGAAAAGACCTAGCTCAGACGCCACCTGATACTCTGTGACGCGTAAATCTGCACGAGCCTGCCTTATGGAACTCTCCAATTGGTGTCGCTGCACTTTCACCTCAAATACTTTGGCAACGTCTGCCTGACCCGTTTGAATTTGGGTCTCTGCAACCGTTAGCTGTCGGTCTAATACGGCTAACTTATCAGACTTAAGGCGGATCGTTTCCAAAACATTCCTGCGCCTGTCGAGCAAGTCAGACAACATTTTCCGTGATGTCTCACGTATGCTCTCCAGCGTATATTCCGCAGCCACTACATTCTCTCGGGCCCTGTCCAAATCTGCGTCGCGCTTACCACCATCATAGAAATTAAACGCAAGGCTCACACCGATGCGGGCGCTTGTTTTTTCGTCACGATCCATGGGTGAATTGGCGCCAGCTTCCACTGACACACGCGGCGAATATTTTGCGGCCGCCACATCTTCTTGAGCCCGCGCAGTCATAACGCGCAACGCCGCTTGTCTCAATGCGGGCGTAATTGCACTGGACGCCCTCGCCTCCAAGTCCGCGACTTTGAACGAAGGCTTTGGGTAATCAAGTCGCCAGGGCGATTTTCCAAAATATTTTTTAAATTCGTAAGCGGCGATATCTGACCTATACTGCGCCTCCGAGACAGAGAGCGCAAATTCCAGCATCCGACCCTCTATCATGTCAGAGACGGACCGATCTATCATACCGGTGTTGGCCATGCGCTGGATCTGTTTCGCATGCGGCATCAGTTCGCTTTCCAATGCCTTCAACGATGCAAGGCTTGACTGCGCGTTCCAATTGGCAAGCCAGACCGCTGCAGCTTGAAATGCGACGCCATTGGCCACCAGGCTTGCCCTGACTTCGGCCTCCTTTGCCTCCAACTCCGAAATTGAAATAGAGCCTCGCGCCGCGCCGCCATCAAACAGTAGTTGCGTGACCTGCGCAGCGATTGACGCTCCAGATTTCGTAGAGGAATCAGATATGTCGTCTTGGTAACCCCCAGCAAGTAGCGAGCCAGTTACTTGGGGCTGCAATAGGCTCTTAGCGGAATTAATGCCAGCCGACGCCGCATCACTCGCCCTTAGCGCCGAACGCACGTCTGGGTTTAGCAAGATTACGTTGGTGAGATTACTCGACAATGTGGAGCCCGTGCGAATTGGGCCGGGATCTCCAGCTGAAACTATCGCCGGCGCAATCGCCAGTGCCTCAGCTTCGGTGTCGTAATCTCGCACCGCGTCATCTACTGTAACTCCACACGATGCCAGTACTAGAGTTGTCCCGATGGCACTCGTCAATAACCATTTCATCAAAGTCCCCCGAAGGATTTTTCTAACCAAAATCCCTCATCTACCTTAGACGACTTATTTTTGTTGAGCAAGCGGACATCTCGGATGAAGAGCAATAATAGAACATTTCTGACAGAATAATACCCGGCTGTAATTAAGGCTTTATTAACGCGAGGATAGTTAACAACCGCAATGCGGTGAGCTTGACAAGTATGATTTAAAACGTTAATTTTTTATAAAATGATAGGAACGAGCAGTAAATGAGACAATTTATTCTTATTGTGGGGCTTATAACCCTTGTTGGCGGGTGTGGCACTGTCAGAAGGATAGTAAGCGGGACTGGTTCACTTGTAAATGGAGCGGGAGCAGTTCTTGAGGGCATGTCGCGCGACGCGCGATCAATTGGCGGCGCGCTTCAGTAGGCGATGAATTTACACGGGTCCCGAGCTGAGCCAAGTCCAGCTTTGCAACAAGGTTTTGTATCTCCCTAAAAGGCTAACTTACTTGAATGCGCTATGAGACTGTCAGCAGCGCACCGATAATACCACAAAGTCGGACCCCATAAGTCTTTGTCTTAGTGCGCAGATGCCATGACGCATCCCGTACTTGGATACCTAAGTATTGGAGTTGGAAGCAGTTAGTTCCATCACCCCTTGGCACCCTGTCCGCGAGCGTAGACATCGTCGTATCTGATGATGTCATCCTCACCAAAATAACTGCCAGTTTGTACTTCTATGAGTGTCAGGGTCAATTTCCCTGGGTTCTCCATCCGATGAACAGCACCGAGTGGTATGTAGACTGACTGGTTTTCAGTAATCGTTTGGACTTCATCATCGATCGTTACTTTTGCGGTGCCCTCAACTACCACCCAGTGCTCGGAGCGGTGGTTATGGGACTGCAGCGACAGGGCTGCGCCAGGGTTTACAACAATGCGTTTCACTTGGAAGCGCGGACCTAGGGCGATGCTCTCATACCAACCCCATGGACGGTAGTCGCGGGGGAGGGTTTCCGCCTGGGCCGCGCCCTTTAACTTCAATTCAGCGACGGCAGTCTTGACGTCTTGGGTGCGGTCTTTGTGAGCCACGAGCACAGCGTCCGGCATGGCGACCGCAATGACGTCTTCGAGGCCGATTGCGACGAGCTGTTGATCCTCGTTGGTCGCCTGAAGGAGCGTGTTCTTGCAGTCGAGCGCAGTTGAGGGGCCAATTGTCACAACGCCGTGTTGGTTCGCCTCACGCTCGCGCCAAATTGCTTGCCAGTCGCCGAGGTCTGACCACGCCCCACTATAGGGCATCACAGACAAGTTTGGCGCCCGCTCCATGACAGCGTAGTCGATTGAGATGTCCTCGAGCTTGGACCAGGGCTCCGCGGCAAGGCGGGTGAACCCGAGGTCGGTTTCCGCTGCACTGTGGGCACCGCGCACACCCGCAAGTGTTTCCGGCGCATATTCCGCAAATGCCTGCAAAATAGTTGACGTTGAGAAGAGGAAAATACCCGCATTCCACAAGTGCATGCCGCTACTCAGTAGGGCTTCGGCAGTTTCCGCGTCGGGCTTTTCGATAAACGATTTCAACGGCAGCGGGGTAGGGGGGGAGCCCTCGGCGGCTCGTGCCGTTAGCTCGAGCCAGCCGTAACCCGTCTCGGCACGATCAGGACGAATGCCAAAGGTTACGATCTGCCCCGCGAGTGCTGTGGGCGCAGCCGCCTCAACGGTGCCCCTGAAGCCCTCTGCGTCGGGAATGACGTGGTCAGATGGGGCTACCAGCATAAGGCTGTCACCATTCTTGGCATCTAATGCCACTGCCGCTGCACAAATTGCGGCCGCCGTGTTGCGGGCTGAGGGTTCAATCAAAATCTGATGTGGTGCAATCTCAACGGTTGCGAGTTGCTCAACAACCATAAACCTGAAGTTGGAGCCGGTCACAACGAAAGGGGCGGCAAAGCCCGCGCCCGACAGGCGGCGCGCTGACGACTGGAAGAGGCTCTCCTCGCCCAGTAGTTTAACAAACTGCTTGGGGTGCGACTTGCGTGAGAGCGGCCAGAGCCGCGTACCTGAGCCGCCGCAGAGCAGGACTGGGTGAATAAGATTGCTCATACTGTTTATCCCTTTACGTCCGTGCTGTCTGCGCATTGGTCAAATACCACTCGTAAGTATCGGCAAGGCCCTGTTCGAGCTCAATACTGGCGCTCCAACCCATTTGGCTCAGGCGCCCAACATCCATGAGCTTGCGCATCGTCCCATCAGGTTTCGTGGGGTCGGTGCTGATCTTTCCAGTAAACCCAGTCACCCTGGCAACCAGCTGGGCAAGCTCGAGGATGGAAATGTCCACGCCAGTGCCAACGTTAATATGGCTCAGCATCGGGTCCGTATTTTCGTCGTAAGTTGCCTTCGGCAGGTCCAGCACAAAGAGCGAAGCCGCGGCCATATCGTCAACGTGTAGGAACTCGCGCCTCGGGGTGCCGCTGCCCCAGATGACAACTTCATTCAAGCCATCCTGTGCCGCCTCGTGGAACCTGCGAATAAGCGCGGGCATGACGTGGCTGTTGTCGGGGTGGAAGTTATCTCCGGGCCCGTAGAGGTTGGTTGGCATGATCGAGCGGTAGTCGACACCGTGCTGCCTGTTGTAACTCTCACAGAGCTTGATGCTGGCAATTTTTGCAACGGCGTATGGCTCATTTGTTGGCTCCAAAGTGCCCGTGAGCAGGGCATCCTCGCGCATTGGCTGGGGAACAGCCTTGGGGTAAATGCACGACGAGCCCAATTGCAGCAGCTTTGTGACACCGGCATCGAAGGCCTGATGTATCACGTTACACTCAATCATCAGGTTCTCGTAGATGAACTCCGCGGGGTAAGTGTTATTGGCGTGAATTCCGCCAACTTTTGCTGCGGCAAGAATAACCACGTCTGGAAGCTCCTCCTTCATGAAGTCGCGGACGGCCAGCTGGTTGGTCAGATCCAGCTCGGCATGGGTGCGGGTGACAATATTTTCCTCACCTGCGGCCCTAAGCTGCCTGGCGATCGCGCCGCCTACCATGCCGCGGTGGCCAGCAATGTAATACTTAGTCACTGCGTCAGCCTTAGTTCTCGAGTGAGACTGGCAGTTCCAGTCCATGCTCTTTTAAAAGTTTCGAGCGGCGCGCTGCCTTGTGGTCATCGGCGACCATCTCTGCGCACATTTCCTGTGCAGTGATTTCTGGAACCCAGCCCAAGTTTACTTTTGCCTTGGTGGGATCGCCAAGCAGGGTTTCAACTTCTGCAGGGCGGAAGTACCGCGGGTCGATGCGCACAACGACATCTCCGACTGAGATCGCTGGTGCCAGCTCGCCCTCAACGGCCGTAACTGTGCCAACTTCGTCGATGCCACTGCCGCTGAACTCGATGGTGAGACCCAGCTCACGGCCAGACCACTCAATAAATTCGCGCACGGAGTACTGCACGCCCGTCGCGATAACAAAGTCCTCAGGTGTGTCCTGCTGGAGCATCATCCACTGCATGCGCACGTAGTCCTTGGCGTGGCCCCAGTCGCGGAGGCTGTCTATGTTGCCCATGTAGAGACAGTCCTCAAGGCCCAGTGCGATATTGGAAAGCCCTCGCGTAATTTTACGCGTCACGAAGGTCTCCCCGCGCCGCGGAGACTCGTGGTTAAACAGGATGCCATTGCACGCATACATGCCGTAGCTCTCGCGGTAGTTCACGGCGATCCAGTAGGCATACATTTTGGCGACTGCATAAGGCGAGCGGGGATAAAACGGCGTCGTCTCACGCTGCGGTGTCTCCTGGACCAGACCAAATAGCTCGGAGGTAGAGGCCTGATAGAAGCGGGTCTTCTGCTCCAAGCCCAAGAAACGGATTGCCTCAAGGATGCGCAGAGTGCCAATGGCATCAACGTCGGCTGTATATTCGGGAGCCTCAAAGGAGACAGCCACATGGGACTGCGCACCCAAGTTATAGATCTCATCTGGCTCAATGTCGCGGATAAGTCGAGTGAGGTTCGAAGTGTCAGTCAAGTCGCCGTAGTGCAGCTTAAGGCGGGGATTTGAGGCGTGGGGGTCCTCGTAGAGGTGATCAATCCTCTGGGTATTCAAGGAAGACGCACGCCGCTTGATTCCGTGGACCTCGTAGCCCTTATCGAGCAGGAACTCCGCAAGGTAGGAGCCATCTTGGCCCGTGATTCCGGTTATAAGTGCTTTTTTCATTTTTTACGTTTGTCTCTACTTTAATTTCAGCCAGTGGCTTCATGCTGTCGCAATATCAAACTTTTTACGGTCCAAACAGTGAGATTTGTTAATTTTCGCGACTAGTTTTCTCTGTAAGACTCTTTTTTACGGCGTCGGAAAATTCCCGCTGGACTGCCTGTAATCTTAAATTCCCAGAACAATCAAACCCTGACCCCGCCCAACAAATCGGCGATGTCGGACACGCGCGCGGCGAGGCCGTCGGAGCCGCCGCGGCTCTCGATATTGAGGCGTACCAGTGGCTCGGTGTTGGAACGGCGCAGGTTAAAGCGCCAGTCGACGAAGGCTAGACTCACACCGTCCGTTTCATCGAGTGAAAGCGCCTCATCGCGGTAGGCGCCCAAAACGCGGTCGATTGCGATGTCTGCATCCGTGACACGGAAATTCGTCTCACCCGAACTAGGAAAGGCCGCAAACCGGTCACGCACCCAGTCGGCCAGCGACCGACCAGATTTGGACACCAGCTCGGCCACCAACAGCCAAGGGATCATGCCGCTGTCGCAATAGGCAAAGTCGCGGAAGTAGTGGTGCGCCGACATTTCCCCGCCATAGATCGCGCGTTCGGCCCGCATGGTTTGCTTGATAAACGCGTGCCCCGTCTTGGACTGAATAGCCACACCACCCTTGTCCGCCACAATGTCTTGCGTATTCCATATCACGCGCGGATCGTGGACGACTTTGCCGCCCGCCTCTTTATCCAAGAAAATAGCAGCCAAGAGGCCCACCACATATTCCCCCGGAACAAATCGACCCGCCCCATCAAAGAAGAAGCAGCGGTCGAAGTCCCCGTCGAAGGCCACACCCATGTGCGCGCCCTCGCGCACCACCACATCTGCCGTGGCGGCGTGGTTTTCGGGCAGCAGGGGGTTGGGGATGCCATTGGGGAATGTGCTGTCTGGGTCGTGGTGAACGCGGATAACCTCAATTGGTGCGCCCTGTGCCGCCAGCCGCCGGATTAGTGCGTCCACCGTCGGACCCGCCGCGCCATTGCCCGAATTGATTACAATTTTCAGGGGTGCCAGCGTCGCCACATCGACGAACCCCAAGACGCGGTCCGCGTATTTTTCAAGCGCGGCATCCGCCACATCGCGCGTTTCGCCCACGCGCGCGGGGCTGACCCAGTCTTGCGATGCTGCTAGCGCCTTGATAATCTGAAAATCCGCCGCGTCGTCCAGTGGCTGCGACCCAGTCTTTACGATTTTCATTCCATTGTAATTGATCGGGTTGTGCGAGGCAGTAACCTCAATCCCGGCGCAGGCCCCAAATTCCGTAACGGCCCAATACATTTCCTCGGTCCCGGCCATGCCGATGTCCAACACATTCGCGCCAGCGTCCATTGCCCCCCGCGCCGCAGCCGCGGCAAAGGCGGGGCTGGTTTCGCGGGCGTCAAAGCCGATCACAACATATTGCGCGCCAAAATGCTGTGCCACGGCGCGGCCAATGAGATAGGCAATGCCTTCGTCGATATTTACACCGATTTCGCCGCGAATGTCGTAAGCCTTGAAGCAGGTCAGTTCGCTCACTGCTTGCTACCCCTTGATGACGGCGTTGGATCAACAGCAAGACCCGCCTCTTCTTCCAGCGCTTTAATTTCCGCCTTTAGCACTTCAAACTTGTCACGCTTGCGCTCGATGAATCTATGCGTCAGGAGTGATTTTTCGCGAATGCCTTTGGGTGTCAGCAGATAGGCATACTGACCCTTGCGCGGGTTGTTTCTAAGATTACCTAACTTCACAAAGCCCTTTTCAACAAGGGCTATGAGCACGTAATAGGCTGATCCGTTTGAAATCCCAACTTCATCCGCAACCTGCCGTGTGGACATTTCAGGGTTTTGGGAAATCAACCGCATGACTTTCAAACGGATTTCCGCCTGCTGTTCTTCGCGCCGACTAGCCAAAATGACGCTCCAGAACGGCTACCGCACCAAGCCTTGCGATCCGCGCAAGCTCAAGTGCTGAAGTACTGCGATGTAGGTCAATAAACTTCATGACTGTTCAAGTTTAACGGATATCTCAAAATGCCTCCGACTTCAACCACAAAATATCAAGTTGAGACGAAATTTTTACCTCCCGCAAAAGTTGTGGGTAGGTAAGGAAACTATTTATTATCAGTTATATAGTTTAAATAATGATTGCAATATGTCGTCAGTTTTAGGTAGGGTAAGGAATTCCAAAATTACCATTAGCCAGTTTACTATTTGTCTTAATTCTGTTACATATGTTCAATAGTGAGCGTTAATTTTGATGGGTGGATAAAATGAACCAGTGGTATTTGATACAGTTCAAGCCAAACAGCCATCGCCTTGCAGAACGCAATCTGCTCAGGCAGGGGTTTGAAACGTTTCTGCCCATGCAGAAAATCACTCGCAGAAAAGTCTCTCGCTTCGTAAGTGATCTCAAGCCTCTGTTCCCCGGGTACATGTTTGTCAGTGTTAACTCTGACTTGGCCCCATGGCGTACAATCAACAATACGATTGGGGTATCAAAGATTGTGAGCTTTGAAGGAAAACCAAAGCCGCTACCACTTAAGTTGATTTCTGGTTTGATGCTGAGATGCGATGCCTCTAGCACACTGCTTCCACCCAAAAGTCTGACTGAAGGAGATAGCGTGGAATTGCTCACCGGACCTTTTGCCAATTTCATTGCAACGGTGGACACAACTGATCCCGAGCAGCGTATCTGGGTACTCATGGATTTCATGGGACAGAAAACACGCATGCTGGTGACAGCTGATCAATTGCAACTCACTAAATAAGCTATTTCCTAATTTCCTTGCCTTTTCAATTCATTGAAATCTTTTCGGTCGTCCAAGTGCGCGTCTGACCGTACGCTTTTTATGTAAACACATAAGGAGAGCATTATGGAACCACTTTCTAAACTTACATTGACGTCCTATCGACGCACGCAGCCTAATCGGGATCCTGTTGAAGAACGGCGTAGTAAAACCCTAACAGCACTTGAGCAGCAAAAACTTGTTTTAGCAGCCGCACAAAAAGGGCAAGAGCATAGGGTTACAAAGCCAGGCTGGGCACGGGATACAAATGGTAACCGGCAGCGCGTAGAGAAAACACACGCAGTGCGCCCTTGGTTTTTTCAAGATGGGCAAGGCTGGGTTGTCCAACTCAAATATGGCGCACGCGTTGTCCCGCTTGATGCAGATAACAACGCTGTCATTGTTCATAGCCTAGATGACGTTGCTGCGGTGCTAGATCTATTCGCCAAAGCCGTTGAGGGAGGCGAATTAGACACCGCACTCGCTACACTAGCACAACGCAAAAAAGACCCGTCGGAGGCGCAACATGCTGACGACACATGATCCAACAAAAATAGCAGCGCTTAATGATGCGGCGCGCAAGTCTTTCTCAGGGTGTCGCGTTTACATGACTCCGGGTGTTCAGGCACTCTATCAAACGCAGGCCATTGTCGCGCGTGTGCAAGCTTATGATGCTTTCACAGAGCGCAATGACCCTTACGGTGAGCATGATTTTGGCAGCTTTGAATTTTGCGGCGAAACCATCTTTTGGAAAATCGAGTATTACGATCTCGATTTTCAAATGCACTCATTAGATCCGAGTGATCCAAACATCACGGCACGTGTTTTAACAATTCTGCTGGGCCATGAATACTGAAGCCCAGCATATAAAAGGTGCTTTCAAAGCTGCCCAATACGTACGGATGAGCACAGAGCACCAGCAATACTCCACACAAAACCAAGCGGATAAAATCCAAGAATACGCAGACAAGCGTGGAATTGAGATTATCAAAACCTATGCCGACGAGGGCAAAAGTGGCTTGAGCATTGGTGGGCGGGCTGCACTTCAACGGCTTATTTCGGATGTAGAAACAGGTATCGCGGAGTTTAACGTCATTCTTGTCTATGACGTCAGTCGCTGGGGGCGGTTTCAAGATGCCGATGAAAGTGCCTATTATGAATATATCTGCCGTCGCGCTGGTATCCAAGTGGCCTATTGTGCAGAGCAGTTTGAAAATGACGGCTCCCCAGTTTCCACAATCGTCAAAGGCGTCAAACGCGCCATGGGTGGTGAGTACAGTCGGGAGCTGTCTGCAAAAGTTTTCGCCGGTCAATGTCGCCTGATTGAATTGGGGTTTCGCCAAGGCGGGCCGGCTGGATATGGATTACGCCGTGTTTTGGTTAATGAACGCGGGGAGGTCAAAGGCGAATTAAAGGCTGGAGAGCACAAGAGCCTTCAAACAGATCGCGTAATCCTCATGCCGGGACCCGAGGAAGAAATTGCTTGGGTCAATCGCATGTTCTGCTGGCTTATTGACGAAGACATGAGCTTTCGAGAAATCGCCGATCGTCTGAATGAACATGGGATCGCGACAGATCTGGAGCGTCCCTGGACGACAACATCTGTGCGCCAAATTCTTACAAATGAAAAATACATCGGCAACAATGTTTTCAATCGACGAAGTTTCAAGCTCAAAAGACATCATGTGGAAAACCCGCCAGAAATGTGGATCCGCAAAGAAGGCGCCTTTGAAGCAATCGTCCCTATCGAAATGTTTATGACGGCCCAAGAGATCATCACCGCACGCTCAGCCAAAATGTCTGATGAAGAACTATTGGAGCACTTGCGACGTCTTTATGCGGAACATGGCCAAATTAGTGGTGTGCTTATTGATCAAAGTGACGCGCTGCCTTCGGCAAATGTGTACCGCACGCGCTTTGGATCTTTAAGACGGGCCTATGCTTTAATTGGCTATCAAACAAATTTTGACCACGAACGCGCCGAGATAAATGCGCGGCTTCGGGCAATGTATCCTGAGATAGTGCAAGACACGCTTGCGCAGATTAACACCATAGGCGGGGCTGTCACGCAGGCGCCAGACACAGGGCTTTTGAATATCAACAACGAGCTTGCAGTCAGTTTGGTCCTGTCACGGTGCCAAACATCAGGCGACGGAAGGTTTCGTTGGCGTGTGCGCTTTGATCCTGAGCGCTTCAAGGCTGATCTCTCACTGGTGGTGCGGCTAGATCACTACAATGAAGGCGCGCTCGATTATTACCTGTTGCCTTGGTTGGATTTGCCTAGAAACCACCTCGCCATTGACGCACGAAGCGCCACTCAATTCGAAGCTTTTCGATTTGATGATCTGCAGTTTTTCTATCGCATGGCCTGCCGGGTCAACATCTGGAGGCAGGCGTCATGAAGCGAAATCATCATACACAAAATGTCCTAACCCAAATTTCCAATAGGAGTTGCTATGAACACTGACACACCAGAGCGGGTGACGCTCATTCCAATAGAGCGCATTGAGGTCCTGAATTCCCGAGACCGCAATGCCAAAGTCTTTGAAGAGATTGTCGAAAACATCCAAGATATTGGTCTTAAAAAACCAATTACAGTCACCGAGCGTGAGGGTTTAGACAGTGAACCCAAGTATCTGCTTGTGTGCGGTGAAGGGCGTCTAAATGCGTTTCGCATATTAGGAGAAACTCATATTCCAGCGCTGATTGTGGATGTCTCAGATGAAGATGCATTCATCATGAGCTTAGCAGAAAACATTGCGCGCAAGGGGCACCGACCACTGGAGATCCTCGCAGACATTGAACTGCTGCTTACAAGAAACACTGGCATCGACGACATTGTTGCAAAGACGGGCTTGTCGCAAAAATATGTACGCGACATCGTGTTTCTCCTGGAAAAGGGCGAAGAGCGTTTAATTGAAGCAGTTCAACATGGCACACTTCCACTGAGTGCCGCCATTCAAATCGCACGCGCCAAAACCGATGACGATAATTTAGGCGACATGCTGGAAGAAGCCTATCAATCGGGTGAGCTCAAAACCACACAGCTTTATGAAGCAAAACAGCTTCTCGCCAAACGCCGTGACCAAGGTCCAAAGGCTAACAATCGACCCAAACTACCAAACTCTGCGCATTCGCTCGTGAAGACATACCAGCGCGAAGTAGAGCGGCAGCACAAGATGGTTTTGAAGGCTGAACATGCCCAGCAAAAACTACTGCTTGTAGAGCAAGGCCTCAGAACACTTTTTGCCGACACAAATTTTGTGACGCTGCTGCGTGCAGAAGGTTTAGAAACACTGCCTCAATATCTCGCAGAACGGATTGAACTTAACACACTGAACGGAGGTGTATGATGAACGAACCAATGTCCATTCAAGAAATTTTCCCGGGAGCAGCAACTGAACTGCCAGAGGAGGACGCATTCGGCTTTCCAAAGGCGCCTCTCAATCTCACGCTGGGATTTAATTTGGAAACGCACCAGATCCCCATCGAACATTTGATGCCAAGCAAGAAAGTACCTGACGGTGTGATGACCACGCGCAAATTCAAACAGATCCTCTCT
>ERZ651776.2846-NODE-2846-length-18127-cov-4.774958_pt1 | contig 18127 bp, 16 predicted proteins | sample MGYA00514761_ERZ651776 | MGnify/ENA metagenome assembly ERZ651776 | reverse complement strand
TGTACCTCGATTGCGTTATTCAATAATAATTACAGGAGAATCAAGTTGCAGTTAAGATCCGAAGCTTGGCAGAACTTCTTCTTCTTCATTCAGCCTCTGCACCTCTTCTTTTACAACTAAACCCCGCAAAAACACTTCAACCCGCTTCGAGAATACATTAGAAATACGAGCTAGGAGCTTGGGCCCCTCCCCATAACCTTAACCTATCGCTGCATCACCATCACTCAATCATCATCGCTCCATCACCAACTCCAACCATAACCCTAACAGCAAAAATATTGTGAATTTTATTTCAAATATACACTCGAAGAGCTTCCTACAATTTACTTATCACACAAGTCGCTCCTAACGTTTGCCTATTTCCCCCAGAAGATGAGCTGCTCTTTGTTCCCTGTCCTTATAATCACGAATGCAGCTGAGACAACAACACTTAAAAGTTTTTGGATAATCTCGAAACTGTATTCTACCTGTCCGATTTTTATCCCTTCCCGGCTCGTTTGGACTAGCATTAACATGTGTTTGCACGTATTGAGGATTTGTTGGTACTCCCGTTTATTCACTTCGTTGGAATCCTTAAAGAGCAGGGTATGGTTTATCACCTCTGAATAGCAGTCCCAACTTAATCGCCGGGCAGAGAAAAGGCTTCTATTCGTTTTCGCGGCAGGAAGGAGTCGAGAAATTAGAAAGTACACTAATGCTAAGCTAACCAATATCATCTCCCAGTTCAAGCTCTCCAGCAACATTGAAATACCTACCGCGGCCAGCGAAAGGAGAAATAGCAGAACGCTACGCTTGATTCCGCTTTGCATCAATTCCGTTGTCCTGTTCATTGTTTTGCAAATATCGACAAAGGCTACAGTGCAGTCCATTACGAACGCCTCATCGAAGAATCGGTTTGCTCCCTTAAGGCCTGCCTCTGCCTTCGCATCTGCAGTAGAATCTGCGTCAGACTCAGCGGCTTTACAACTGGCGGTAGAATTGGCGGCAGACTCAGCGGTAGAGTCGCCGACAGAGTCGCCGACAGAGTCGCCGACAGAGTCGCCGACAGAGACACCCGGATATCTTTGGCTTATCTTGATACTCCTGATACTCTGCCTTATCTGTTTCTCTTCCTCTTCAGCTGTGCAGGCGACGAGGTCGTGAAATGCAATCTTTAGCAAGCCCGTAAAGGCCTCGATTTGGAGGGTATGCAACCTACAAACTGCTTTCCAGCTGTTGCTGAAGACCGAAGAAGGGACTCCACTAACTGCAAAGAAGAGTACATTGAATAGCACACTTAAGGAACCTGCATTGATGTAAAGGGACGATCCAGTTGTTACAACCGCGACGCGAAATAATCCCCAAAAAAACTTCTTATTAAAACTAGAGCATTCCTCGTCAACACGAGCAGCCAGGTCTGTTCGTCCCGACTGTTGCAACAAGATTCTGGTTCTCGTTCCAGGTCGACAAACCAAGTTTTCAAAAAGGAGGTGAGTGCGACAGTGCCGCCATTCACTGACGCTGACTGACGAGACAAAGAACACAGCAATCTGAAATGTAGGGGTGATGTAATCCAGTCGCCGGAGTTCGTTGGTCAAGAATAGTAAGGCGATGAAGCAGCTAGCAAAGAGGCAGGAGACAAACTTGGCGTACAAGCCGGAGTTGTTTGTATTACATCCAAGACAAAATACTTCAAGGAGCTTGTTTAGTCGTTTAACGGGAGGGGGAACCTGGTCCAACACTGATGATGTCAGTGGGGTGACAGTCAGATATTCTTCGATGTCGTCGATTTTTGGCCCTTTGGGATACTCCTCAATTTCGAAACAATTACCATAATTAGAAACCCTCCTGTGCCGAATATCTTTTATTCCTATTTCCGCCTCATGAACCATGTTAGTGAGGGTATTCGTATGAGAAATAGGTGAACCAATCGATCTAGATGGGTTTACTTTCATCTTTTTCATCTTCGTGAGGGTTGTTTTGAAGGTTTCTTCTGGGGCTTAAACTGATATACAATTAGGTCCTGGGGAGAAGGAGCTGTTATAGGAACGTTGTGCAATAATACTTACGAATTATATTGTAGAAATAACGCTACAATGTACTACAAGTAGCCAAAAAGCAATGTGAAATGTGAAAAAAGAAAAAGAAGTCTTTTCTCGCTTGCTTCTCTAGATTTTTAGATTTAATAACTCGAAGGATCATATATCAAGCAACGGAGGTAACGGTCACGCGAAAAAAACTATGGGCTGCTGCTGCTCGTCGTCCTCGTCTGGTTATACCCTGCTTGACGATATCTCGCTGGCCGACCAACAGCTACCCATTTTTCCTGAATCTGTTTGCAAACTTCGGGATTGTACACCTTTTCAGACCTCCCAGCTGAAAAGGCTTTTTGTTGAGTTCGACCTTGATGGCGATGACTTGATATCTTTGGAAGAGTTAGAACAGGGATTGAAGACGCTAAAAAAGAACCCCAGTCGTAAGGCAAAGGAGAGGATGTTACGACAGATGCACATGAGTTCGTCCCCCTCAAAATCTCACATAGAGCTAAAAGGTTTTTGCCTTGCGATCCTGTCACGACGGTCGCTTCTTTATTCTTTTCTTTACGAGCCTGATTTCGACACTTTGGCAGAGTTAGAGGAGGAAAAGAGGGAGGATGAGCGGAAGGGGAGAACACTGCTCGGAAAATTTAAGAAATTATCAGCTCGATCCTGAGCTCACAACAGCTCAATGCTTAACAACGTAGAATATATAGACAAAACATCCATCCCCGACCCGACCCGACCCGACCCCCCCCTATCTCAAGGTAGCAACAAATAAACGCACAAGCTGCAATTTTACACGCTATTATTATTATCCCTCTTGCGTTCCAAGGCTCAGAATTATTCAGAAATCATAAGCTGTTCCAGGCTCAGAATTTCGATTCAATTCATTCAAAAATCAGGTTGACATACCTCTCGAGGCTCCCAGCGCACTCACTGTAGCTGGAGCCCTCGGGATTATACTGCATGCAGTTTTTGGCCATCTTCATAAGGTCTTCCCTCAGGCCTCCTTTGGTTGTGTAATAGCCAGCTTTTATCCGGGTTGTGATTGTTTGGAGATCAATCGGATCCTTGATTTTTGTGTAGTAATCGGGCACCTCAACGGGATCAACAGGCAGGTGGAACGGCCACGAGAAATTCTGTTCCCCCACCTTGCGCACAACGTTGAGCAAATCCCGTTGAAGATTGCTCTTCTCTCTGTTGGCCTTCTTCCTGCTAGATGACAGTCTAAGATCCTCCTGCCTCCATCCAGCCTCTCTCACACCGGGAATGGACAGCTGACGGTGAATGTCAAGCACACTTTCCATCGTTTCCTTCTCCCCTCCCCCCGCGCCACCCTGCTGCTGTTGCTGCTTCACGGTGCGCGATAACCGCTCCGTCTTATAATTCCGGTATTCTGGGTGCTTCTCCAAGATTTCCTCGTCACAGTCAATCACAACGCCCCCCGGCCTGGCAATGTGGCTCTGCGCCTTGGCTAAAATCCGCTGCTGGATGAAAGCGCGCTGAGCAGCGAGCATTGAAGGCACGTTGAGATAGTCGACGTTGGGATAAAGATAGCACTCCATGGGGGTCCCGCCGTCATAGTCCTTGATCAGGCCATAGTAGCGACCCTTTGGCATTTGTATTGTCTTACTAAACCCCTGCTTCTTGAAGTAGCCAATCGCGTAGTTGTCCGCGTAAGTTATCAAAAACTCCAGGCCCTCCTTTCTGACGGCGTAATTCTTCATCTGGTTCATTAGTCGAGTCCCGTATCCTTTCACCTGCTGTGATGCTGCGATGGCGCAAAACGCAATCTCGGCGAATTTCTCAGCATAGTAGGGGCGGTAGCAGATGCCCCCGCACACTACACCGTCTTTTATTAGGGCAATGCTCCTGTGGTTCCTGTCCAATACTAAACGGGCGATATAGCTCTTGGGCATTTTGGGCAATTGCTTGGAGAAAATTGTTTTTAGGCTGATGAGGTGCTGCAAATGCAGGTCAGAAACGGGAGGGAGCGATGAGAGAGGGAGGTAGGTGTCCGACGGGGTGTCTGTGACTGTATTCCCACTCGCGGGTGTGGCAGCGACAGCAGTGACAGCGACAGCGACAGCTTCAGCGACAGCGATAGCGGGCGCAACTGGAACAGTAGCAGTAGTAGTAGTTGGAGCAGCAGGCACAGGCATGGGGGAGTTTGGATTGGCAGATACTGGTGGTTCGACGAGACCACTGGCAGTTGTGGTCGGTGAAACGAAGACATTTTCGTTGCTCATGGCGTCATACTTGCGCTTCTCGCCTTTCGTCTCATCAATCACAACAGAGGGGCCTTCAATGCCCCCCTCGATTCCCTTATTTTTGGAGGGGTCATCCATCTTATTCTGAGAGTTTTACAGCGTTTTTAAGGATGGCACACTATCATGTGCAAGTATAATAGCTGGTCGCCTTCAGTATAATCCAAGATATAACAGCCTCACATAGAACAACAAATCGCTCACGTTTTTCAGGGGGGCCCTCGAAAAATTGCGACTTCTGGGCCTCAGCGAATAGTTCTCTAGCTAATTTCAGACGATTTGGACTTAGAAATCCTTTCAAGTAGTCCTTCGTCTTTTATTTCTTTCGTGGAAGTCTTTCCCCTCCCTCACCTCCCCCCCTCCCCGAGTCCATATCTGCCCTTGCCCTCCCCGGAACCCACCACCAACTTGAACAATGAGCTCTGGTGCCCCCGCTCTCGCCGTAAACTCCAATGACCATTACTGCAGTTTTACGCTCCCCTCAGAGCTCTATGCTGGGGGTCTCCCTGGCGAGGCTGATATCTGCAAGGACCTTGAGGGCTCCAATGACAGTGTGAAGCGGCAGGCACTCAAATCTGCCATTATGTCATTGCTCTCAGGCGAAGCTTTGCCTCGAGTACTGATGCAGGTGATCCGATACTGTATTAATACGCAGGACCACCAACTAAAAAAATTGATGATGCTGTATTGGGAGGTGAGTGTTGTTAGGGTTGGCAAGATTGTTTGATTTGGTTTTTGTCTCTCGCGCAGTGACTGTTAGCATCGCTAGCACTACCGCGGGCGTCGATCTGCTCGCGATTTGACCTGAAGCGGTCCAACATCAAGCTGAAACTGACCCCAACACAACACAACACAACACAACACAACACAACACAACACAACACAACACAACACAACACAACACAAAAAATTACGTAGGTGGTGCCGAAATATGAGGAGGTCCGGGACCCATCCTCTGCGGGAGCGAAGAAAAAGCTTCTTCCTGAGATGATTTTGGTCTGCAATGCGCTGATGAATGACCTGAACCACCCCAATGAATATGTCCGCGGGAGTATGCTCCGCTTCCTGTGCAAGGTGAAGGATGAGGAGATCCTCGCCCCGCTGATTGCCTCAATTAAATCTTGCTTAACCCATACCTCCCCTTACGTTCGTAAGAACGCTGCCTTGGCCGTCTTCCACGCCCACCGCCTGTTTGCTGAAACGCTGATTCCCGATGGACCCGAGTTGATTGAGGCCTTCATTCTGCAGGAGACGGATATGTGCTCCCGCCGGAACGCCTTCCTCATGCTCTTCAACCAGTCGGAGGAGACTGCCATTGCTTACCTAGCTCAAGAGATCGACAACGTGGTTGCTTTTGGGGACGGCTTCTCTCTCCTAGTGCTCGAGCTGACGAGGAAAGTCTGCCGCCGTGATCCCAACCAAAAGTCACGCTTTGTAAGGGTGCTCTTCCAGATGCTTTCCAGGTGAGTCTTTGGATCTGGTGGCGTTTTTGTGTCCTTCATTGTGATCTTGATAAAATGATTGGATTGTACTATAACCGGCCGATTCAACCCACTCTCTCACTCACTCACTCACTCACTCACTCGCTCGCTCCTAACACAAACACGAACTAATTTTGTTCTCAGCCCTTCCCCGAGTGTCTCGTACGAGGCGAGTTGGACTCTTGTTAGCCTTTCCTCTGCCCCCACCGCTGTCCGCGCGGCGGCAACTACCTATGCTGGTCTGCTGAACAGCCAAAACGACAATAATATCAAACTGATTGTGCTCGAGCGTCTCGAGGAACTGAAAAGGAATCACAAGAAGGTCTTGCAGGAGATTCTCATGGACATTTTGCGGGCGCTTTCCTCCCCGAACCCGGACATCTGCAAAAAAGTCCTCGACGTTACGATGGACATTGTCACTGCTAGGAATGTGGATGAAGTGTGCACCACTCTCAAGCGCGAGGTCCTCAAGACTTCTGACACGGACATGGAGAAGGGAACCGCCTACAGGCAAATGCTGATCCAGGCGATTCACAGCTGCGCGATGCGTTTCCCCGACGTTGCAGAGAGTGTCGTGGGTGTGCTCATGGATTTCATGGGTGGAGATGGTGCCATGGAGGTGGTCGTTTTTGTTCGTGCTATCATTGAGCAATATCCAGACCTCCGTGAGACGGTCCTTCAGACTCTAGTTGATAATCTCAGTGACATTACTGCTTCCAATGTGCTGAGCGTGACATTGTGGATTATTGGGGAGTACTGTCAAACCGACGAGTCTATCAAGGGCGCCTTTGAGGAGATTGCCAGCCTGCTTGGAGAGGCGCCATTTATCATGGAGGAGAAGGAAAAGTCCGCCAAGAAAGAGACCCAGCCGACGACTACGACCAAGAATGTGGTACTTGCTGACGGGACTTATGCTACGCAGACCGTTTATAACGACCCCACGCCGAAAAGCAACGAAAAACCTCTCCCTCCTCTTCGGAAGCTGATCGTCAAAGGGGATGTGTTTCTCGGTTCAGTTCTGTGCTCTACTCTCACTAAGATGTGTTTGAGGATGCACAAAGACAAAGACCTTCGCTGCAAGTCCCTCTTGGCAATGTGCGGAATCGCCAAAATGGCAGAGACCAAGGCGCGAGGGAAGAGCGGCAGCAAGAGCGGCTTTCAGAGTGAGCAGAATGACTGCCAGCAGAGGATCACCCTCTGTTGCCGAATGTTGCTGGATCCCAAGGCTCACGACCTGCTTAGCGAGGTTTGGCTCACTAGCGGCAAGATTACCTTTGCCCAGCTTCTCAGCGATGCCAAGGAGAAGGAAGCTGAGGCAAACAAGAAGGACGCTGACTGCGGACCCAAGAGCCAGGCCGACGACTTGATTCACTTCCGACAGCTGCGAGGCCAGGCAACACAAGTGAACGATGTCGATCTTGACGACGGAAGTGACCTACTGAGAGCTGCTGGCAAAACGGGCCGCGGAAAAGATGACTTCTCCGAGAAACTCGACCACATCTACCAGCTAACTGGATTTGCTGATCCGATATATGCCGAGGCCCTGGTGACTGTCAACGATTATGACATTGTCCTGGAAATATTAGTCATCAACAGAACGAACACAACACTCTCGAACGTTGCCGTGGAGCTCTCAACTTTGGGTGACATGAAAATTGTCGAGCGACCCCAGGCACGCAGCATTGGCCCCCGTGACCAGTGCACGATTAAGGCCAACATTAAGGTCAGCAGCACTGAGACCGGCCACATCTTCGGAACCATTGCCTACGAGAATGAGGCCACCAATGAGCAGGGTTTGATCAACCTCAATGATATTCACATGGATATTATGGACTATATCAAGCCCGCGACTTGCACCGATGAGGTTTTCCGCAGTATGTGGGCAGAGTTTGAATGGGAGAACAAAGTTGCAATCTCAACGACAATGAACAATCTCGTGGAGTTCTTGGACCACGTAGTGAAGAGCACTAACATGAGCTGTCTCACAGAGCATGATCGCACGGGGAGCAGTAATTTTCTAGCTGCCAACCTGTATGCAAGGAGTGTATTCGGGGAGGACGCATTGGTCAACTTGTCAGTGGAGAAGAAAAATGACAAGGATGGGAAACTGAGCGGTTACATCCGGATTCGGAGCAAGACGCAGGGCATTGCCCTCTCACTAGGCGAGAGGATTACTGCCGTGCAGAGAGGCAAGAAAGAAGAGGAGGAGGGAAATGTCCCTGTTGCTGCTGACCAGTGAGTTGTGAAATAGTTTTTAGGGGGGGGGGGCGGGTTGGGGTTGGGATGATGCAGGTTGGCTGAGATAAACTAAAACCCCTTGCTGCAATTTGCGTCAGGAGAAATTTTATTTACTTTACTTTTACCCTACGATATCACTGTAATCATCACTGCCGCCCAAGAGGTCACCGAACGACGATGTTCTGCGTGGCCATCGTGCTCTTATTCCCGCTGCTCGCCAGTTTCCCTTTCCTAAAGTGCTTGGAAGAAGCGCCCCCCCCCGACTTTCCCTTCATGAATCGTCTCTGCTCCCTTTTTTGCATCTCTTTCTCTTTGCGCTGCCGTTCCTTCATTCTCCGGTAGTTTTTCTGCACCAGGCGAATTGCCCTATCCTCGGCATTCATGCTCATCAACGAGAGCAAGTTCTGCGTCATCCGTAACATCGTCTTGCGGTCTGGCGGACAAATATGTGCTACACGTTCATAGAACTCACGGTCATTCTTTACTGTGAAATTGGCTACGAGACGAGAAATTACTTCCTTTGATTCTTGTGGCACCTTTATAAACAAGTTATCGCGCACAATTTTGCTTTTTGTTGCCAGATCAAATCCGTCCGGATCCTCACGCATCTCGATCAAGACACTATTGCCGTGGCACCACTCCATGACGTCCTTTTTATTCGTATCGTCCATGTTGTCGTTCTCGTCAATGTTTAAATCGACTAGCACTCGGTTCTCCTGCAGGCATTCAAGAAAATAATAGCAACTGCTGGTTGTCAAGTCATTCGCAGCCAGAACGAGTGTCTCCAATGTTTCGTTTGTTTTCAACGCATCTGCAATATCGCCACAGCCGGAGTCCTGGATATGATTCCCCCCCAAGTTTAAATACTCGATAGTATCGTTGAATTTCACTGCATCGGCTAAATGCCGCGCGCCAACAGCATGAATATCATTAAAACTTAGGTCGAGCTCCTTCAAAGAAAACATGGATGGGATGGTCTGACTGAGCATAATGCACTCCTCGTTTCCCAGAAAATTTTCGCTCAGGTTGACGTTCTTCAATTGGCACGTATTAGATGCGAATCCCATTATTAAACTGTTCACGCCTTGGCTACTTCTCCTGCCTACACTATCAACACCTATTCTGTTGTCACTCAGATCCAGTATTTTCAGAGTACAATCTGTCAGATCTGGTCCCAACCAAGAAATTGCGCTGGCATGCATTGAGTTTCCTGCGAGTCGGAGCTCTTCCAAGACTCCACCAGAACTACTTCCAATAGCCTTTGAAATCGATTTTATCCCGTCGTACCTTTGCGACTTGACCCCCAGCAATACATTGTTGCTCAGATCAATTGAGACTAACTTCCCCTCCTTAATTGCCTCGCCGAGAGCAACAATCCCACTTTGGCCCTTTACACCCAGATTATTCTCGGATATATCGAGGTTAGTAATTGTCTGGTGGGTTTTTAGTCCCTCGGCCAAGGTGATTACCGCCCGATTGCTGTATTTGTCGTCGTTGAATTTCTGAACCTCGTCAACGTTCACAAAGCTGTTGTTGGACAAAATGAGAGATGTCACCGCTAGCTCGGGGATTTGGCGGGTGAGCTCGATGAGCCGGTCCGGGTTTGGAAGCCCCCCATCAGAAACATCGATTGCATCAGTGGCAGAGAGTGACGAGGCAAAGGAGCCAAGGTCATCATCATAGTCATTGTCGTTGGAGTTGTCGTCATCAAAATTGCCATCGAGCTGCTGGTCTAGGGAGTCGCCTATTTCAAGTCCAGGTGCAGTTGAGGGTGTTACTAGAGATGAGTCTTCATACGAGGACGATTCTAAGGAAGAGCCTTCCATGTGAGGAAGGCTGGAGTACTTTGAGAAGGTGTGTTGTTTGGAGCTTTTTTATCTCAGCGCGATGAAACAAGGATTTTTAGGAGAAAAACAACTTAAATCGAGTGTAAGTGGTGTTGATTACTGACAGGTGCGAATAATTATCTCGGAAGAACATCACTTGGGGCTTTCTTTTGACGTCTTAAAAATTGAAAAAAATGAGGAAGTCGGATCCCAGAGCCTTCTCCTATGCATCGCACAATGAAAGTATTCGTTCTGCTCTTGTCTACTATTGTAGCTACTGCGTCATCTGGCGCAATCATTGGGGGTTGGGGTGACTATACCTTCGAATATATCCCGAATAAGTTGCACATACCTTCTCCTGCGAATGTGGATAATATCCACGGCATCGCTGTAGATGTGGATGACAACATAATTGTAACCTTCCAAGACAAGAACGCGTCCGATCTGTGCATGGTGCGCTTCACGGCCGATGATGACTACGCTGAGGGTAAATTGTTTGGCCCTGGAGCCTCGCTCTGTGCTGGAGTTCCCCATGGTTTGCGATTAATTGATGAAGAAGGGGAGCCCTTCCTGTACCACGCGAACAATGCACAGAAACTCCGCAAAACTACCCTTGATGGGGAAATTATCTGGGCTATTGATGAAATTCCTGATGAAAATATGAATGCGTCCACATACTCACCAACCTGGTTTGCTGCTCAGGATGGGAGCAACTTTGTCTACATGACTGATGGGTACGGCAGTAGCAAGATTTACGTGTACACGAAAGACGGGAAATATACGGGGTTCAGCTTCGGGGGAATCGGTAGTGACCATGGTCAATTCATGACAAGCCACTCAATCACATATGACTGGCGTGTTGATATGATGGTAGTTTCTGACAGGGAGAACCATCGCCTTGAGTACTTCTCGATCGACCCAGAGGACCCTTCGATTTTTGAATACGAAAAAACTGTTGAAGTTGAGGGGCTTCAACGCCCGTGTAACATTCGCTTTGATGAGAATGGAGTTGGAATTATCCCAGACTTACAAGGGCCTGTTATTATTGTGGATGAGAACAACACCTTGCTTTCGGTTGTGAATGTGACAGAAATGCTGGGGGTCGAGGGTTTTTTGCATCCGCATGATGCACACTGGCTCCAAAACGGCGATTTTGTCGTTGTCACTTGGGCGCCGGGGGAGATTGGGTATTTTAAGAAACAGTGAGCTGTATTGTGAGGTATAAATTAATGAAAGAACAAAATGACAGGAAGGGGGTTTTACTAATATGTGCCGTAGTTCATCAGTACATCAAAATCATCGTTAAATAAAGTATTCAGGGTGGCTGATTGCAGCCATCCATTTGGCTTCTCCCATTGCCATCTCGATTACTTCGGCTTTTTGTAGAGCTTTTTGGTTTTGTAGATATTTCTGATGCTGTCTTTGACATCTGCAAATGCGATTTTCATATCCATTCTCACCCTCGCCGCGACTACATGGATCTCCAGATCCTTCCCAGGACAGTGCTGTTGCATAACACTGTTGTACTTGCTCTTGATGTGATCCAAAGCTGGCAGTGCAGTACCCTCCTCCCCGTCAAAGTCGTCAAAGCAGGTCTTCAGACTTGTGGTTTTGATCATGTCCTCGAATAAATCCTTTTTGTTGAGGAAAAGGAAAATTGGTGTGCCCTCGAAGATCGGGTTCTTTACAACGTCTCCGAATAATTGAAGGCTCTCGTGCATTCTATTGACGCTGCTGTCTTCAAAAAGAACCTGGTGATAGCTGCTAAGTCCCTCCAGAAATATAATAGCCTTGACATCATCAAAACAGTGCATCCATTTTCGTCGCTCACTGCGCTGTCCTCCGACGTCAACGAGCTGGTACTTGGCGGGCGGATCCTCAAACTCGGTGACTACTATTCCAGTTGTGCGAACGCGCGTCATGATCATGTCTTCATCGTTCGGAATATAGTCTTCTTCTCCCAGTCTGTGATTAGGAGCGGTGTGCGGTGCGGTGCGGTGCGGTGTGGTGTGGTAGGTGTGTGGTGTGTGTTTATAACGCGATTTTCGTAAGATGGTTAAGTGATGTTAGGTACAAAGTTGTGAAGAATCGAGCTGAGGGTTGAGAGGTTCGGAGAGCCAAGCAGAAGAAAGGAAAAGAGCACAACTACTTACCTAACACAGTTTTCAAAATAATAGTTGCAGGCATCCAACAGCCAATACTCGTCCCTTCGTTTATAGCACGCCTGTAATCCCTCGTCCTTCCATAAGCGCTCAATCTCATACGATAACTCCTCGGTCAGCGTATCATCTGTTCCTAAGTCCTCCAAACTCTCCCCTATCGGCACTAGCTCGGGGTCTGCAAAGTCTATCTCCAGTGTGTGCATGGCCTCTAGTAAGGTTTGCATGCTCTCTATACAGTTCCTCCGAATTGCAAGGGCGTACTCCTCCTTCTCCTTCTTACTTACGCCGCCCTTGTAGATCAACTTCACTTGCTTAACAACCGTGGACTTTCCACTCTCTCCAGCACCTAAGAGGAGGATCTTAAAGTGATTCTCCTCCTCTAGTTGCATTTGTCGCATCTGCTCATCGACTTCACGAGCCCGAATAGCCTCTTCACTATTGTCCTGGGCCACGGCATTGTTACAGTTACCCATGCTTTTTTATGTTGTTGTCAGTCAGCAGATACCAGATTTGGTGGGATTGTAATGGGATGGATTATTGAAATAGGATGGCTGCTTGCCTTAGTTGCAGGGTGATTTTGGAGGTAGGAGCTAGTCGCTTCACAATATCTCTAACAGGGTCTCAAATGGCACAAGGAATCGAGGGTAAGAAATAACCGAGGAGCTGGACGCAATTGGCGATTTAACAGCTAAACAAGGACTTGCGCACTTCGCTAAATTGATTCTGCCCGTTGGGGGGTATGGAGAAGTCTAATGAGGGCAGGGAAAGTAGGGTGCTTCTTTTTGGTGTGTGAATTATCTTTTCACTTTAACTCCCCTGGCGACTTTTTCGGGTCAATCGGTCATTCTAGAGAAAGAGGTCAAAGACATCAGAACTTCAGCTACTTTATTAATATCTTTGTTGCAACCACAAGTGCATTTGTCGTAAACATTTCGAATCAGCCAGAAGAGAAGAGCAGCCTGCACTATAAATGATGAGAACTCGATGGTAAGGCATTAACCGAATCCAAACTACTTTTTCGATTTTCATGAGCTCACACTGTCGCAAATGCAACGACAAGAAGGGTTCCATTTATTATGTGCAGCAGTTTCTGCCAGCTTATTGTCATGATTTTCAGTGGTGCTCTGCCTTTTCCCTTCATTGCGAAAGCACATGAAGAGATGTGGGGCAGCAATTCTATTTTCAGGAGCCATGAAGATCCCCGCGTCACTGCCATGTTGCTCACAATGCCCAGTCTGTGCAGCTTGTTGCTGGGTGTTTTTTCGTATCTCTGTGACAAGGAGTTTGAGGGAGTAGAGGATGGGATGAAGTTTGGATTGACGCTGTGGTTATGTACAAGGTGAGTGGAGTGAAATCTATAAACAAACACGACAGCTACGACGCTTTTCCTTTCGAATCAAACATAGCTAACTAGACTCATTATCATGCAGCTGCCATGGAATTTGGATAGACTATTTGACGTACAAAGAGAGTGTGAACGTGCCGTTGACTTTTTGCCTTACTAGTGGCGTGAATGCGGGCTTGAATGGTGGACTTTTGGCTTATTTTTCGACAGGAGGGAAGAAGAAGAACATTTAAAAAAACGAAATGGCTTCTTCACAATACTCTTTCACAATACTACCTTTTTTTTTAACTGAACATATTTCCTTCGTTCTCATTTTTCGAAAGAGAATTTGGCGTACTTCTTCCCAAGCGAATCGGGGAACCTATTCCGAAGGTCGATCATGTTCTTCTGCAGAGCAGCCCCCACCATTACCCCCCCTTGTGCCGTTCTCTCAACCTCAGCGTCATGCTCCTTCTCGCCTGCTGTCCAAATGCGATCGGGGTGATCGGGATTGGGACTCTTCTTGCTATTCCTCAGCGCATTCAACAAGTTGCTACTATTCTTCTTGAATGTGTCGACGTCACAGAACGCCCCGACGTCGATCGCAAGGAAGAAGTGTCCAAGGGGCATCGACTTCTTGGCCCCTGTCTTGCGGTCCACACCGCAGAGCTCCTCGCCGAAGGGTCCGGACTGCGCGGAGGTGCATAGGAGCTCCACGACAGTCGCCCAACCATAGCCCTTGTACCCTCCCGTGTCCTCCCCGACTCCCCCCACAGGACAGAGGGCGCATTTCCCTTTGACCATGTCTTCCAGGATCCCCAAGGTGTCAGTCCTGGTATTCCCATTTTCGTCGATGACCGCACCTGGAGGAGTGCTCTTCCCCTCCCGTCCATAGCGCTCGATTTTACCCCTTTGGTTCACGCTTGTCGCGCAATCGATGACGAACGGATATCCGTCGTTCGTGGGGATCCCGAAACAAAGCGGGTTGGTCCCAAGCATCGGCTCCACGCCGAAGGTCGGCGCGATGGAGGGGCGGGCATTCGTGCCGGTGAACCCAATGCAGCCCTGCTCTGTGGCCATGGTGGCGTAGTAGCCGGCAATCCCATAGTGCGTCGAGTTCCTCGCCAATACCATTCCCAACCCGCCGTTCTCCTTGGCCTTCTTGATTGCTAGCTCCATGCAGTAAGGCCCGACATACAGACCCATTCCCAAGTTTCCGTCCACGACGGCGCAGGATGTCGTCTCAGAGACCAACGTGATGGGCTTTATCGGGTGGAGGATTCCCTGGTCGATGCGGTCGCAATAGATTGGCTTTAACCTCCCGATTCCATGAGAATCTATCCCTCTGATGTCCGCCTGAAGGAGGACATCAGCAGATATCTTGGCCTCCTTCTCCGGGACGCCATAGGCGGTAAACACGTCGAACATGAACTGTCCGAGTACGTCGAAGGGGATCAATTCGTCTTCTGAGGAGGCCGAGGAGGGGGCCGAGGAGGAGGAGGCCGAGGAGGGGGCCGAGGAGGAGGAGGCCGAGGAGGGGGCCGAGGAGGAGGAGGCCTTCGTCATATCTGCTCTCCCCAGGATCTCCTCCAGCTTGGTCAGATCGATCGCTTGGCAGATATCATTGCTGGGGTCTGTTTTTAGAGCGGCAAGAAGCTTCTGGGCGGAGATTAGGGCGGCGGAAGACATTGTTAGGGCGAAGACTGACCCAAATCCGATTCTCACCGAAAAACAAAAGGAAATTTGGATCGTTAATAATCGCCAACCTAATAATTCTCGGTTGAGTCTAGCTACACTCCTGAGCACCAGTAATCGAACGTCGATAAATAACGGGAGAAATCGTCGAAAATACCATTGCAACGGTGTAAATGACTGCCCTTTTTCCTTCCTCTTCCCCCTCCCCTTCCCAATCCTCCCTCCCTGACACCCATCTAGCAGCTGGTGAGCAGCCCGATCCGATGAGTGATTTCCAGGTCCTCCATAACGAGAGCTACGACGCCCTCTTCAAGGTGATACTGTTAGGAGATTCCGGCGTGGGTAAATCCAGTGTCCTGTCGAGATTGACTGGTAAGGGATTCTCCTTAAACACCAAGGCGACGATCGGGGTGGAATTCGCCGTGAAGACGCTTCCCCTAGCGTCCGGTTCCGTAGTGAAACTTCAGCTGTGGGACACGGCTGGTCAGGAGAGATACAGAAGCATTTCGAAGAGCTATTATCGGGGTGCGGTCGCAGGAGTGGTCGTGTACGATATTACAGATGCCCAGTCGTTCGCTAACGTCGGGAAATGGGTGAAAGAACTTCGTGATTATGGTTCTCCTGACGCCGTGATTATGATGATCGGAAACAAGAGGGATCTGGGGGATCTGCGGAGTGTTTATCTGAATGAGGCCAGAGACTTTGCGGTGGAGGTAAGTCAAGTTAACAACATGTCTAAATCACAATGTTGTCCGCTCTGTTGCCGCGGCGGCGAGCGTAAAGCTCCTCCTGGATGGCAACCTCGAGCTAACCTCACCTCACCTCATATCACCTCACCTCAACCTCCTTTCCCCTCACCTCACCTCGCTTAACCTAGAATAAATTCGCGTTCATTGAGACGAGCGCGAGGACAGATATCGGTATTGTCACCGCGTTCGATAAGGTTGCCGAGGAGGTGTATAGGAGGGAGGGGAGGGAGAGGACGAAGAAGCTTGAGAGTGAGGAGCGGAGGAAGAAGTTGAAGGGTGGGAAAGCGATCAGCTTGGGGGAGGAGGGAGAAGGGGAAAAAGAGAGTTCGAGCTCTTGTTGCTAGTCAAAGACGAGAAAGAGAGAGAGCTTAGTCAAGGAACAAATCTAGTCGAGAAAGAAAAGAAAAATTTAGTCGAAAACTAATCTTTTTTTCACAAAATGTTGTCATTCTTATTCTTAGTTAGTAGGTAAAACATTTGTCATCTGTCTTTCTTTTTTCCTACAGTTGAAAACTGTCCCCGCCCGCCCTAGTAATCTCTAATGCCACACCGAAACCATGCTAAGACTCGTCACATCAACTCAACTCAACTTATATCATTAATGGCTTCGGCATTTTCATGTTCTTCATCGCATCAGTCTTGGGACTCTGCGAGTTGGCGGCGGCTTGAGTGTTTGAGAGGGACTCACTGTTGGAGCGGGCACGCTGAATAACCACATCGTCGTCGGCGGAATCGCGTCTGGTGGGAGCTTCTTGGGGAGCCTAAGAGGGTGGGAAAGAGGGTGTTAGAGAAGGGTGTTTTGGGGTGCTTTGACTTGAGTCTTGAAAACCAAAACAACTGAACCCGGACGAGAGAGGCTAGCTAGCTAGTAGATGGGCTCACAGCTCAATTCATCTTCAAAATACGCTCTAGCCCAAGAATTTTCGATTCGTAATGCGCAAGATACACGCACTGCGCAGCAGCAGATAAACCAAACCAACCTTAGAAGGGCTCACTGGTGGAGTTTGATACATGGCCTCATCGTCGATTGAGTATCGCCTCCTCTCGCTTTTACCATCGTGGCAGTCGGCCATTTGGTCGCTGCAGCGGAAAATACAGGTGTGGCGTGTGTTTAAGGAGTCGCGCAAGCCGTGGTTTGTTGTTGAACATTTTTCACAGCAAAAGTAGTTGTTGAGGAAAGCCCGTCGTCGTTGTATATACAATGGAGATTAAATTTCGATGAACGCATGGTGTCGAATGAATGATTGAGAATTGACCGTCGTTGGATAGAATTTAAAGGAGTAATTGTTTGATTAGAGAGCAACAGGGTGAGTAAAGAACATTCTTTGTCGCGACGCCCATTCCGCCGTGCTGGATGGTTCGAAGTTAATAAACAAAATTGCCGGGAAGGTGGACTCTCATTATCCAAACGTACCTAAATTAGTACCAAAAATCTCTATTAACAAATTGTTTGATCGTTCTTGTTTGGGTTGACGCTTGTACGTTTCTAACTACAAACAATAATAGAGTCTTCCCTAAATATCGAAGTTCAGTATGAAAAAATTCTCGCTCGCTACGCTTGCTTTTTTAACCTCGGCTCACGGGGTATCTCTTAGCAACGGTGTTTCCACTTACAAAACATCGGATGACTTAGTCGATTCTTCTCTGTGTGGGAATGGATCTGCCAAGAGTCTCTCAGGCTACTTTAGCGTGAAAGGCAGTTCATCCGACAAAAACAGTGATAAAAGTGAGTGCGGCATACCTTTTTTATGATCAGATCCATCAGTTTAAGTTGTGATTCTACCTTTTTCCTTGTAACGAATGGGAATGCTTGGATGTTGATACTATTTCTCACCCGTCTAATTTTCGCTATCGGTGTCGGTAGATCTTTTCTACTGGATGTATGAGGCACAGAACAACCCAGCTGATGCCCCTTTGGTGATTTGGCTTACGGGGGGGCCGGGGTGCTCGTCAACACTGGCCCTCCTCTCGGAAAATGGGCCCTGCAGAGTGAATGCCGATGGGAAAACCACAACTCCTAACGATTTCTCTTGGAATAATAATGCCAACGTTTTGTGGCTGGACCAACCAGCCGGGGTCGGGTTCAGTTATGGGACGGAGAATGACGACAATGAGGAGATGATAGCTGAGGATGCTTATTATTTCGTTCAGAGCTTCCTGCAATCGCACCCAGAGTACGCTACGCACAGTATGGGAAGCGGTCCGCCAGTAACAAAAAAAATGAAAATCGGAGGGCTTTTTGGAAAAAGTAAATTCCGTTTTAATCGAACAAAGAAGATACTTTAGATAAATAACCATTGCTGTACCCCTGCTTCACTTCATTATCTACCCCGTGCAAAAGTTTAGAACTTCACAAACTCATACCGT
>ERZ651776.2842-NODE-2842-length-18165-cov-6.526703_pt1 | contig 18165 bp, 13 predicted proteins | sample MGYA00514761_ERZ651776 | MGnify/ENA metagenome assembly ERZ651776 | reverse complement strand
CAAATTTCGTACGTAAAACAAAAATTACCTACTCTCGCTCTGTACGAAGTTTCAAAGCGATTGATGGATGAAAACATCGATTTCAGAACGCGTGGTGAAAGATAAAAAATATTGAAAAACCAGCCAGTTTTAAAACTCGTGCCATAAAATACGACCACACCTACAAAAAAAAAGTGGCACACAGTTTTATCATATACGAGAAGTAGTAAAGAGCAAAATTGTGCGGGTCAGAACGGTGGCGTTACGTACCGCGCTCCTTTTTCTTTAGCGCAGTAAAACGGTGGGATACTTTTTTATCGCGCAGTACGCGTGCCTTGCCCTTTGTATTCGCTCGAAATCGGGGACTCATGTGCTCTTTTTCTTTTCAGAGAGTCATAAAATACGACCACACCTTTCTGCGAGACTTTCGTAGTCGTCGCGCTGGAAGAAGTTCTTCTTCGCGTCATCAAAAGGCGCACTTTTTATCCATAAAAAGTACACGCGTCGGAAGGTGGTGGCACGCGTACAGCACGCAAAGCGCGAAGGTCGCGCGCTCGAGCTTTGTGGGCGCCGGAAAGTCTCCCGTCGTCTCTCTCCGTGTGTGGTTGCGTTGCCCTTTTCGATTTCGTGCCACAAAATTTTCCCCCTCGCACTCGTAAAAGATATCACGCATGTCTTTTCGCTCGAGTTGGTGTTCCTTCTGCTTTTCGACGCCTCCTCCTGTTCTTCTTCGTCCGAAAAGTCAAAGATCTTCTTCGAATCGTTCTTCTTTGAGAGGCGGTGGTGGTCGTTCTTTTCTTTCGTCCGCTGCTTCTTCGTCTGGAAACGCGCAAAACAATTCGGGCGACGATGATGCCGACGGAGATGATTTTGACGATGATTCCGTGAAAAGAAGAAGTGAAACAAACGAGAAAAAAGGAAACGCTTTTATTAAAGAAGAGACAGAGGAGACGAACGAAGTTCTAAACTCGTTCGAGGAAAGACTGGAACTGGCGATTGAAGAAGCGCGAGAGATTTTGACCGAAGCGACGAAGCGAGCGCGAGACGAGACGAGACGAGAGTTGTTGGAAACATTCAGCGAAACTTTTTATACCACTACTACTACTGCGAAAACGACGAAAACAGAGAAGTTTAAGGCAACAAAGAACGACGAAAACAAAATCACGGACGAGAACCGCGCTTTGAACATCGCTCGAACGCAATCGTTCTTGGAAATCAAATTCAAAATGCGAGACTTTGAAGCCGCGCGGGTGGCGAAGAATTTGGCGCTGTCGAAATCGGTGTACGAAGACTGCGACGATTTGATGGTTCAAGTGGACAGATTGGAGAAAGCGTTGCCGGATGTAAACGTGGGGAAGTTGTTACAGAACGACGCGTCGATCGTGTCTTCCGTGAATGTCGCCAAAGCGGTGCAGAATATGATGACTTTGTACGAGCTTGGATTCAAACGCGAACGCGTGCCGTCGATGCTGGAGGAGTGTCCGAGACTTTTATTGGACGAGACGGACTTGTCCGCGAGAGACAGGATACGACTCGTCACGGAGAGAATCCAATCGATTTTCCCGGATGAAACCGACGAGGGGTGTTTATACGCCATCGGCGAAGAGCCGAACTTGTTGTGGGCGCTGGCGGATTTAGAGATTTTCAATCGAGAGGCGAGAGTGGATATCGCCGAGTTGCCCATGAGCGTCCAAGGTAAGTCGCTTATATTATAAGTATACATCGTCTTTGCTTTTTTGCTTCCGTTTTATTCGTCTTTTGAGTTTTTCTTTTGTTCGTATACACATTATAATATATACTGATATATATTCCTTTTCAACAACATCGTAGAGATGGTCGTCTACGCCACGCGAAGATTCAAATAACGTAAAGACGTCTCTCTTTCATTCACAAAAACACTCAGAAATGATCACGTTCGCGACTGGAAGAGAGAACGAGTAGTTAGAACGCAGTAGAGTTAAATAGTTAAGAATAATAGGAACAATATCAATCAATTCTAGCAGAAAAAGCCAAAGCCTTTGACGACGACTCGTTCACCGACGACTGAAGATAGAGACGAAGACGTTCCCATCGAAATCAACGCGGCTATCGTCGCCGCCCAAACGCTCAAGATAACAAACACGTCTTTCTTCGTGTCTCGCTTTGGCCGACCGTAAAAATCAATCACTTCGCCTCCAGGCGTCATTATGGTCGTCGTCACATCTGGTAAATTCGTATTTGTCTCGTATTCGTCCTCGTTATGACTACTGTTCTTATCCATCATCTTGCTCGGAAATTGAAACATCGCGGGCGTCGCCGGAACGCCAACCATCATCTGTTCCGGGAACACGCGAAAGTTCACCTCTTCTTCTTCTTCTCCTTCATTTTCTTCTCTTGTTGTTCTTTCTACGTTATTATTAGTATTGATTGCAACCTTATTCTCGCCGCAATAACTCTCGTTACTCATCGCAGTATCCACCGAAAAATCTTCCTCCACGGGCGGCATCGTCATCGCCTCCGGGGCCTCGTTCCTCAAACTCGCGTCTTTCAACGCGTCCCGATACCTCCCAACTTTACTCTCCAACTTCTTCCTCGCCTGTTCGTTCTTCACCAGCCTCTGCTTATACATCTGAACCTTTGCCGTTTGTTCTCGTAAACTTCGCTCCAAAACATCCGTCGTCTCCTTCGCTTGCATCAACTCTTTCTCGCTCGCGTTGTTCGCCTTGGCGGCAATCTTCAGCGCTCGCGTCTTTTCATTCAACGCTTTCAACAACCACGCCTCGTTCTCCTGGGATAACTTTTGTTCCTTATCTTTCTGTTCTAACATCTGCGCTTCCGTTTGTTCCGCGTTTTGGCTGATCATTTTCAACTCTTTCCGGAACGAGTCTCGCTCGCGCCGAAAACGTAAAGGCGTTTGTAACACCGGTGGTGACGGTAACAAGAGAGGTGATTTTAATTCACCAACAGATTTATTATTCCTTTGTTTCGGAGGATTGTTCTTCTTCTCTTTCAAGAGTGCAATTTCCGCTCTCGCTTGCGCTAACTCGTGTTCCATGCGTTCCATCTTCGACGATGCTTTCATCAGTTTTACATCCTCCTCGTCCACGTTTATTCCTCCGCTTTTATTCTTCATTTTCCCTTGGAACGCCATGTGCAAAAACGCCGCCCCGAACGCTCTGTGCATCTTATTTTCTTTATCATTCTCGTCGTCGTTAGTCTCGTTATCCGAGATGGAACGTTCGGATAATGGCGTTCGCGCTGCTTTTTCGAACTGCAAGGTCTTCCGGGCCGGGGTGACCGTCATGACGCCGGTGTTTTGCATGTTTCTGAAGCGAATTTGTGGAGAGTTTTCGTTCGTTCCCCTACTGCTGCTGCTCTTTATGTTTTGCGAGAAAAGCGTTTCGAACGAGTTCTAAAACGTAACGAGGTTCTCTTAATCTTAAACCGTCCCTGGACGAGACCTCGTACAAACGCGCGAGTGTTGCGGGTGTAGGATTGTACGCGCACGAACGGACGAGACGTCTGAAAAGAACAACCCCGGGTTCACTCTGAAACGCTTCTCGCGCGCAACTCCTTTGATCACACATGTGGGTACCAGATTGACTGCGAAAAGCTTTCTGGTGTCTCGCGAGGAGTGGTGTGAATACTCCGCATCAACGCACCGGATGATTCGTGCGCGCGTGTTTTTATGTGCGCGTTTAGTATTGCCCGCGCGCGTGTAGTGCATTGCCCGCGCGTATTGCACTCGAACGAGTAGAATTTCACTCACAAGAATATCTCCATTACTCCATGCGCGAATCATCGTTGAAAGCACCGTCTTTGTCTTTGTCGAGAAAAGAAACCGCCTTTACCACCGAATTAAGAGCAACGAAAAGAAACAGACGCGCGGTGCGCAGCATGCGGAAACCAACGACATTAACAGCGTCGTCATCAAAGAAGAAGAGCGATACGAGTGCGTTTAAAACCGTCGCCTCGAAAACGGTTTCCCGCTGGGAGGTATTCGGAATCGATGACGACGCCAACGAAACGAGCACGAGTGAAACGGCGATGAAATCGTCGATGCGCATCGCGGACGTGCTCGTGCGCGCGTTTCCCGAGCGATTTCCGACGAAAACAGCCGCCAAAAAAGCGATCCGAAGAGGCGAAGTGACGGTGAACGAAGCGAAAGCAGATGTTGAATTCGAAGTGTTGAAAGAATGGTTTGAAAGCAACGAAGAAGGAGAGGAAGAAGGAACAACGATCACGATTGAAATTCAGGCGAGAATGAACGCGAATTTTGGCGCGGGTGATGCTGCTTCTTCTTCTCGCTTATTATCGCGCGAGGATATGCCGAAGGAGATTCGAGAGGGCGATAACGCGACGACGGTGGCGTACGAAGACGAGGAGTGCGTGATCGTGAGGAAATCGTTTGGGATTCCAACTTTGAAGACAAAGATGAGTGGTAACGCTGCGAGGAGTAAGAATAGCAATAATGATAATAATAATAATAATAATAGTAGTAATAGCGAATTAGAGGGTTGGAGTTTAGATCGAGTGTTGCCGTATATCGCCGCGCCGGCGGTCAACGTAGAGGGCGCGCTGCATCGTCCGAGACCGGTCCACAGGTTAGACAGTTTGACGGGAGGGTTAGTTGTGTGCGCGAAAACACGTCGAGCGTTGAAAGTGCTCTCCGAAGCTTTCCGAGATCGCACGGCGAGGAAGCGGTACAGAGCGGTGTTGATAGAGTATACGAACGCACACGGAGGTCTCGGAAAGAGAAAAATAAACGAGAAGCGTGGGACGATTACGAGCAACGATATGGGACCAAAGAGAAATCAATACGCGGAAACCGAGTTTACAATTTGTGACGAGACCGGGGAAGACGACGAGAATACCGTCACGAAGGTTTTGATCGATTTCCACCCGAAAACCGGGCGGACGCACCAACTGCGAAAGCACGCCGAGAAGGAACTGAACATGCCAATTTTAGGCGACGATAGATACGGAGGTAAAGCGCACTGCGATAACGCGAAAAACTATCGACCGAAGTTGCATCTCTTCGCGGCAGAGATTACGTTACCACCAGAAGCCGTGCCTTGGCGCAACGACGCAGGAGGAGGAGGAGGAGGAGGAGGAGGAGAAGCTTTAAACGTGCGAGTATCGGAACCGGCGTTTTTCAGAAAGTCAATGGACGCCACCGACGTTTGGAACGCGAGTACATTTGTTGCTACAGACTAACGAACTAATGCTTCTATTTCTATTCTATTGCAATGCTATCATCAGATATGATGATGAACTTAATCACCCGCTGCACGTCTTCCCAGTCGTCAATCGAAGCGATTCCAAAATCGACCACGCTTCCTCTTTCTTCCTCTCGTCGTTCGCTTGCGCAAACGCGCTAATCGTTTGCATCTGATTAAACTTCCTCCCGTTCTCGCCATCCTTACATCCAACCACAATCCCAACGACTCTGTTCCCGCTCAACTCAATAGCGTACATTCCACTCCCTTCTAACTCTTTCGCCGCCCGTTTATTACTTTCGCCGCTCGAGTTTTCGTCCTCGTCTGCGTTTTTATACCGTCCTTTCATCTTCTCCCCGAACTCATCCACATTCGCGAACATGCTTTGTAACCCGTAATTCCCCATCGTACCGGTCGGTTCGCTCCGAATCGTCGCGATAATATTCCCGGATTCGTCTTTAATTGTTTGTGTTGATGTCGACACCCCTTTTGATTCTTCCGCGGTGTACTTTTCGTCCAACTCTATCGAGTATCCGTCGCTAACTAATCTCTTCTTTGCAGAAGACAAAGAAGATGCAAAAACTGCATCGGTTTCGGAGAAAAAACCACCGAAAAGCATCATCATCCCCATCGTCTGTCTCCTGTTTTTCAAGGTTTTGTTGTTGGTTTTAACAAACCCCGCAGATGACGACGACGACGACGAGAGCGCAAACATGTGAATGATGGATAAAAAACAGACCTCACAAAAAATGATGAATTTTTTTCTCGTTTTCCTGACCTTTACCTTTTTTGTTGTCACACGTTTAGAGGCGAAATGTCTCGATAAGTGTCAGTTCATCCCATCTTTCGAATGGAGAGAACAGTGCAACACGTGTCTGGAGATTCCGTGGTGCGCGCGTTTATGCGTTCTTTTTCTCTCTCGCTATGCATGCGCGCGCGCAAAGTGTTTGTCTCTGTTTTTTTTTATTCTCTCGTTTTATCCAAAACTTATTTATGTTTTGCCTCTGTATTTTTTTCTCTCAAAAAAACAGTTTCAGGTGGTGTTCTTTTACGGCGTACATAGACGAAGGCATAGAACGAGGATGCGCATTGTATTGCGAAGGGTACGTCAATCCGCGCGGGTACGAGCAAAAGCAGTTCGTAAGATATGGTTCGGGATTTGTCCCGATACGGTACGATGTGAATCCTGGGTATCTCGCGCACGGCTGATGTGTCCAATAGTAATAACGGAATGCATATTTGTACAAGTTTTCTAATCTACTAATCTACTACGTTTAAACCTATTGCGGCTACTATATTGCTGCTAAGTCTTGATATTTCTGTCGTCAAACTCGCTTTGGCCATCGTTCGTCGCGCCCGTCAAATTTCGCACCCGTCTCGAAGAGAACAACGATCCTCGCATGCGTTGCAAGAAGGATTGCGAGGAACGTTGGACATCAATATTCACACTCTTTCCAGAGGATGATGATGTCATTGACTTTTTCTTTCGCGGAGAAGCGGCGCTATCACTACCATTCGCCGCTTCCGGGTGATTGAACGATTTCGTCGCAATCGCGGATTGCGACCTTTGCATGAGTTTGCCAAACATCGAGATGGAAGGCGACGAAGGAATGTCACCCGTCTTTATTGTTTTCCTTGTACTCTGCTCTTTTTGTAGCTTTCCGTCGAACGAAGACCGCGCGGGTGTGCCGGTGTTGCTTTCGTACTCTTCTCCGGCGTAGCGCGCGCGTAAGGCGGCTAACCCGGCTAAATCGATTTTCTGAGCGCCGAATCCCAAGCCTTCCACGGTGTTGTCCGAACTCTTCTTTGTTGAAGGCGAAGGAGGTGGCAGAGGCGCTTTCATTGGGTGCTTCAAGGGCGAAATAGGCGCCGCCGCGGCGGCTTTCTCTTTCATCAACGACAGTTGACTGGTTGGGACGTGTGTCGAGTATACACCACCGCCACCCGCGTTGTGCGTGCTTCCTGAAATACCCGCAATCGCGATTGAAGCCGATCGACCGGCGGCGATTGAGGCCAACTCGCGAACGTAGTTTTCTTCATTTTCTAACGATTCATCCGAAGTACTCCACGGGTCATCTTCGCTTCCAACGCTTTGCTTCTTCTTATTCTTGGTATCATTTTCTGCTTCCTCTTCTTCGACGATTTCTTCAATCTCGTGACTCGTCGACCCGACGGCATTATTATTGATTTCGTTTGCAATTTTTATCTGTTCTTTGAGAATCTTAATCACGGCGCCGTTGCCATCTGATGTCGTATCACCAACGCTCGTCGTCCCTTTCTCACCCTCGTTCGGAATAGTCTTTCGCGAAGGGGCGGTGGCAGTCGTTTCACCTTCTTCTTTCTCCGCTTTTGTCGATTTTACCGTCGTCTTCGCGTCGGTCGATGTCGGCGATATCGGCGCGCTACTACCGCCGAGTCTCACCATCGTCCTCGAAACTAACCACTCGTGCTCTAACAACTCTTCCGCCGTCGCTCTTTTCTCCGGATCTACTTCCAAACACCTCGCGATAAAATCCTTCGCCTTGTCGCTGACAAAACTCGGAATCTTTGAATACGAACCTTTCAAAATCCTCTCGTACGTGTCTTCTCTGTTCGGACTGTTCGGCCCCGCAAACGGAGGAATACCAACCAATAATTCGTACGTCAAAACACCAATCGCCCAATTATCTACCGCCGCGCCGTAACCACTTTCGTTCCTTTGTTGCAACTCTTCGCGCCTCTCGCGATTGCACGCCACCACTTCCGGCGCCATGTAATCCGTCGTGCCTAATCTCGCCAACGGCTTGTGCACGTTCAAATCGCACGCGAAACCAAAATCCGTCAATTTTGCCGTGTGTCTCGCGTACGCTCGATTGTTCTGCATCGTCGTCGTTTCTCTCGCCTGTAAACCCCCATTCATCACCATCGTCGACCCGGCTTCGGCGACGAGAATATTTTCCGGTTTAATGTCTCGATGCACGACGCCTCTTTGATGCAAATACACCACCGCGTTCACCAGCGGCTTGATAACCTCTCTCGCCGCTCTCGTTTCCGAAAACCTCCCAAACGTCGTCGCGTTCAGCGCGTGAAACACATCACCTCTCTGCGCAAACTCGTGAATCAAATAGATATCCCCGGTGTGGTCGTCCAAAAACGCTCCGTAAAACGGCGCTATGCTCGCGTGTTGCATCTGCGAATGAATCGCAATCTCTCTCGCGATTTGCTCCATCGAGTGTGGCTGCAATCGTTCCTTCACGTACCTCTTCAACGCCATATCCATCCCTAACCGCTTATACTTCGCGTGATACACCGCCGAATACCTCCCCCCGCCGACTCTCTTAAACAGAGCGAAATCAACCAAAGCGAACTGCCACCCGAAAGATATTCTCTTCAAGACAACCAACGGGTCCGTTTCCGCGCTCAAAGGAGGTAAATTCGCCTCCAAATCTTCCTCGTCCGACGTCGACCCCGTCATCCCGTCTTCTTCTTCTTCTTCTTCTTCTTCTGAATAACACATCATCCTATTCTCTGTTTCTTCGTCTTCGTCTTCTTCTTTTTCCGCCAACGAGATTTGTTCCAATTTCGTCGCCGTTATCGCCGGTGCGATGCTTTTTGTAAACGAGGTCTCGCAGCTCGACGACGACGACCCACCGGGAGGCGATAAAGTCGAGGACAATATCGCGCCCTTTTTCGTCCCATTCTCGTCCACAGGTCGTGAACTACTCTCCAAAGGAGCCGACGAGAACATGGAAAAGAAATCAAATTCGAAGCGTCAGACTTGTGTGGCAGCTGCCGAGAGATTTTATTCCAAATGCAAAGAAAAGGAATATTTTCAGAAAAAAGGGCGAAAATACTACCAAACAACACGCTCGGCGCTTCATCGAATCATCCGCATCGAATTGAACGGTGAGGTCTTTTTTCTATTCGCGTGCCTTTGCAGACGCAGATGTGTCGAGTACTCTTTTAACCAACGGTATACTTTGGGTATACTCGACATTTTACAAGCGCTATTTTCTATCCCCGACTGCTCGAAAGAAGGACGTAGTGGTAGTATTTTTTAAGCGCGCGTTCTCCAAAACGCTCTTTGTTTCTCTCTCTCTTTTTCTCTCTCGTTCTCTCTCTCTTTCGACGACGACTCTCTCTCTTCAATCAATCGTCCCACGCGGACGTCTCTTCTTTGAAAAGCTTTTTGGAATCTTCGTCTTTGGCGAAACCGCCTTCGATTTCTTCTTTCGGAAACTCGATATGTTTCGCCTCGCGGTCGGCTTCGAGTTTGCCTCTGTGCGAGAGCGCTTCGCGGTAGGATGATTCTTTTTCTTCGTCTTTCTCTTTCTCTTTTGATTCTTCTTCTTTTTCTTTTACTCTCTGGTCGTCTGAAGCGAGTTCGGTCGCGCGTTCCTCCTCTTCCTCCTCTTCCTTTTCCGCGACGTCTTCTTCGGTTCGTAAAAATTCGAACCTCACTAACTTGTGGACGTATCCGGCGCTTACCACAGCCGTCGAACGAATCGCCGCGAGAACGTCGTCGAACGACTCATCTTTACACTCAAACCACCCGGAATTCCATTTCCAAGGATCCAAAATTGTCGTCGCTTGCGTTTCCGGCACTTTCTCGTGAATTTGCGTCGCCGTCACTCGCGTCAGCAGGTCTCCTTCCTTAACCTTGCCAAACGCTCGAGACGTTCTCTCGACTTTAGATACCATGCACGCAAATCGTGCGCCTTTCACTTCTTTGAATTCAATGCCGATATCTCTCGATGGAAGTTCGATTTCAAACAACAAACATTGCGTTGTTTTTGGACCGGACTTTGCGGTTTCAAACGGCGGTAAAGACATCCTTTCCTTCTCCGTCTCCTTGCCTTCGCGGTTGGTATACGCACTTTTCTCTGACCCTCCTGGAAGCCCCGGCGTCGGCGCGGAAGAAGATCTGTTGCTCTTTTTTTTCGTTCTCAAAACGTCTCGCCTCGTCGTCTCGTGATCTCGTCGTTTGATTCTTTTGTGCGGTACCACCATCGCGTATGTTGCGGGGGTGCGCGAGAGAGAACAGAAGGAAATTGTCAACATCCTTGACATTACGTGTCCGTTATCGAATGATTGCTCTCTGATGAATGACGATGAATGAATGAACGACGCGCAAAAATATATTATATTTGTCGAATGTGAAATGGGCAACATGCGCTCGTATTTTTTGCTCTCGTTTCAAGATACAAAATTTTACGAGCACAACAAGAAAAAAAAAGACGTTTACCAGTTTGACTAATAATAATGGGGAAGAATCTCTCCGGCGCGCAGAAGAGGAAGAAGAAGAGGGAGAAGGAAGAGGCTGTCGAACGAGCGAGAGCGAATATGGAGCGGCTGAAGCTTGGACCGACGAAGTTGTGGACCGGGTTGGTGTTGCATCATAAGGATGTTTTTGTCTCGCATGTGATTCCGAAATTGAATGGGACAGATCGGTGTTTCTTTTCAAAGGTGAATAGAGAGAGTGAAGATGTGCTTGCTTACGCCGGAGTAGACGTATCGAAATTACATTGGGATGTTCACGAATGTTCATCCATTTCGACGTTGGAATGGATGTGGAATAACATGCCGTGGGGAAAGAAAAGTCAAAGAGAAAGTGTGATAGATCAAGCCTGGTTTTGCGAGCAAGTTGCTGCAACGAACAAACTCGAGTTCCTCAAGTGGGCGAGAGAAGTGAAACAGTGCGAGTGGGATGAAAGGACGATTAAAGCGGCAGCATTTAAAGCTAATCTCGAGATATTGAAGTACTGTTTCTCTAATGGTTGCCCGTGTGAAGAAAAAGAGGCGTGCACTCAAGCTGCTGCAGGAGGACACCTCGACTGTCTTCGATTTCTTGTCGACAAAGTGCAACCTTCGCGAGGTACGGAAATGCAAGCGGCAGGAGAAGCAGCATGCGGTGGTCACGTGGAGATCTTGAAATATTTCGTCGAAGAAAGAAAGATGATAGAGGAGGTGGGAAAGTTCACCCTCGTGTCAGGCGCTGCAAAGTATGGCCAAATCGACTGCCTCAAATACTTAATCGAAGAGGCGAAAGTACCTCCTCATGCCTGGCATGTCGCTCACGCTCGGTATTACGAGCACCCCGATTGCGTAAACTACTTGCTCGAAAAAGGCTCTCCAGAACCAACGGACGAAGATTACGCAAGATTTGTCAGACGAGTACAATCAAAGTCCGGGCAACAGAGCGGCGACTGATGAGAGCATAGATTGATCGATTGATAGACAGATTGACACATACAAAGACTCAAAGTTACACTTAAAATTTTTCACTTCTAAAACACACACACAGACAACGTGATGAAATGAAGCACAACAACAACGAGAACAAGCAGTCCAGAATCGCTCGGTTGGACTCTCGACTGACGACGGCGAAGACAAAGAATATCAGCGAGAAGAAGAGCAAGAAACGAGCCGCCCCGCGAGAAGAAGAAGAAGAACAACAAGGACGGGGAAACATTGCGCAAAAGTCGGCGGCAAAAACATCATCAAAACTAACGAACGAAGACGAGACCTCGTGGGTGTACTCGTCTTCTCCGTTTGCAGAGGAGGAGGGAAAAAACAACAAGAACAACAGCGGGAGGATGGAGGAATCTTTAGATATAATTCGAGACTTGTTCGAACGAAACGAGAGAGACATCGGGCGAACGGAAGTTTTGATGAAAACGAAACTTCCGGAGAAGAAGATGTTGATGCTCGAATCAAGCAGTAATAACAATACTAATAACAGGTTCAGAGAGGACAGAGAGGGCGACTTGCACCGGAAGGAGGAACGACGAAGGCGGTTCGCGAACGCGGAGAGCGCGGAGTATTCTGGGAGGGGATGGAAGAAGATGGTGCGAGCGAAAATGGGCGGCGATGGTCTTTTTGGTAATGGGAAAGAGAAGACGAACGCGTTGACGTGGGAATCTTTGAGGAGAGTAAGGAAATTGTGGAGAGAATACGCCGCGAAGGAGTTGGAAGAGAGGAGGAAGGAGAAGAAGGCGAAGAAAACGACGGCGATGGATGAACACGTGGATGGGATATCGATGCGAGACGGTAAGGAAAAAGACGCGTGGGAACTTTTCGGGGCGGTTGTTTTAGTCACGAAACACCGAAAAGCAAGCTTGGTCGGCGAATCTGGCGTGGTCGTTCGAGAGACGAAGACGAACGTGCACGTGTTGAGGAAAACGACGACGGACGCGTCTTCGCTCGTCGTTATTCCGAAAACGTCCGGCGCCGAGTTGACCATAAGCGTAAGCGCGGCTGCCGAATCAAACGAAGAGAGGGACGTTTGCATTAGTTTTTAGCACTAGAACCGTGTAGTTGAATTTAGTTTTTAGCACTAGAGCCATGTACTAGTTGAATGCACTATTACAACACCACGCCCCGGCGACTTCTCGGCGTCGTCGCAGTTCTATTCTTCTCGTTGCTATCGATACTATCACTATTACTACTACTACTACTACTACTCAAGTTCCCGCTGCTCCGAATTGGAACTAAGTCGTAATACGTCAGCATACCATAGCTGGCAATCAAAACTCCACCAAAAATGGCTGGGCTTGGTACGTGCGCGAACAAAATAAACGACAACGTCGGCGTGAGGAACATGGCGCAGGCGGTGGCGAACACTTTCGCGATGGCGTCTACATTTTTTATAATGTGCGAGACTAATAAACCACCGAATGCCAGATTGGCAACCACGCACATCGATATGAAAGAGTGTCCAGAAAACACAGTCATAGGCCACGCATACACCGCTTCATTGCCGCTAGAATCGTCGTTGTCATCGTCCCATCCGCCAAACTTCCTAAAATCCAAATACGTCAATCTCGCGCTATTAAACAACAACCCGAACGCGTACATCTGCAGATTTTGCCAATGAATCGAATCGTTTATGTTCTTTTTAAATACAAACTCGACGTATACGCCTCCCAAAGCGCTCAAAATTGCGTCTCCAATCCCTAAAAAATACCCAAACGCGCTAAATCTTTGAAACAGCATCCACTTCCCGCCCGTCTTCTCGCTCTTGCCGACTTGCGTCGTACACGCGCCGACCGTGACCAAGATCAAACCAATCCACTTCTTATACGTCCATCCAGCGCTTGTGCTCTTCAAAAAGATCCTGGTTAATACCCCAGTGATGACAATCTTCAGGTTTCCTAAAACCAGAAACGTCGTCGGATCTAATAACACTAAAGCCGGAAACGACACCGCTTGGTGCAACAAGAAAATCAAGCTCGGAATCGGATACAACATGACTGTTTTCACTTGCGTGGTCATCACCACCTTAGTACTCGCACTCTCCGACGATGACGACGACGACGACGATGCCATCAAACGCATCTCCCTTTTCAACAAAACAAAACTTATCGATAACTTCAACGCTTCCGCGAGTAACGGTACCGTCGCGACGTTGTAACTGTACTTTTCTTTTCCCCGGAGAGACGCCGTCGTGAGCAAACCGTGCGCGGAAGTCACGAACGCGAGCAAAGCGGACGCGATGAAATTTTTGGTAAAAGTGAAATTTCGATGAACATGAGCAGCAATCGCGGTGTTCTTGTTCTTGCCGCCGTCGAATTCTCGCTCGGAAACGCCGCCGCGAAAGGTGTTTTTCGCCACCATGTTGGATTTGTTTTGAAGCAATGCGACAGAAAAAAACGCACACAAACACATCGAACACGGAGCGACAGAGAGCGACAGAGAGACGGAGAGATGCCGCTCGACCTCTCCCCCTCCTCCTCCGACGACGAGCGAACACTAGGCGGCGAAAATGCGACCACGACGAGCAGCATCGCGCAACTCAGAGCTCGGTTGGAATTGGAAAAAGAGAGGAAACGAGAACGGAGTGGATTGGACGCTCACGACGGAGAACGACGAGAAGAACAACAGCAGCAAAAACAAAGGCACGAGGAAGAGCGAGTGATGCTGAAAGGTGTGATTGGTTCGTTATCGGAGGAGAACGCGCGGTTGATGGAGGAGATGAAGACGATGATGGCTTCTGCGTCCTCGAGTGGTGGTGGTGGAAATGCAACGAACAGGAGCGAAAACGAAGACGAACGAAGAAAACAAATACTCCTTTTAGAGAAGCGCGCGAAAGAATTCCAACGCCAAAAAGAGCTCGCGGAAAGAGCGCGAGGCGAAGATTCCACGCGCTTATCGCAAAAACTTATGGACGCGGAGACTATCAAAAATCGATTTCAATCGCAACTCCGCGAGTGTCGCGAAGCGCTCGAAACGAAAGAGAAAGAGTTGAAGCGCTTGCGGGAACATTTGTTGGACGTGGAAGAGGCGGAGGATAGAGACGAGATGTCGATCGAAGAACGGGTGGAAGAGGAGAAGAGAAGAGTGGAAGAGAAGTTCGAGAAGGAAGTGGAGCGACTTTCGATGCAACTGATGGAGAAAGAAGACGGATTGAATAGGAAAATAAAAGAGGTTGAAAATTTAAATCGAGCGTTGGGAAGTTTTTACGCCGATCAGGAACAGATGGACGGGAGGACGAACGAAGCGAAAGAGGCGAGGCAGAAATTAAGAGAGACGAGTGGTAAGTTGAGAGAGACCATGGAGCTTTTGGAGAAGAAAACGATGGAGATGGAAGAGTTGGAAAGGAAACGAGGGAGAGCCGAAGAAAAGTTTAAAGACGCTTCGAGAAAGTGCGCCGAGGCAACCGCGCAGTCCACAAAGTTGAGAGTCGCTTTGACGCAAGCGATTAAAAAAATCGCGCGGCTGTCCTCATCATCTGCTGGTTGTGATGATGGCGAGAACGAAGTGTTCATCGACAAGTCGGTCATCACGAAGCTTTTGGTGACGTATTTCGAACGCAACTTTTCCGAAGAGGTGCTCGAATTGATGTCGAGACTGTTAAACATGGAAGACTCGCAACGAGAAGCGATCGTTTTAGGCGCAAGACGAGCAACTGGAGTGATATCTAAAGTCGCGAGGGCACCGTTAGGAATCGCCAGAGGCGTCGGGAAAGCTTTTGGAGCGATATCCGGGGTTGGATTGAGGGTTGTAGGCGCCACGGGAGAGAACGCAGAAGTTCCAGTGGCGGATTTGTTCATAGATTTTTTGTTGAAAGAAGCCGAGGAAGAGCTCAATAACAATGACGCCTCTACAGCCGAAGAAGAAGAGAAGGAAAATAGCACCCCGTTACCGAAAAGTCCCTCGTCGGAGAGAGGAGGAATATTTAGCGCCGTCGACGTGGAATAATTTTTTTATGTACCAAAGGTAGTCGCAATAAACAGTATATGTTCTTGTATTTCATAAAGTCTCTGTGCGTATTCATGGCATCATTACACCACAGACTTGTTTCTGGAAGAGTCTTTGTATGCATATTTATGGCATCATCGTTATTACCCCGCCTCACGCGTTACAAAATCACGCATCTTCGGGCAGTTTAGATCTATAAAACTCATTGTTCAAAGATTCGTAACTTTCTCCTGGTTCGTAATAATTCTGCAATCCGGGCGCTTTAAAATTGCACGCGCCTTCAAAATCTATCCCCCACATATATATGTCATCTCCTTGTCCCATGATTCTCGTCATATCTACTGCTCGTGAAAACGCAATAGTCCCTGTAAACTGTAACGTCAACTCCTTCATTTCGTTTCCTTGAGCTACAATCTCCTCCCTCGGTTGATCGAAATTCATGTTGTCCCATACCATTCTAATCACGTTCTTAAACAAAGGATGTCTCGGCTTGGAAATAAACCCCCACATGACGGTCGCTTTTCTGTTAGCAATGTACCTGCTCGGGTTACCCTCTCTCGTTAATAAAACGTTCGCGTGATTCTCATTTGCCACGCTCAAAACTTTGTTAAAATCCGGACAGCTCGAGTCCATATCTAAATACATGCCGCCGTGATAATACAACACCGCGTACCGCCAAACGTCCGCTCGTCCCGCGCCGTTCTTCGGATTCAGCAATTGGAACGACTTGTACGCCAACTGCACAATCTCATCGTCGGTTTCTCTTAGAAATTTTTCCTGTTCCTCGTTCGTGACCAGATTAAACTTCCATTCCGGGTTATCCTCAACCATCTTCACGCGGAAGTTGTCAAACTTTGACGTGTCTGCATTTTTCCACCCTTGCCAAACAATCTTCGGGAACTCTACTCCATCCATATTATTGTAGTTGATCTTTTCGTCTCTCTGTAAAGTTTCTTCCTCCTCCCCTCGCGGTACAACTTGTAACGCGTCCATATCTTCTCCCCAGTTCCTCCAGGCATCTCTCGAGGCGCGAAATCTGTTATGCACATCTTTCAAATGTTTCGGAACGATCACGACGCGCTTCTTTGACGAAGACGACGATCCAACGTACACCACAAAGCATCCCAACAACACGCCTAAGACGAATACCAAAATACCCGAACTATTCGTGCTCGCGTTGTTCACAGACCGTCTCGTCTCGCTTCCGCTTTTTTTGCCAGCGTTCCTCTCGATATATCGGTCGCCATTTCTTCCTCTCGGTCTTCCGCCCTTTGGCCGTCGACCGTGAAACGACTGCTCATGAGAGAAAAATATGAAGGGGAGAAAAGGAGATGTATGTAACAACTCGCGCTTCAAGTGTGCGCGTAAAGTGACTGAGCTCGTATTTTTCTCGCCAGATATTTCTGGTTGACCCCTCCCCTCCTTCTTTTTGTCGTTCACATGTCTTTTCGACACATTAAAATCTTTTCCCGAATATTAAATAACCTCACTTTTCAAACGCGTACGACGATACTTTCAAAACAAGTTGTTTGATGTTGATGTTGCGCAATTGTCTGCGCATGAGCTCTGTTTTGTGACATTCAATCTTATATAGCACAGACAACTTATATAGCTTCGACGATGCGCACCAAAAACGAAGAATTGGAAAGCAAAATAGTTGTTGATGAAAGTAAATCTTCTTCTTCTTCTTCTTCTCCCTCGCCCTCGTCCTCTCCCTCCTCTACAACATCGTACAACACGATATCGTCGATCACCATCACCTTCTCCGTTATCCTCTGGTTCTCGTCCAATATTGGACTCCTTTTAACCAATAAATGTTTATTGAGTTTGTATGAATTTCATTATCCGATATTTATAACAACTTTGCATATGTCTGCGTGTTTTGTGTGTAGTTTAGGGGTAAGAGTGGCACTAGTGATTAAGAATAACAACGATCGTACGAGTAGGGACACCAATGACGATCATCAAACGATTCGAGATATTCGTCACTTGCTGAAAATTACGTTGTTGTCTGTAGTTTTCGTGCTAAGCGTGGTCGGCGGGAACATTTCATTGAGGTATATTCCAGTATCTTTTAATCAAGCAATATCGGCGACGACGCCGCTTTTCACCGCCATTTTATCGTACGTGATATTGCATAAGAAGGAGGCAATAGAAACGTATATTATGTTGATACCGGTTACCGTTGGGGTCGTTATTGCGAGTGAGAACGAGCCAATGTTTAATTCATACGGTTTTGTAGCGTGTATAACGGCAACTTTTATGAGAGCTTTGAAATCGGTTTTGCAAGGGTTAATCTTGGCGGACGAGAAGAATAAGTTGGATCCATTTAGTTTGTTATTGTTCATGTCGCCAATTGCGTTCACAATACTCGTGTTAGCGTGCTCGATGATGGAATCAAATGCGTTTGAGGTGATGTCGGCGAAGATGATGATGAGCTCATCAACGAATATCGTGTCGTTCAAAGTCACCTTGATTCTCAACTGCACTTTAGCGTTCTTGGTGAATTTGAGCAATTTTATGGTCACAAAGTGCACGAGTCCGTTGACTTTGCAAGTTTTAGGAAACGCGAAGAGTGTTTTGGCGGTTGTCATATCGGTAATGCTCTTTCACAATCCAGTATCGGCGATTGGTATGATTGGGTATTGCGTTTCGCTCCTTGGCATTTATCTTTATTCCGACGCGAAAAGTAGAAGTAGTGGCAGTAACAACTTTAGTTCAGCGAGAGTGGTAGAAACAGTTTTTTTTAAATTAGCGGATGATAAAGACGAAGACGATGAGGATTGTGAACGAAACTTACGCAGAGGGT
>ERZ651776.2841-NODE-2841-length-18168-cov-4.838483_pt1 | contig 18168 bp, 13 predicted proteins | sample MGYA00514761_ERZ651776 | MGnify/ENA metagenome assembly ERZ651776 | reverse complement strand
ACGGTGCGTGGATCGGCTTTTCGGTGTGAACCAAGAAAGTCTCGGCAATCAGCTCTGTGTTCCTTGCGAAGCTAAACAATTTCATGCTCGCCCACTCTTCAGGGTCTTGCAGTAGCCCCAGCTTGTCAAGTGTAAATAATGCACCCATGGAATCTAAGAACAACTCCTTTAAGCGGATCTCCCTGTTGATGACTCTCTCGGGATCATTCATCTCGTTGGCCCTCTTGAGCTGCAGTTTCACGAACGCCTCCTCGCCCAGAGCCAACTTCTCCTTAATTTCCTCGATGTCCGCGCTGGTATAGCCGACCTCGTCCGCTTGTCCAACTACGTCTACCATGGCCTCGCGCTTTAGCAACCAGAGTGCCTCCTCGGCAAGAGGATCTAGCCGAGGTCCAGCACAGCTCTTCAGCATCTCCCGACACTTCTCCTCGATGGCCATGTCATCAGCAGTTCCGGGGATATCCACAATCTTGTTGGCCCTAATTATGACGCAGCCCAGCTCCTGGTAGACCTCTTCGGCATTCCTAGAGACCAGCCCTCTCATGATCTCGGTAATTTCAACGCGCTCCTGGAGCTTGTGTCTCTGCTGCTTGCACTTCTCCAACTCGGGAGGGTTGGCCGGGAAAAGTATCCTCATAGGTCCGAGAGTTTCGTTGACGTTCTTTATGGCGGAATCGAGCATTCGCACGTCGTTCGCAACTCTCAAAGCTTCGTTGCATACTCTCTTTACCTCCCTCACCTTTCGCAGATACCTCCACCCGATTCCTCTCCGGGAACCCCTTTGGGCAGACGGGATGATGAGTTCGAGGGCCAGATTTCTCAACAGCTCCAAGATCCTGTGCTCCTCCGCCCGGTACAATATCATCGTGTTGCCGATCCTGACCCTGCTGAAGTCCTGAGGCAAGCACTTCATGATCTCCACACACAAGGACCTGTCGTCACCTTCTCGGACGTGACCGAAAGTTGCCCTTCCCTTCGCCAGGCACCTGTATCGAGCGGCGAAACTCCTGTGCAAAAGTCGGAACGGGAAACCGCTTTTCCTGATCTTCACTGCCTCGAATACGCCGGCGTACGTGAGTTGCTCTATTGACATGACCATCTCAAAGTTGTTTGGTCGCTTCGCGTCGTTGGGCTTGACACAGCGGATATACCTCGGCTGGCACGTGTTCACCACTTGCATCAGCTGGTTTAGCTGCATCCTGAACTGACCGCTGATGCTCGTCAACTTCCGGGGGTTCTTATCCTTCGGCGGGAAGCACTGACGAGACAAGTTCATGCTGCTCTCGCTCATCAGGTCATACAGGTCGCGAAAAAGGGCGTCCTTATTCTTGTCATAAAATCCATTCGAGTTATACTCGACGTCCCCGGCGTAGTGTCGCACGGTGAAGTTGGCGGCTTCCATGCGCATCTTGGCGTTCTTGTCGCTCAGCCAACATTCGTGATTCTCGTGGTTCTTGTCGCACTTATCGTGCCACTTGGAGTCACTCCCCTTTGGCAACCGGACCTCTTCGTCCAACAAAACCAGCAGTCCGAAAGGTTTCTTCTCGATCAAGTCAAGAACAGGCTGGTTATCAATGAACGGAACCTTGTCAAATTCGATTCCCTCGCTCACATACACATTTTCCTCCTCCTTGAAGGTGTTTGTGTTGAAATGCTGCTGAAGCTTCTCGTTGGTGAAGTTTATGCAGAGCTGCTCGAAATTGTTCTGCTTGAATATCTCGAAGCCGAATATATCCAGAATTCCGATAAAGAGCCCCTTCTGTCCCTGGACGCACTGGTTGATCTTCTTGACTATCCAGTCAAAGAGGTTATTGTAGACGGCCTTGGCAAAGGAATCGCACGCCTCCCTCGCCTCCTCAGGCTTATTCAAAATCCTGTTCTTCTCACCGCGCACCTCAATGTTGCGCTCACAGAAAGCCAGCGCAAGACGCTTGGCATCACAACCGAGAAGGGTGGACGCATTGTCCACATTCTGCACCTCAAAGCTGCTATCGTCGAGCTTGCTGCCCTCCCCGCCGTCGCTCTTGAACTTGATATTCCCAATGTACAATACCGCCGCGGTGATGCCAAACATCTGATCAATCTCATCCTCGGCGAACCCTAGCTGAGTCAATGCCAAGGTCACATCGTTGAAGTCGGCCTCGTCGTCGATGCCGGTGACCGTCTCGCAACCGGACTCGCTCAAATACCGAAAATCGGCTGGCCTCGTCACGCCATACAGCTGGCCCCACTTCTTGCTCGTACAGAGTTGGTAGAAAATGTGGTAGTTCCTCTCCCCGCTCGTTTGCCTCACGACACGAGCCTTCTCTAGAAGGTAATTTTCAATCTTACAGCCACAGATCCCACCGCGAGCGTCGAACGAGACCTCCATCCAGCGACCAAATCGGCTACTGTTGTTATTCCTCAGTGTCTTGGCATTTCCAAAGGCTTCCAGAACTGGATTGGCGTTCAGAATCTTTTGCTCCACGTTGCTCTCGGAGCCCGCAACCTCCGCCAGAAAGCTAAGACACTGCTTGGTGCACTCAGTCTTTCCAGCCCCGCTCTCACCGCTGATGAGAATCGCCTGGTTCTGGTGGTCGAGCTTCATGCGCATGTAGCTGTGATTGGCGATCGCAAAGGTGTGGGGCGGGGGAGGCTTGTTCGGACTCGGCTTGCTGTGGATCTCCATGCAGTTGACAGTGTAGATCGGCAGGCTCTTGAAGGGGTTGACAGACACGAGAACACTCTTGTTGGCGCCAACCCAAGTGTAGATCTTATCTTCCTGATAGCGCTGTTTCAGAGCGTGCATTAGGAGGCCCTGGTTCAGTGAGTCCATCATAACCAAGTCGTCTTCGATATGTCGCAGAGAACTCAACAGAAGCGGCCATCTTGGCTCGCTCGGGTCATTCGCACTGATGGTTTTCCTCATTCCACTCTGCAGCTGAACGCTGATCTCTCCCCCGTTCTCGTTGAGCAGTCGAGCTGGTACCCAAACCTCCTTGGGATCGCTAACCCAAATCCATTCTCCGGCCTCCGTCTGCAATTCCTCGTCTGTTTTAAGGCAGTCCGGCTTGTCCCAGCTCACCGCCTCCGTCGAAGGGTTAGAATAATACAACGCTCCGTCGACGGTCACCTTCTCGACCCAGTGTCCCTGCTGCGACTCCCGAGCCATGTTCTTCCCGCTCCTGCTGGCCCTTCTCTGCATAATTCGGCTTGTTCCAGGAACAGGTTTCGGAGCTGCGGGCAATGCCGGCTTGCTGTTGAGGGGTTTGGGCACCTGATTATCGGCAAGCTTATTGATCTGGGAGTTGCGCTTTCGTGGCGGCGGCGCCAATGACTTCGGAGCGCTAGGCTTTAGCGCCGCTGGGCCCGTGGGTGGAGCTCCAACGCGTTTGATTCCAATCGCAGTGGCAGAGCCTCGGTGCGAAGGCTTAGCAGGGACAGGAGCAGGAGCAGGAGCAGGAGCAGGAGAGGGAGCTCCGATGACAGTCTTGGGAGGGGGGGCGGGAACCGGCTTTGCTTTAGGTGGGGGAGCAGGAGCTTTCGGAACCGCCGCCGGTGGCGGAGGAGGAAGCTTAGGAGTCGGGGGTGGCTTCAACTTTGCCTTCAGGGCAATTATGTCACCTAATGGAAGCCACTCTGCCTGGCCATCCCGCCAGAAGAAAGTATCTTCATCGACTGTCTTTTTCGCAAAAAGCTCCTTCAGGGCGGGAATAGGTAACGGCCCTACCTGTTCGCTATTTTCGTCGACGTAGAACCACTCTTCCGCCATGATCTCTGCTCTCTCAGTACCTCTGGCTAGATGGATGCACTCTGCGGTTACACCTGCTGGCAAGCTTGGGCAGATGTCGCTGGGCCTGTACAGGTTTTTTGATTCACAGTTTTCTCAGTTTCCTGCAGAGCATGGCGTTCAAAGGCGGTAGTGAGGTAGAATGTTGGGTTAGTGACTGGGGTGCTATAATGGAGCATGATTGGGGTCAGAGAAGAAGCTGAACCGCTTCACGCAACAGAGGCATCTGAACTCCTACATGATGACTTTAAATCACTATTGCGTCTCTCCCAGTGCCATGCAATGTGATTCTTCCTTGTGGTCGAGAAAATTACATCGAACTTACTTTTATTTATGGTCATTAAATATAACACAATCTTCATGGGCAAAATCCTGTTCCCAATTTGTCATCCAGTGCCAATTACGAATATTTTTTCGTCAGTCATCAAAATCAGGCTTTAATGCTCATTTGAATAGCGCGCCTCGTATTTTATTCTGATAAAATAATATCTGGCGCTTCCTCTCCGGACTTGATCTACTGAAAATCTTAACCTCCCCTTGACTCCATCAAACCCAATTATGAGTGATACTGCCGACAATGATCTTGACTTTGAGCGTGATGCGCTCCATGAACGCAATAGTGAGTGGCAGGACATCCCCCCACCACCACCTTCTGATGTAGAATACCACTGCCGACGGCACGGGAGTACTTATCATGATGAACACAAGCGTAGCCATTCAGTGTCGATGGACTTTATTGAGAGTAAAAATTCAGACAAGGAAGAGAAGGAGTCCATTCGCCCCAGCGATTGCATCCGAAACAGTGACTTTGTGCGGGATAGCTCATCATGTTCATCAAGAGCTTCCTCCAAGTCATCCAAGAACAAGGCGAAGGGGCCAAGAGAGTCAGAACGGCACCTGGGTAAAACGAAAGAAAAGCTTACGAATCTCGAACGGCTAAGTAAAAACATGGAGAGAGCAAGCGAGAACTTGATGCGTGCGAGCGAGAAGTTGGAGCAGATGCAGCAGCGTGCAACTGACCATGACATGACAGCCGATGCCAAGCATGCTTTGGATCGCTCAGTTTCCTTCGAGCACGACTGCGGGAGTAATGACGACGGAGCGAAGGACGGTGCCCAGATGCTAAAATCGGATAGTTCGAGAATGCGAGCGTTGTCGCAGGGGCTCCAACCTGGAACGACAGTTGTAGTGAAAGAGAGGAATGAAATCGGCGTGATTGTGGCAAAATCTGCATTTAATGGGGTGCTCAAGTACGAAATCAAGCTCAGGTCAGATCCGGAGAACTCGAGCTGGTACAAAAGTCACGAGTGCGAAATATCAGAGCCTCCCTACGGCTGGGTTGTGGAGTGGCAGGACGAATACTTCAATGGGACAACAAAGAGCGGGTTCGTGATAGGTGCGAGCTGGTTTCGAAAGGAGAAGAAGGTCGAAGTAGAGCTTGAAAAGAATGTGACTGTTTGGAAACTGTTTGAAGACGTAAGATTCGTGTCACCAATGACAGGCACGCGCGTAGCCGTTACCGTCGACGAGGGCGATGACGAGGAAGGTGACGAGAAAAGGATCAAGAGCGGGGTGGTCGAGGGAAAGAAAGAGTTCCGCGGAAAGGTAGAGTTTCAGGTGAAGTTTGATGGAAACGGAGGTGATGGATGGTTCAAACTAAGCTCGTTCATCAATCCCAACGACTTTATGGTCCCCCCCGATTGATCCGAACGGGACGGAAAAACTCAATGCGATGCGATAAACTTCATTGTGATGATATAGTAACCCTAATAGACTAACCCTAGATAGAAGCAACTAAATTGAGGATGGATGTTTGCACCGATGCCAATCTTTCTTTCATATTGTATTTTCAATCTGCATCTCGACATAAGGTTCAATAGCCTGCGAATCATCTTCGCAAAGCCCATCCACGGTGGTGTAGCCGCTCATGTTGCTCACTGACTCGATTGTGCTCAGCATCCCTCGTTTGGGCTCAAATTTGTGGAACGCGACTCCTCCTGTGTCATCCAAATACAAGGAGCTCCTCCTCCTTTTGTCCCCCTTCTCGAGCATCCTCTCGTCTTCCCGCTCGCTAGCAAGTATTGCCTGCGTATAGGTGCTCGCAAGACTCATTCTGTGCACCCGCAGAACCCCTGTATTATCCCTCTCCCCATTCTGTACAAGATTCGACAGAGCTAGCGAGGCGCGGCTCGTCGCCTTCATTCTTCCTCCGCCCCCGCCGCGGTCAACGCTCTTTCTGCCCTTTTTTGACCCAGCAGAAGGAGGAGGGGCAGCTTCAAACACTGACCGCCTAACTGCGCGAGACTTGGCCCGAGTTGCTCGCCTTTCCCGAGATAATGTCGATGCCGACGAAATTGTCGTCGATCGCTCATCGTCGTCTTCAGGCGACTCCTCCTTAACGCTGTCAATACCGTTCAATTTCGCTTTCTCTGCCAACCTATTCATTTCACCGCCCTCCAACAACTTATCCACCTCCTTGTCGTCCGCTACCTCGGGCCGAAGCAAAAACAAACCCCCAAAAATTCCACACAACGAAATTATGAACATTGCCCAACTCCCTGCCGTGAAGCCCCTGAACTCCTGAAAAAATATACCGCCGTTTATAATGGCCAAAAGAATGTAGTTTGCCTGAAGAAGTGGGATGATAAAGAGTGCGTTGTACTTCCCCAGCGCGTCATTCAGCCTCTTCAGCCAAATTGTCACAAAGGCAAGCCAGCCAACTAAGCAAACCCAGATCAAATAGTGCGCCAGCGCACCTGCAGTTGGTTGTAATTGTGGTTGTGAGTATGTACCGCGTCAGTTAGGGGGGGGGGGGGGGGGAGGCGAGGTGATCAACGTATTTATTTGCCCGCTTTTCTTACCAGGAGCTTGCAGCAAAATCGCCAAGCACTTTGCAAACACAACTGCCTGCGTTCCAAAGATTGCGGAGAACAAAGCGTAGCACACCGGTTCTCCCTGCTGCCTCCAAGAAGGTTTGTTCTTCGGGTTCGTGTTATAAGCCCGTAGTTTTTCTGTAAATGGGTAGAGGATAAATGCCAACCCTACCATAGACAAGATGAAAAGGATGTAAGGCAATCTCATGAAGTTGTCCGATATCAACGAAATTGATGCGTCTATCTCCGGGACGGGTGAAAGCACAAAACTCCAGACGACGCAAATTGTGGAGACAATAACAGTCACGGTCCCAATATACATCCGACTTGCGACGTCCTGCTTAAGAACAAACTTGGAAAAGATAATGTTGGTGGCAAATTGTGTCGCCTCTAAGGAAGCAAGGAGAGATGCGGGGGCGAATGCAAACGCGGCAAAGTTCATCAGGGAAGCAGCGACAAAGAGAGAGGTCCCCACTACCCAGATGACACTTGCCGAGTTGGGAAGATGCTCCCCGGGAGCACATTCTCGTTTCTCCCTTTCGTGGAGTTTGTGGAGACCTAAAGATTGCAGGTTGTTGCCCGTGTTTACACCAATCGATCCGAGTAAGCCGAAGAATAGGCCAAGTACCCACATTCTGGATCCGCCTCACAATTGTGTCAGTCAGTTGCTGTTATTGCCAGGTTTTTATTAAGTTGTAAGTTGCAAGAAACGTTGTTGTTGTGAAGAAGTTGTAGACTCGTAAGCGTAAGCTTTATTGAAGAAGACAAGTAGCGAGGATGTGGGCCGAGCTGCCGCAATTAATTACACTTAATATACAACGAAAGGCCCTGGGTCATTATGAAAAAACTGAAAGAGATCCGAGTTCCGAGTTCCGAGACGAGAGAGATGATGTTTTTTTCTGATTCAAGCTGTACCGACAAATAGGCAGCATTTCTTCAAAAGTACTCACTGGGCCCAATAATACTTCGCATCGTGCCACATTAAGAATGCTCCGATTTCTCGCCTTTGCGAGTGTCGTGACTATCATCAATGGGTCCTTCTCCGTGGCCGGGCCTCGAATTCTGAACTCTGACAAAGAACAGGTCCAATTCCGCTGCCTGAACTGGGCCGGCCACATGCAGACGAACCTCCCCGAGGGCCTGAACAACAACTCCATCTCGGCCATATTCGACGTAATCACCAGCGAGGGCAACCTTTTCAACTGCCTCCGGATTAACTACAGTGTGGAACTTATGATGGACGAGGCGGTTTTGAACATGACGGCGAGAGAGTCGCTGACGAATAACAACCATCCAGAGTTTGATTACAGTCAATTCGTGACTGGATTCGAAGGTGAGGGCAGTGGGGGGAGGTAGTATGTATGTTGTTTTGAGTCAGACGTTATTCTGCGTTTTGTTTTCAGCTTTCGTGTTTTTGCCATTTTAAATTAACACCACACGCACCGTAGCTCACAATCCTGACCTAATTGACCTCCCTCTCATTGAAAGCTTCAAAGCAATAGTGGAGGAGGCGTCCCGTCGCTCCATTTTTGTTGAGTTCGACAACACTGTGAGCAGGTCAAGTTGGTGCTGCAGCTTCGTGGACGGCAACGGTTGGTTCGGTGACGAATATTTCGACGTCAGTTCGTGGCTCTCGTCCCTGGGTCGGATGGCCACGACGTTCCGGGGGCACGACAACGTCGTGGCATACTCCCTGAGGAACGAGTTTAGGTACGACACGGGGTCGAGGGAGAAGACCAGGGGAGATCTGATCGAGGACTGGATGAAGTACGTGCCCATGGGCGTCAGGGCGTTGAATGACGCGGACCCCAGCGCTCTCATATTCGTGGGCGGACTTAGCTACGAGAACGACTGGACCTTCCTGTCCGACCCGGGCAACCTCTCCCCGGAGTGGATTTCCGTCGACGAGGACCTGGTGGACAAGATTGTCTTCGAGAGCCACATATACGACTGGAGCGGTTTCGGGGAGGTGACGGCGGACTGCGGGGCGTTCCTGGACGGCGTCGACCGGAACATCGGTTGGGTAAACGATAATGGCAGGGCTCACGTCATCACAGAGATTGGGAACGACTTGGACTCGTATAGGGCGGGGAACGACGACAAGCTAAATTGGTACTTCGACTGCGTGGGGAAGTGGATCGTCGAGCACAAGGCGGGGTTCGCTTACTGGGTGTTGGGGGGGAGCTATTACTCAAGGGACGATTTTCAGCAGTCTCCGAGCTATGACTGGTTCGGATTGCTGACAATTGATTGGAAGGAATGGCACAATGCTGACATACTGGCGGAGACAAGGAATAAATTCGTCTTTTAATTGACTGGCTATTTTTGTAATTAATTTATTGATCATGTATTACCATGTAAATTAAACCTGCTTTTTGGTGCTGACCTTTTGAGCTGACTGCTCGGCCGCTATGCAGGAAGTACATATGATGCAAAGTCCATTAATTACTGATAATATGAAATAGAAGGTATAATTAATATTATGAACTTACGACCCAAGTCGCTCCTTACGTTTCAAACGATTTTCCATTTTTTATCCTACCAGACCCTGAGCTACATTACCCCCTGATGAAGTACTCATCATTATCAGAAAAAGACCAACGTCTAGCGAACTAGAGTTGTCAGTTTGGAAGTAAGGTAGAGCAATTGCATGCTTTTGTGCTTCAGTTCCATTAGCTTCATTTTTTACTCCCTTTACAATCTTTGCACCTACTGCGTTGACGACCGTGCTCGCATATTGATGCCCCTCCACAATCCTTGCACTGACTGCGTATACGACCGTGATCGCATATTGATGCCCCTCCACATTCCTTGCACTTACTGCGTTGACGACCGTGCTCGCATATTTGACTCCCTCCACATTCCTTGCACTGACTGCGTATACGACCGTGATCGCATATTGATGCCCCTCCACATTCCTTGCACTTACTGCGTACACGATTGTGCTCGCATATTGATGCCCCTCCACATTCCTTGCACGTACAGCGTCCACGATTGTGCTCGCATATCCCTTTACCAGGGCACAGCCTGCAGAGGTAACCATTGTTTGCTTTCCCATGCACGCATTTCGGCTTCTGTCCCTTCAACCTGCTATTGACTTTTGATGCAGTTACCTTTTTTACGGCGTCTGGTTTGGTTCTGGCCATATTGTTATGGAAGCTTCCCTCAACTTGTTCCTCACCAACTCCAAATTAAAGGTAATGGAAAAGTAGATACAAAAAAACTGGATATAAATGCACACCGACCGATGGACAGGAAACCAGTTTTGATAAATTTTCGTTACACCTGAAGAGACAGACGTCAATAAAAATCTAAAATTTTTTAGTGGGGGCACCACGTGGGGGGGGAGAGCGGAAAAAATTGATAGGATTTGTGGAATTAATCTTTCTCCCAAGCTCCTCCCCCCCCTCCTCCTCCGCTCCTCTCGCACTACGATCCTTGTCGTCATCTTGCCCTTCCACTCCCGATGGAGGCAAACAAGAAACGAAAGTCGCCACCGACGCCACCAAAAGGACCTCAAACAAAGAAGGTCGATACAGAGGACCTCTCCCATCCTGCAGATAACACATCTTACGTGACAATCAAGGGATTTCGTTATTATTCGGACCGCTTTTATCTCGACGCAGTCCGGAGGAAGTCGCAGCAAGGGGGGGAATCACCCTGCAAGCCAGGACCTGCACATACCAGGAATATCAACGAGATAAACAACTGGGACGACTCGCAAGAGTCATCACAACAATCGCACGATTCTTTTACTGCCTATGGCATCAATGGCGGGGAGGAGGGGAACCAGCCACAATTTTGTAAATCTACTGACGACGATGATGGAGCTGTTGACATACAGAACCATCACACATTTTTGCGGGGGGGGGGAAAAGGACTCGAACATGGCAACATCGACGTGTCAAACTATGATAATCTCCCCCACGCAGCTGCCTTTGCCCTTCCCGATACAGAGAAAGACACCGAAACCGGAAATGAATATCCCAATAGCCCTCCCCTATTTAGTCGCAAGGACCTCGTGGAGGAGGTCCACGAACGGCACGGAATTAAGGCGGCAATCGCATCCACGTACTGTTTTTCTCAGATAGCCTTAGTGACGGACTATCCTCTTCTTTTTGGGTCCAGGGCAACCATCCCCACCATGCTCATCCACGGAGATAAAGAGATGTTCTCATGCCGCAAGTCCAAGTCAAATTTTCTGAGTAATGCAAGCGAAGCAAATGGCAAGCGAAGTGACTTTGTGACTTCGCCTCGGAGAAAAAAGCACCAAGCCAGTGATGCTGCTCGAGACGACGACGAGGAAGAGATCAATGTCCTATATTGCTTCAATGAGGATCCTAACCTTTATCCTGTTCGGAAACAGCGTTCGCCCGATTTTCGAATTAGCACGCACTGCATTGTCAACTACGTTTTCTGTTCCTGGGCGGAGACTTGGTCATCCGACGATTATTCTGTGAAGCCCGAACAGGTCGACGAAAACTCACCACTGGGGGACAAGCGGAGAATGGGTGTTCACCACCCCAAGTTCATCTTGCTTTTTACCAACGACAACAAGCTATTTGTATCAATCGGTTCGGCGAACTTCAACTTTGGGGGTGCGGTTGAGGGTAGCTACGTATGCCGTTTCGACATGGAACAGAATGAAATAGAGGAGAGTGGAGACGGAATTGAGACGAATTTTGGACTGATTTTTGCTGATTTCATGAAGATGGAGCAGGTAAGTGAGTGAGCGAGTGAGTGAGGGAGTGAGTACAATCACAACACCCAACAGCGAATTCAAACTAGCTAATAAATCCGTTCGTTTTGTGCTCACTTGGGGCAGTTGATGTTCAAGCCGCGTGGGTCTCGTGACACGAAACAAACTGTCACTATCGATACATTTTTAGAAAAGCACGTGGGTGGAGCAATAAACTGTTTGGATGCTTTTTCGAAGAATTACAATTTTCATAAGGCGGTGGTGTCCCTGATATCGACGGTACCAGGCGACCACGCCGGTCAGATCAGCAGGACCTCCAAATTCATCTACGGTTCCCAGAAAATAGCCCACACTCTCCGCCAAATGGGAGCCAGAAAGGGGTGGGAAAAAAGAAAAACAGACGAAAAAGACGAGTTGATATTGCAACCGACGTCGATGGGCGTCCGCCTGGACAGTATGTTTGGCGAATTTCTCGTGAGAAACTATTTATGCAAAGACCTGAGGAAGGACGAGCAAGAGGACGGGCAATCTGGTGTCGATATGCTGAAACGAGTTCAGATGATTTGGCCGACGATGGATCATGCGATCGATTGCACGAAGTTAGGACTGAGCTTTGAGACAAATATAGATGGCCTGGGGAGCTCGTACACTTGTTGCTGGGACACAAAAACATTCAACGAGTCGAACATGGACTTTCTAGCAGCCGTGCTCTCCATTTACGAGGGATCTATCGACATCAACGACCTTTATCCGACAACTTCCAAAGAAATCAACAATATACGGATGATGCATATCAAAACGTACGCACGGTTGATTAAGGGGGCTGACGTGGGAGATTATTTATCATTTGACGACTTTCAGGACAATGGAGTCTTTCTTTACCAGTGGTTCATGCTGACAAGCATGTGCATGTCTCGAGCAGCCCAGGGCTTCCTAGAAGAGAGTAGAGACTTGGAGAGCGATAGATGCGCGTTTTCGAATTTCGAACTAGGTGTGATGTTTACCAGTGATTTTAGTAGCGATGACAAATCTGATCATGTCGTGTACGGGAGCGGCCGGAATTTCGATTATTACGATAAAAAATCACCAAGCAAAAGCAAGATCATTCGCCTGCCTGTGCCATATAGTGTGACGCCTCAAAGGTACTGTGAACCCAACGAGATTCATTTCGATCCTTGCCCTTTATTTCATAAGCACGGAGCTATAAACAAACTGTATTGCCATGACGTGGCGCTCAGTGCGTGCACATGCGAGCACTGCCAAATAAAAAAGAAGGCGAAAATTGAGGCTGATAAAAATCGAAAGAAGTCAATTGAAGATCTTTGCAAGGAATCGATAGTAGAAGCAGAATGGTGAAACTTTAGAGGCAGAAAAAAAAATAAAAAAAATGGGTCCGAACACACCGTAAGCATTAGCATTACTATTAAGCATTTTTGTATGTATAAAGTTCTTAAAAAAACAATACCGAAATCATGTCAATGAGACATCAATATTCCGTATAGATACGCCTCTTTATTCTTCACGGCAAGCAAATTGGAGTTCTTGTACTCTACCAGACTCTCCAATACTGCTTGCTCGGGCATTGAGCGGATCCGACTCATCACCTTCTCGCTCAAGTGGGTGTAGTCTAATATGTTGCTCTCTTTCAAATCCTTCAGAGCGATCTCGACGCTCAGACCGAGCTTACTTTGTAAAAGAACAGGTGCAGATGCAGCTTGTGCCGGAGAATACGCCGCAGCTGGGTTTGAAGCGGTTGCCTGTGCCTGCGGAGGCGGCTGTTGTCGGTGAATCATCGACATGGCGCTCGCCGCAGAATCAGCTAGTTTCATGATGTCAGCAAGTTGTTGTTGCTGTTGTTGTTGTTGTTGCTGTTGCTGTTGCTGTTGTTGCTGTTGTTGGAGTTGTTGTTGGAGTTGCTGAAGTTGTTGCTGCTGTTCTTGGATTTGTTTTTGTTGCTGTTGCGCTTGGGATTGTAGGTATTGCTGTTGCTGCTGCGACGGCACCAACATCGGCGACAGCTGTTTTTCTATCTGCTGCCTAACAATAATCTGCGTCGCTTGCTGATAATGCGCCGTAGGAACGCTCGCAAACTGCTGTTGCCGCTGCTCCTGCTGGTGCTTGTGTGGGGATGGCAAGGGCGGCGGCGGTTGGCTGTAGGTAGGCTGGGGGTGTTGGGGCTGCTGAGGGGGGAGTTGCTGGTGGGTAGGGGGAGCCTGGTGGGTTTGAGGAGGCTGTTGGTGGGTAAGGGGCGGCTGCTGGTGGGTAGGGGGAGGCCGATGACTCGGCGGCGGTTGCGAATAATTCGCAGGCGGAGGCTGGGCCTGCTGATACTGCGGTTGCTGCTGATGCTGATAATGAGTTAGCTGCTGCTGTTGCGGGGCTTGCGAGTGAGACGGAGGAGGTGCATGGCTCGGTGGTGGTTGAGAGTAGGTCGTGGGAGGAGGTTGATCCTGCTGCTGGTACTGAGGTTGCTGCTGCTGCTGCTGTTGTTGTGGTGGGGGTGGTTGTTGGTATTGTGGAGCTTGGAGTGGTGGGGGAAGCTTGCTTTGGGTTTGGTATTGCTGCTGTTGATGGGGGGCGTGTGGAGGAGGATTCGGACGGTAGAGATCAGCAGGGGGAGGGGGGACATTCTGGTGGTGTACGGGTGGAGGGGGCTGCTGGTAAGGATTCGGTGGAGGAGGTGGTCCACCTCTATCATACCCCCCGTGATTATTGTTACGATTATGATTACGATCAAACCCATTGCCATTGCCATTGCCATTGCCACCATATTTCCCCCCACCAGATTTCCCATTCTCATTCTCCACCCAATTACCCCACTCATCAACGACATTCCTCCGTCCTCCCTTGATCCACCGGTTCAATATCCCCAAAAAATAATTTTCCAAATTTCTTATCGTCTTTTTATCGCATCGGTCCAGTTCATGGAGACTACCGACTGCCTCGTTGCGATTAAGCTTGAGTACCCTCCTGAATACTTTTGGGTTGTTAATCTCGACAGAACCACCGAAGTGACGGTCGAGACCTTCTCGAATCTCATATGGGAATGGACCAGTGCCGATTGGACGGGCCTTGCTGGTCATTGGGGGGCCGTTGTCTTTATCGTAACACGGATCAACGCCGCCTTGTACTACACCTTGTGAAGATGAACCATAAATATTGTTACCGCCGGAGCCGTTATTGCCGACAAAATCATTCCTGCCGACACCATTAACACCGCCACCGGCACCGTTCCCATTTCCGCCTCTTCGCCTTTCATTATTTCTCGGCGGTTGTTGTTCTTCCTGGTACTCCCGGCCAGAGTTCCTCTGCCTGATCATTTTCAAATGTCTATTACACACTCCTACGAAATATCCCTTCTTGTTGCGGATTTTCTCGTTGTTTTTCAGGGCTTGGTCGTACTCATGGAGGACATCGGCTTGCTCTTGGACAGTGGGGAGGCGATTTAGAAGGTTGACCGTATTGCTGTCCAGGATTGGACTGGAGGGACGGACGGGGTTAGGATTTTGTTGACGTTGGTTTGATATTCCTGCCGCAATCGCAAATCTTCTATTTTTGATGTTGACTAGAGGCGATCGAGCGAGCGACACAGGCAATTTGAAAAAATCCCAAGAAGGTGGGTTTTTTAACGGATCCACGCCAATCCACGCAAACTTGACTGACAAAGACACAAACTCTTGAAAATTGCGCTACAATAACCACATCACATGCCCCATCAAACAAGGACAAACCACAATCGGAAATATCACTACAAAATCATCAACAGAAATTGCCCCACCTCCCCTCACCTCCCCCCCCTCACAAAGGCCAACACAAAAGAGCATCCAAAATCTCACCACCATATTCCACCACAATCCCATTCTCACCTTTTACTTCCATCCGACTCGGTCAGACTTGGCGGCAGTAACAGCCTCTTATTCAGGTTCGGAGGAGGCAAGAAACCTTCTGTCCCCCCCACAGCGTTATTGTACGATGCTGTGGAATGTGAATCAGTCCTTATACTTTTCGACGCTTCGACAGATGGCTCCTCGCGCTTACGCTTCTGGATTGAACCGCCAGGGGAAGGCATTGGGAGGGGAGGCGGGTCGGAAAATCAAAGGAAAAGATGGAATTTGGTAGGGCGAAGGTACGAGATTAATAACTATAAAGAAGATAAAAAGTCGACAGGACGTTCAAAAAATGAATAAGAGACGGAGGGAGTCAATTTTTTTACCGCTGAGGTCTTACTCAGCTTAGGTTCGCAGTTGAAAGCCCTCAGCCTGCCAAATAAACTGTGACTTCTGAAAAACAGCTTGTGCTCTTCACTGTCCATTAAATCACGTACTAAATCACCTTCAACGATTGTTTAAATACCAAGGAGACGAAAAAGTATTCGAGTCTCTGACTGATACAGAGAAAAACCACCTCCTTCAATTCCTTTTCCTCAATGAACCCTCCCACGGAGTCTCATAAGGGCCACCGCGTGACAAAGACTGGCCGCGGTGCGAAGGAAGCTAAGAAACTCAAGGCAGACAAGAAAACTGGGAATGTTAAGGAGAGGAAGAACAACAGAGCGTTCTCTGTGGCCAATATTGGAAGGTGAGGAGGACGTTGTGAGAGTACAAGAGCGCCTACGCGACGGAACCTTTGACAAAGTCGGATAGATTGCACGGAAAATGAGCTCTCTCGCACCCGTGGCTGCTGCATCAACGCAGAAGGTGTATGTGTTGTGATACCGGGTGCTGTTTTTTTCTTTGCTTGCTGTCGTCGTTGTCAAGTTTCAATTGAAAGGCTTGGCTTGCTTTTGTCAACTTCTTGATGCCAGCACCTTTTCCTAGATTTAGCGCCACCTAACACACCCATCGATGCCGTAGAACAAAGCGGAACCAACAACGCAATCTCGACAAGTCTCACCAAAAGGAATACGCTCCTTCCTCTCACGACCGCCGCATAGACCCCAATTCCGAATTGAACATCACCGACGCACCTCCTTTCACCTGCGTAGTCATGGGACCTCCAGGCGTAGGAAAATCTACTCTGATCCGGTCGCTGGTGAAAATGTACACCAACTACAACCTCACAACGGTGACAGGGCCCATCACTGTTGTCGCTGGAAAGAAACGACGGGTGACTTTTATCGAGTGCCCAAATACACCTTCCGGGATGCTCGATTGCGCCAAGGTGGCGGACCTTGTTCTTTTAGTCATTGATGCGAAATTTGGATTCGAGATGGAGACATTTGAGTTCCTCAACATTCTGCAGGTACACGGTTTTCCCAAGGTTATGGGGGTTCTGACTCACCTTGATCAATTTCGGACTGTGAAATCTTTGAGGGCCACCAAGAAGGAGCTAAAGAATAGGTTCTGGACTGACGTTTACGATGGCGCAAAAATGTTCCACTTGTCTGGGACAGTCAACAACAAGTACATGAAGAACGACATCAAGAACATTACCCTTTACATCTCACGCCAGAAGTTTCGCCCTCTGATATGGAGGAACACTCACCCTTACGTCATCGTGGATCGCCATGAAGACATCACTCCGCCAAATGTACTGACAGACAATCCGATGGCGGACCGCACTGTTACTCTCTACGGCTACGTCCGCGGAACCAACATTAAGGCGAATATGAAGATGCACTTAATCGGAGCTGGAGACTTTAACATGGAGTCCATCAGTGCTGTCGACGATCCCTGTCCAATTCCAGACAAGACAAAAAAGCGACAGACTCTGAATAAGAGGGACGCATTGCTCTACGCGCCCCAAAGCAACGTTGGTAGCGTCCGCATCGACCGGGACGCGGTCTATGTTGACATTGGCAAGGTCAACTACACAAAGAAGGAGATGATCGACGCAGCCACACGCAATCAACAGCTGACTGGCACGAGCACGAGTATCAATAGTACCGGTAAAAAGCTGAATGCGACAGACGTAGACGATCAATTTCATGAGCCAGAACTTGATCCTAATTCCCCCGCGGGCCTGCTCAAAAGCCTGCAAGATGTCAAGTCAGGGGTGGATGAGAAAATGGGTCGGTCGACGATGCAACTCTTCAAGAATAGTCGCGCCGTAACGGCAGGAAGTGATGACGACGACGCCACCAGCAGCGATAGCGGTAGTGACAATGACGACGATGGGGGCGATTATGACAGCGACGAAAACGACGGCAAGGATGAATCCAACCCTTTTGCAGGTATGCGAGACCACTACGCGAACTATGACGAAGACAATGACGACGACGACGACGACGACGACGACGGCGATAGCGACGGATCGGATGGACCCCACTGGAAGCAAGGGATGGCACAGAAAGCTGCCGAGGCATTCTTGTCGCGCGAGGAGAGCCGCATGAATCTTCAAGAGCTTGTCTATGGCAAACCGACCACCACCGCCAATAATAACTTGGATGACAATCAGGGCGACTCCAATAGCGACTCTGATAGTGACAGCAGTACTGAGTTCTTCCGCATCAAGAACTCACTGAAGAATACAACTTCAGCTAACGATGATGATGACACGGACGATGAACCCGCGGATGGCCATGACAATGACACGAGCAAACCGGCGTCATCAAATTTTGATTCCTCACTCATCGAGTCTCTCAGGAATAAATTTGTGACAGGGGACTGGAGCGCGGCGAACAAGGTCCCAGGTGGTGGCGGTGACGATGTTAACAGCGAAGAAGAATTCGACGATTTTGAGGATCTAGAGACGGGTGAAAAATTCGGTCCCGGCGCCAGTGCTGCTACGTCTGGTTTTGATTCTGGTTCTGATTCTGATGCTGATGCTGATGCTGATGCTAATGCTGAAGTTGGTGACTCTGGAAGCACTGGAAGAGTCGAAATGAT
>ERZ651776.2840-NODE-2840-length-18169-cov-4.790957_pt1 | contig 18169 bp, 11 predicted proteins | sample MGYA00514761_ERZ651776 | MGnify/ENA metagenome assembly ERZ651776 | reverse complement strand
AAGCACCACCTCAAGCACCACCTCAAGCACCACCTCAAGCACCACCTCAAGCACCACCTCAAGCACCACCTCAAGCACCACCTCAAGCAACACCTCAAGCAACACCTCAAGCACAAACATATCCACAAGCTCAAACATATCTACAGGAACCAGAACAGCGAGGGCAACACAAAAATCGACAAGAGTTCGACGTCAACATCAGCACGGTCTCTGCAAATCTGTCCCTCTTACCTCACCACGAATCGAATAATCAATTAATTCCCCCAAACCACTTCAATAACGAAAGTAACAGTGCCCTCCTCAAAACTGTTGCCGAGTTGACTGCAGAAGTAAAGAATCTGCAGAATAGTATCAGCGAGATCCGTGACGATAAGGGAAGAAAGCTGGAGATCATGGATATCGAGGACAGCGAGAGTGGTAACAACAAGGAGTACGACCAAAAGAGTCCTTCTCCAACCCGGAAACCAGCACCAACCCCTTACTCTGGATTGCTTCAGAGCGCCGGAACTTCACCTTTCCGAGCTTCAATGCCATCATTGGGCTTGTTCAATATCCCCCAGAGGCCAAGAAATATCAGCGGCGTCATCAACAACAATGAGGATAATTTAAACACGAACCCCAGCTACAGAAAAGGCGACAGTCGCAGTAACAACAATGACGATGAAAACGACACACTCACTTCGTCCGAAGTGTCCAAAGAGGAAGATTTTGGTGAAGAAGGCGAGTTTGGGGACTTGGATTCTGTACTGTCATCAATGGAGGATCACCTCAGCGAATACGTTCGCAAAAATAGCATCCTCGAAAATAACTTCGTCGGGCCCGGCGTGAGCGAAATTCGAGACGAGCCACCGGTTAGCTCTGCACACAGTACAGCCAATAATAACGACGACATCGTGAACTCGGTGAATGCGGAGGAAGGTATATCTATGGAATCTTTGACTGAGTCGTTGTTGGTGATGAAGAGTGCCTGCATTGAAGTAGAGGAGAAGCAACGCAGAAGGGGTGGGAGCTTATTGGGTCCGGAACCTGTCGTATCGCAAAACTTCGTACCGCCCTCTCCTCAAAAATCAAATTTACTCCCAGCGCCTCAGTTGCAGCCATCGCCAATTCACTCGCCAGGACCCCGATTCTATAATGATAACGCCAACGACGAGTTTGAGATCTCAGACAAGGGAAGGGAAGTTCCAACAGAATTCAAGAATGCAATCGACTCTGTTTTGTCCCAGTTCAATGATCAGTTCTCCGCCATTGAGCAGCAAATGCAGACACTCAACTCAAACATGCAGCAGATTCAGTCAAAGAAGGCCAAAAAGCAACTTGTTGCCGACAACAGCCCAATAATTGAAGACATACCAGACGAAGATTTGAAATCTCCACCGAGAAACGGCAGACAATCTATCTCGTTTGCACCCGAAGTAAGGGGAGAAAGAGCCAACGGTGCTAAAAACACAAGCCACGGGGATACCTTCGCCGAAGACGACGACAACCATCATGAAATGGAGAAAAATTCGCTCACCAGCATCGCAAAAAACCACTCGCCAACTGTTTCGAATGCGTACGCGGCTACGCCCCACTTCAAGAAGGAGAGAAGCAGCGTGATGACCTCCTTCCAAACTCCACAGGAGCAAATGTTGATGGGAGGAAGCCCGAGGACATTTGCAAGTAGCAACACTGGTCTGAGCTCGCTCTCAAAGAGTCCACGCTATAGCACCTACGCTAGCCGACTGAGAGAAAGCTTCTCGAGAAGAAGGGACAGCGCCACCAAGCACATTAGCGTCGGAACTGGAATGACCCCTCAAGACTACGATCCCCTCGGCGTTATGAGCCCCCGGAAGCCAAGGAGTCCTTTTCAGACAAGGAACCGCAGCGACGACTATTTCAGGAGTCTACAGCAGGAGTCTTCTAGAAGAATGAGCTTTAGCAAAGAAATGAATGAACACCGACGGTCGGCAGGCAAGTTGAGGCTCCGAAAAGACGATGAAAATGACCTTGACTCTGACCACCAGAGCGGGATTTTGAACGCCAAAAGCCATGCACTCTACGAAATCAGTGACAAAGCGATGGAGAGAAATAGTGGGAGTAGTAATGGTGAAAAAAAGGCGGGGAAAGGAACTGTCAGCAGCACACCAACACGCACTTATGTCCACCGGCATCGCAACAGCAACTACAAATTGAAGTGAAGCGGTAAAAACTGGTAATTAATTACACACAATGGTGCTTAGGAGAGTTTTTTTGTGAAACCTTTTCCCACTTTAACTACCTAAACGAGCAAAACTCGTGCTCCAGTTTCTCACCAAAGAAACTTTTCTCTATACGATCCAACTTATGGGGATGATTTATCCTCCCCCATATTTCGTCACCATAAATAACAAAATTGCAGTAGCTCTCCCAGAAAATGCTCCTGGTTTGCTGCTCTTCCAACTGACTGATAAATTTTTTGGCGGAACTGACATATTCATCCAAAGCCTCCTTAGTCTCGCCATTATTTTGAGTGATTGACTTCAGGAAAGGATATAAAGTATTCTCGGACTGAAGGATACCGAAGTTTATGCCAACCCCCAGTCTGTAGTGTGCGGAGATAGAAGCGTCTCCAACAAGAATATAACGGTGGCGTTTCGACGACTTGCTAAATCTGAACTTGCCGGTCACTGATTCGGCCTTTACTTGCTCTATATCTACTCTGTTTACGGAAGCAATCTCATAGGGCTCGTTTTCAGTGAACAAGAACTTCGCAAGTTTGCCAACAAGTTGAGTGTCGTCGATAGTATCTGTGTTTATATCCTTTCGAAAAAATACTTGCAGCTCACAATGATCCGCAAAGAAGCGCTTAAAGGCACTCGTCACCCCATACTCATCATAAAAGACAGATCCAACGCTGTAAGGCGTGATCTCTTCTCCGTCATCAGCCACTTTGCGCACTCTTGGGCAGTTGTCAATTGAAATATTCCTCAATACCATTGTACTCACAGGTTCTTCATTATCGGGCATGAGCGACACTTGACGTAAGTGTTTTATCTCTTTTGTAGGGTAGGCGACATTCGGGACAAACTTGATTATCATTGACTTGTGAATGAGGGGAAATGTTACATTCCGGCCGTGCAAGCTAAAGCCCTTGGGGAGAAGAAGGCGGCTTTCCGTAGAGTCTGCAATGCCGTTCTCGCGCTTGAAGCGGGAATTTCTACGACGAGCATACACCTGTTGTGAGTATTTGCAGCGGTAAGTAACAAATGTCGAGTATCTGAGCTCACTTACCTGCCCTCAGCAATAATGTACACATCTCCATCACGGTACTTTTTTTCATACTGTTGTGTGCTAAAGGTGTCCACTATAAACTCTACATCCAATCCCCTTAAAATTGACACCAGAACTCGCTCAAAAACCGTGCACGATATCTGCATAATTGTATTTTTCTTTTCATATTGGCTGAAAACATTCAAGGTATCATCCCCCACAAAAGAAATATTGGTGTCTTCAAAATTACCAAATCCAAGGCTCTCCACAAAATGGAGAGCAGGATAATTCGCAGCATTTTTATTCAAATCACCCGATACAATATCAAAGTAGATATCGCGGTTCTTCGTATCAGTCGTGGTCCGATCTCGACGGTCTATCACTTTCACAGTGAACCCCGCACGGAAGGCTGCCAGCGCATTGATGAGGCCGACAGGACCGCTGCCTATTACGTATGCGATTTTATTGTGATCTTTAGGCTTGTTAATATCGTGCGTACCTCTATATCTCATTTTCAGCATCCCCAAAAAGTTCTTCAGTGGCTCTGTGTTCCTTGAGAGGTCATCCCATGCAGAGCTGTGCCTGTCAAAAACCAAGGCTTGGACAAGATCTATACAATCCAAATATTTTTCATCTGAGACAGACAGAGTGCAGGATGATAGGGAATACAAAAACTCTTCATGATAAGGGACAATGAGCAAGCAAACCATGCCTATGATGACACCCAAGAGGGAGATGGTTCTGTTGGCCAAAGTCATCTTTAGATTCTTAAGATGTGACGGTATTGGGCTACTGCAGGTAAGACGCGGTGGTGAGTGGTGACAAAGGCTTCAAAGCAACACGAATGAATGAACTTGAGTTTGGCATTTGACTGACTGACGACTGACAACCGAAAAAGTGGGAAAAAGTGAAAAAAAGTCCGAAAAAAGAGTGGGAAAGACAACCGACTGTTTTTTTTCACAGCCAGTGTTTTTTTCGCTCCTAGCCTCCCTCCTCATGCTGGCTTCATGAAGCCGCGAAGGACGGTCTTGTCAGCTGCCTTGACCCTTTCTGTCCTCTTGTTAATATTGGGAATGAACAATGAGCTTGTGATGCTACAACTAAAAGCTGACAAAGACGTAGCAGCAGCACCACCACCTACCTACCTGTCAGGGACAGGAAAGCTCCCCTTCAAAGTGTCGACAATCTCCGCGGCAAACTTCCCAAGGATGATACCTAAGTCAATGACACCTCCTACTTCCACCACTTCTAGCACTGACACAACTTCAAAGCCCAGAATCCTGTTCCTCTGCCTGACGAGGTCCTCGACGCACTCAAAACGTGGCGCCAAGCAGTTCAGCACATGGGGCAATGTCGCCGTTCAGGGTGGGCATAAGTTTGTGTATGTGGTGAATGAACCAGATTATGAGTCGTTTGTGACGGCCTCCACCGGCGATGAAGGGTACACTTTCTGGACACCGGCGCTGCCCGCAGAGGCTAAAGAGAAAGACGGGTACAAGGGGGCGCAGCACAGGTTCATCGGCGCCTTAACGTACCCCCCCTTGGACCTCTTGGGCCTCGACGCATCCACGACGTGGGTCATGCTCGTCGACGACGATACATTTGTCTTGCCAAATGTCTTGGCTGAATGGATTAATAATCGAAGCGACGGGGCGAAATGGGTCGAAATGGGGGTCTACGGCGAGTTCAAGTGCACGAGCAAGAAAACTCTGTGCGGAGGAGGCGGCGTATTATTCTCACCTATGGCATTGCGAAATCTGCAGCGATTGCTCTCGCCTGAGCTGAAGAAAGAGGTGCAAATAGTCGGTCCGGGCTTTACGGAAGGTTCGTGGCACTACGATGTGTGGCTGACGCTCTTAATGCGCTCTCACCCCGCTGATTTCAAGGTTTCGGGATCAGAATTCAGATTATTCTCAACCTTGCCTCCCGACCATTGGTCGAATGTCGACAGGAGGAAGAGGGGAATAAAAATTATCACCTACCATCGTATGGAAAGATACGGGTACGAGAGGGCTATGAAGCAGTTCCTGAAATGATTTTTTACAACCGTACAATAATATCATGGTTTCATAATTAATGTAGCAGTAAATTGATCGCAGATTTTCTCCGATGAAATAAAATGTAGGGAAAAATCCCTTGGGTTCACACTTACTTTTAGGCACCGCAATTTTGGGCATTAAATTCTCCCAGACTACCTTGTCCAGAGATGTATTTACTGCCACTACTGTCTGCATCCATAACCGTCGATCTATGATTTTTGTAACCAATCTTGCCCCCAATATCTCCATCGCTGTCAACATTCTCTCCTGCAAGTCCCCACCCCCCGCCTCCAGGCGTTTCGATTCGAAGAATATCACCAGCGCTCATGCTGCAGCTAGCTTTACCCCCAATGTTGACCTCGATCTCCTCTTCCCGCTTGAATATCGTGTTAACACCACACTTGCCCCCCCCGCCTCCTCTGCTTCCGTAAGGCTGCAAGACCCTCCTTTCACTGAGAATACTCATGGTCATGTTGACGAGAGGCATCAGCTCCCTCACCACCCCATCCCCCCCGCAATACATTCCCTTGCCCCCGCTCCCGTCTCGGGTGGAGAAGACGCGCAAGAGCACGGGATACCTTCTCTCCAGTATCTCCGGGTCGGTAATTCGCGTGTTGGTCATGTGCGTGTGTACCGCGCGTCCATTCCACCCATTTCCCGCCCCACTCCCGCCGCAGATTGTCTCGTAGTAGCCGAAGCTTTCATTCCCAAAGGTTAGATTGTTCATGCACCCGCTGGAGGCCGCACAGGCGTCAAAGGCCTTCAGAATTACGTCGGTCACACGCTGAGACGTGAGGACGTTCCCGCCTACCACGGCAGCTTCCGGAGAAGGGTCCAGTAGGCTGTTGGAGGGAATTATGAATGAAACGCAGTTCAGACAGCCTTGATTCAGAGGAATGTCTTCGTCTACCAGGCACCTCAGACAATAAATCGTCGCAGATTTCGTCACCGCTGGAGGGGCATTCGTATTTCCTAAAACCTGGCAGCCCGTTCCACTGAAGTCGAATACTGCATCCCCACTCTCGCTGTCAACGGTGATTTTAACACAGATTTCTGTGCCATCATCCATCTTGTCCGAAGCGACAAAGGTGACGTCGTTGTTGCTGCTAGAATCATTGGTATCGCTGCCATTCTTTCGAAGAGCGGCCTTCTTTTGGAAGGCGACTTTCTTGAGCATCTCCCGCACAGCGAACTCCGCGTTATCCTGAATGAAAGTCATATAGCTTTGGACCGTAATGAGATCATATTCATGAATAAGTTCCTGCACGAGCTTAATTCCCGTCCTATTCGCGGCCACTTGCGCTCTCAGATCACTCATGGTATCGGACAAATTCCTGCTTTCTTTGACAATTTGGAGTATGCCTTGTTCTTGAAAGACGCCCTCTCGCACAAGCTTAAAGGCGACTATCATAGCTCCCTCCTCGCTAAGCTTTTTGCTGAAGGGGGGCATGCTACCGGGGGTGATGCCACCAATGTCACTGTGGTGGCCTCTATTGGCAACAAAGAAGACAATACGCTTCTCATGGAAGACGGGGGTGATAACAGTGATGTCAGGGAGATGAGAGCCGCCAGCGAGCTGTGGGTGGTTCGACACTAGGACGTCGCCCTCTTTGATCTCATCGTGTTTGCTCCAATGAGTCGTCTGAAACTTAACTGCGGCTTGCATCGCGCCCAAATGCACAGGAATGTGAGGTGCATTTGCAACTAAGTCACCCGAACTACTAAAAAGGGCGCAAGAGAAATCAAGTCGCTCCTTAATGTTGACAGAAACGCTCGTGCGCGCAAGGGTCTTTCCCATTTGCTCAGCGATGGACATGAATCGATGAGAAAATATAGAGAGTTGCACGGGGTCATTCTTTACCGGTTCAATCGATGTCGGCAAGGTGGGTGTCGAATTTAACTCGTTTAAAGTCGACAGCTCACCCACAGCGATTTCGATATCGCCGTCGGCAGTTGTCGTCGCGACGCATCCAATTTCCAACACAATCGTGCTGATTGGCTGAATAATGATGCTGGGGCCGTGAACGACGTGGCCGGGCAACAAATTTTCAATGCCGTACACATTGGCCTCTTCCCAGCCGTTTTCGAAGTAGGCCTTCTCGACAGCCATCGGAGTCGGGGGTGGGAGAGAAGCGACGGGTTTCAAATCGTCCAGATTTTCACCCTCAATGCTACACCTCACCCGTAAGTCGTCAGCAACAATCTCACGGTCAAGAGAGAATCCAAATTCTCTCTTATAGTTGGTTTCAAAGGAGTCCCCAAACGATGACCAGAATTCTAGCGTGCCGTCAGATTTCGCTCCTGTCGGCGTCAACGACGTCATCAGGGCGTTGTCGGTCCCTCGATAACGAAGGTTCATAAAGTACTCAACCTTAATCACAGTAGAAAGGTTGATCTTTAGCTTCGCCTTGGCTTCCTCGACGAGGCTGTCAAAATCAGACAGGAGGTCAATGTCAGGGCGATTTTTCAACAATTTATCAAAGACATAAGCCTTAGGAGTGGTAGCCTCGGAAACTAAATCGGCGAGAGAAAGCCCATATGCCGACAAAATACCCCCATGTCGGTGAATCATAATCTTCCTTATTCCAAGATTTTTTGCGATTTGGCAACAGTGCTGAGGGCCAGCTCCTCCAAAAGCACTCAAAATGTGCTTACTGAGGTCAAAACCCTTCATCTGCGTCAGGTTTCGAATCGGGCGACACATCGCCTCGTTTGCCACCTTGACAAAACCATAGGCGAACGATTCGATGGATGATTCTATGCTGTTTTTCGTAATGAGGCGCCTGAAAGCATCCTCAGCCCCCTTCCGGTCCAGCGGCTGGTCTTCGGTCGCGCCGAAAATCTTGGGGAAAAATTTAGGAATCACCCGGCCAAGGACGACATTAGCATCTGTTACAGAGAGATACCCGCCTTTACGGTAGCAGACAGGGCCAGGGTGCGCGCCAGAGGATTCCGGGCCGACGACAAACAAGCCATTCTTGAAGAAAAGTTTGCTACCACCCCCGGCGGCGACTGTGTTAATATCAAGTTGGCATGTCGCCATTTGTATATCAGCGATTGTCGCCTCGAAAACGTGCTCCAAGCTACCGCCATAACGGGAAACATCCGTGGAAGTTCCGCCCATATCGAAACCAATCACCGGAAGGGGGGCAGATATGGAAGGGGAGGAGCGAAAAGCTGTTTTCGCGTAGCCCACCACCCCACCAGCAGGACCAGAGAGGATTGCTTCGTGACCTCCAAAGTCAGAAAAGGTGGTCAGCCCACCGTCAGAGCGCATGAACAGGAGGTCACAGTTTTCGAGAGAGCCTTGGACGAAGCCTTTCTGAAAGGAGGTCAAGTACCGCTGGATTGTCGGGGTCAGGTAAGCGGAGGCGACTGAAGTCGATCCGCGAGGTACCATCTTCTGCATCTTCATAACCTGGTGGGAAAGAGATATCTGCTCGAACCCGATATCTTTTGCCATCTCGCCGATCTCAAGCTCGTGGGTGGGGTAGAGGTACGAATGGATCAGACAGATAGCAACAGACTTGATCCCCGACTTAAACATCGTTTCGAGAGATTTGCGAGCGGAATCTTTGTCCAGTGGCAGAAGAACTTGCACCTTCTCTCCTGTAGTGGTTGGAATAATTTCTTGTCTATTGTCAGAGATGAAATCATTGTTGTCAGAGGAGGAGGTGGAGGAGGAGTGCAGCATCACTCGCTCGTCGATTTCAAAAACAGCTTCATAAAGTTGGTGGTTCTTCTCAGTCTTCAGGTCGAAAATGTTCGGTCGAGACTGATTGCCTATCTCGAGCAGGTTTCTGAAACCCTTCGTGATTAAGAGTCCGCAGCGGTCGCCGTGACGTTCAAGGAGAGCGTTGGTGGCCACAGTCGTGCCCATCCGGATCGACTTAATCTTGCGGCCATCGACCAGGGCACGGGGCTGATAAAGGTCCGAAGAGGCCGGCTCATGAGAACGGAGTATACGGCGGATGCCCTCAGTCGGAGCGTCGTCATAGTTTGTAGGGTCAACAGAGAGTAGTTTCGTCTCAATGGTGGATTTGTCCGGCAGTTCACAGAATATGTCACAGAAAGTGCCTCCTCGGTCTATCGAAAAGCTGTACATAAGGTGTCAGGTTTGGAGCTTGGTGGCTTGGAGGGCCTTGGAGGGAAGAGGAAAAAATTCTAGCGAGTTTCCCCAAGAATGAGAAAGCTAAGAGGCTCGTTGCTAGTGAAAAGAAGCTGCGAGAGTATTTCAGAGGTGGCAAAAAAAAGTAAAAAAAAACCCCGGCAGCGCCAGCAACCCTAACCCCTGTCACTATCCCACCAGAATTAGGATGCAGCTACAGAAACTAGCAAACGCCGTTTATCGCTTAACTTACTTCAACCTTTGGGCGAAGGGACCAGCTCCAGCTTTGGCGCTGTCTCACAGCGGTCTCAAGCACGAACTCGTTTACCCGAAGGACTGGTCCAAGGAGAAGGGAAAGGCTACTTTCAGCAAGCTTCCAATGCTGCAGGTTGAGGGAGGACCGACAATATCTCACGAGCTCGCAATTTTGAACTTTATTGGCAGGGTTGTGCCGAAGATGGCGGGGGAGAACACACACGATTACCTCGTTTCGCAGCAATTGATGTGTGAGTCAGAAGACATTTATGCCAAGCTTACAAGGTTCCAGCCGACCACCAGCAAAAAAGAAAAGGTCACGAAGGAGGAGCTTGACGCCTTCTGGTCGAAACCTCCAAACATGATGGTTCATAATAGGGAGCAGGGCTTACATGGAAATTTACGGCTTCTAGACGATTTCTACGAAACGACATCTTCGGGGACATCTATTGGGGAGTGCAAGCTTTATTCCACTTTGCATTTGCTTCGAATGATTGATGGGTCAGTTCTGGAAACTTACGACAAACTGGGTGTGTTTTACGACAAGTTTTCAGCACTGGAGAAAACGAGGGCTATTGTGGATGGGCGCTTTGCCAAATACTTTATGAAATAATTTTTTTGCCTAGAACCGGTCGGCACAAGTAGCAAAATTATTGTAGCTAAACTTTAAACACTTATTGCAACAAGTATGTTAGCATCTCGCATCGCATTATATCGTTTTATCTAGGATAGCAGCTGCACTACGTCGAATCTGGCTACTTCCTAAACTGTCCACACCGCCTAATATTGCTCCAGCCTCACTTGCACCAAGGCTGCCGGACGCTTCTTTGACCACCTTCACCCCCGCTTTCGGAATTTTATCCGCCCTTGAGCTAGGGAGGCTGTGATAAATTGCCTCCCGTTCCCCTCTCTCAAACTCCACACTGCTGATATTGCTTAATTCATCATCAACCATTATCATGTCACCCTCCTTCATGCTATCGTTCTCCTTCTCTTGCCCCTTCCTCTCCGGGTCAATACCAAAATTGGTGCTCGCCATGATACTACCAATGCTGTCGAGCTGCAGGTCAAGTTTGTCTTCCAGTCCCCTGGGGTCAAAAAGGTTCTCACCACTCTCATCTGGCAGTACATTGATGGGCAAAAAGCTGGTAACACTTTTCTGACTTTTCTTCTTCTTCTTATTTTTCTCAACTTTTCCAACCATGCCCAAACGTTTGCTGAGAGTCCTGTTAACCAATTCCCTGTCGGAGAGGGCTTGTTGCTGCACTTCCTGCCCGGACCTTTCTCTCTCCACCACAGCACCCTTCCTCCCTTCCTTCTGCTGTTCCAACTGACCCTTCTCGTTCCGAGCACGCAGCTCATTGGCCTTCAACTTAAGCGTCGCGAGGTCTCTCGCTAACCTTCCTGGCAATCCATTGACGTAGAGTGTAGTAGCATTCTTGTCATTCATCTCAGCAACAGTTTTCGATTCCATTTCACTGGGTGGTGGATCAAGGAAGATCTGGTTCAGCTTCCTATACCGGTAGTACTCGCCGAACTGTTCTTGCGACTTGTCAAGAAGTTTCTTGGTGTACGGTTTCACCCAAGATTGGTAGTGGAGATCATCTTGACGACGATCCGCATCTGTTGTCTTCCTATTCAGCACAGTGTTGGTACCGAAGCCGCGGACGGTCACGTTGAGCTTCGTTTTTTTGCTCTTCTGTCCCCGCCCTCTTTGTGGGAGTTGCTTTTTCTTGAGAAGTTTTTCATCCTCGAAATGTGCCTGGTGCTGTTTGCTGAAGAGGCCATTGAAATTCAACGCTCCCGTGGCAGGAATCTCGAAGACGGAGCTCTCTTTGGCATCTATACCGGTGTCTTCGAAGCTCCCTACTGATGTGGTGTTCCCGACGGCCTTCTCAAACCTTTTCTGCAGCTCTAAATCTTGCTGTTCCTTCAAGGAGAGCGGTTTCGGTTTGTTCCGCTTTTTGGCTTTCTTGGATACCGGATTTGTTTTTCGGGTCGTCTTATAGGCAGTCCCGGTGACCGGGTCTCGAGCCTGTCCGTCAATTACCAGCGGATTATTGTTGTCGAGAGCGTGTTTCACGAGTTTCTCGGCAGACATTGACTCCTCCTCCGAACCCTCCCTTTCATCTCCATCGGCTCTCTCACCGCCATCCTCTTCTTCATTCTCATCGCCATCTTCGTCATCCGCGACATTCCCGAATTGGGCATCCTTGCTCCAAACCCCACCTGGTAAATTCTTTTTATCCTCGTCAAACATCTTCTTTTCCCAGGTCTTTGCGTTTTCGGCCTTTGAGAGGTCCGGATCAGTGCCTGATTTGTTGTCAGGGGGGTGAATTATAGGCAAAAGTTTCCCTAGGCGCGGGGGACGGGCATGCGGGTCAAGCGCCGTTCTTTGGAAGCGTGGGTCGAAAGGCTCGCGGTGTTCAATATCTAGATCGCCGCTCAAACTATCGGCTTCGCTCAGCCTTTGCTGGTCTTGTAACGACGTGTGGGCGTACATCCCGCCTGCTTGCATGGCGTTGTTGTTGGCAACAAGTTGATTGAGCATGCCGTAAGACTGGTTGGCCAAAGGAGGCGGAAAACCCCACTCCTCGAAAATGACACGGAGCAAATCCCTGACACGGGTGATTCCAGACGCTTTCAGGCGTATGGTAAATTTAGAAGATTCGATCATCGCAGCCTGCGTACGGCGGCGCATGAGTTTTGTAGCCTCCGCTGGAGATTCTTCATTAATTTTTACCAGATCCTGGCAAAAGAGTTTGAACGACGTGGGGCCCATCTTGAAAGTAATTTCTTTCTTCAGTTTGTCGGTCGTACCGGTGGTGGCAGTGCTCAGAGAAGCGTCCTCTTTCTTTTCTTCATCGACTTCTTCTTCAATGGGCCGAGAGTGAGGGACGATATAAAAAGCTGCCTTTGTCAAGAAATTATCGATTGGATCATCAATTAGCCCCCAATCTTCAATGTCGTCCAATAGTTGTTTCTCGAGCTGTGTTGCGGCGTCATCAGGCTCAGTATACTCCTGATAGGTCACATCCTTGAAGTCGGGGGGGAAGGGTTTCTCCTCTTCAATCTCATAGTCAACCGAAGGAAGAACGCCAATTGAGTTGCTCTCCTTCCTTACACTTCCTAAGTCGTTGCTCTGGACATCATCTTCAGTCTCAAATTTTTGGCTGTCAGCATTTTTCATGCGCTGCTGAATGCTTGCTTTGCCTTGTTTGATGTCTTCGAACTTTTGCTTCACTTGTTTACCCCCAAGAACCTTTATGTTATCTGGAGAGGATAACACCGTAATAATCGCCTTGCAACAAGCAATCAAATCATCTCCCACAGGCTCAGGTTGGAGAGTTTTTAGCAGCATTTCCATTCTCGAGAGTGGCATAAGTTGATCAATCGTTAAGAAGCCCATTTGGCGCAGCTGGTCGATAAACTTGTGGCAGTGACCCCAGCACTCCTGTTCGTGCCGAATCTTTGCCAGCGATGGTGGCATTTGGAGGTAAATCTCGTAAGCGTCAAACGCGCAGATATCATTGCTGTACATTGCTGCTGGCACATAGGATCGCAAGGTCGCCGCCCGCATCAGCCTTTCTATGGTATCCTGCATCCCACCCGGAATATCGCGTCTCAGTGATCCCCCGGGAAACTTGGTGGAAGCCTTCTCGTCTATGCCTCGGCTCTCCATTGCCCGTGCCCATGATACCTCCCAGCCGGAGTCATGCTCTGCGCTGTCAAAGGCCTTATCAGCAGAGCTTAAGCGAAGCTTTGTAGAAGCCGATTGCGATCGATTGGGTGGGGGAAGATTCGTTACGCCATAGTAATTCTCGCCGTCACTTTGGAAATTCGCCATTGAAATAATGTTCTGGTTGCTGCTGCTATTGGTGTTAGGGCGAGATGCGAACATGGCACTCATCGGCGTCACCATGCCGCTCATCGGTGTTACAACGCCACTCATGGGCGTGTTGGCCTTGCTCGACAATACATTCGCTGACAAAGCGCTCTGACGCGACTGGGTACGATTGATGCCGAACCTCACTCCCCGCTCATTCGAAACAACGGAACTAGACAACGACTGGTTGTCATTATTACTAGTGATTTGCGAGTTGGTGTCATTGGCGAAGCTGCCATTCGAGGAGTTAATGTTACCGTTGACGTTACTTGCGAGGTTGCTGTTGTTGCGTCTTCTGCTACTACCGCCTCTGCTACTCTGCTGAGACCCCCCTCCTTCCATTGTCCCCATAATGTCGTCAACGGCGGCGCGATGCTTACCCACACCCAAGTGCTCTTTCCGCAGATCCGGAGTCCGCGGATCCACCCCGTACAAGCCAAACTCCTTCGGTACATGCACCCCCGATTCACTAATTCGGACCGCCAGGGCCTGACCACTGCTGCTGACTGCGCGCCTCAACGCAGGACCAGGCACCCCGGCCAGAGAACTGCCGCCGGGCACAACATCTACCACCCCATTCTCGTCTCTCGCATCTTCTCGAACGACGGCAGTCACAACATTGAGCTTCCTTTTGTTGTTTTCGACCACTTTTTGATTATATTTCTTGTTTTCCTTGTTGGAGTGTTTCGCATTGTATTCTTCCATGACAACCTCATAACGTCGCCAGGCAGCCTCATTTTCTGTCTCCCTTCTCTCCAGAACTTTCTTGACAAAGGTCCCAGCCATCTGGTCCTCACGTTCCAAAATGTCGTCGATAGTAGACTCATAGCGCCTGTAGTCATCGTCCACAGACTTTAAAAAAGACCACAAGTCCCCCTTCGCCATGAACCGATCAGCGAGTCTTGACAACCTGTCGTGCAGCTTCAGCTCAATTTTTTTTTGCACAACGATACGCCTCGCTAGGAATCTCCTTGCATATCGTTGGATTGTTATTGTGCCCCAATCTTTTGTTGCCTTCTTTCGTCGGTTGAGAAGCATAAGCTTCCGCTCCTCTGTTGCTTTCTTGGCGAGCCATGCACGCCAAACATTCTGAATCTTCGTGGCCATCTCGTTTTCCCATTGAATTTGCAGAATTTCTCGAATCTTATTTGTCCTCATATAGGCGAGCTTCCGACGCATATAGCCTTGTATACGTATCGCCATCTCGCTATATAAGATAATTTTCTCAGCAGTTGTGTGCCTCCTAGTGAAGTACCCCTTGACCATCCTCTGGATCTCTACCACAGCGGCGAACCTTGCGAGCTTCACTATGTTGGACTTCAGTTTAGGGTAACGAATACGAGCGAAGTGACCTCGGACGGCGCGCTGAAGGTGAGGGACCGCCAGCTGGTAGACAAACTGTACGATAATGCACAGCTCACCCCGAAGCTCCTGCAGGTGAATGTTGTTGTATTTGAAGTATTTTTCCAGCACTGGGAGGAGAGTATGTACCTCGACGCGTTGCCAGACGCCTTCTTGAATCAAGTCCGTGTCCATCACACTGTCGGCGTGATTAAACGCGTGCTGCTGTCCCTGGGCATCGGTCTCAAACTCGATGCCTGTTTTGTTCCAATCTTTCTCTCCTTTCCCCTCTTTCACCATCCTCTGCAGCTTGAGGTTTTCCAAAAGTGGAGTCCAAAAGGTCGACTGCTTAAACGGGGCTAAGAAATTTCCTGTTAGATACCGCAAGATATCCAGTTTACTGCGGTTGAAGACCAGATTTGAGACCGTCACATCGTCTCGCAATGCAAACTGCACCTCTATCTCGTGGGCCGTTTGATCACTGATAATCGTTGGGGTTTCCGGGGAAAGGAGCAGCTGTTGGACAGCTTGTGCAACATCGATGTGAATCTGTTTCACAATCGCCGCTGAATTGTTGGCTTGGGACTGAGACGCGACTTCGGCACCGGTGTCTGTAGTTCCCGACTTTGCTGTAGTTCCCGACTTTGCTGTAGCTCCCGACTTGGCCTCGTTTTTTTGCATATCTGTCTCATCCTCGTAAATAAATTCCTGCTCTTGTTCGTAGTCAAGAATAGCTTTGTACTGATTTAGAGCAGCTAAACCGTCGTTTCCGTCCCTGTCCTTATTTGCAGCCCAATTAATCTGACAATTATCGTTGTTGGCGCTTCCATGGCCAAAGTTGGGGGCATTGTCGGCAGTTGTAACGATATCGTTTAGAAACTCGTAAAACCTACCAGAGCACTGCCCATCGGTCAGAATTGCAAGCATTTCATTCCCGTAGCAGTCTTCTTTTGATTTCACAAACATGTCAAATTCTGATTCGAGCTCCTTTCTCCGTCGCTTCTTTGCATCAAGCTTGTGGTGAGCTAGTTGCAAATCCTTTTCGAATCTGGTTTGATCAGCATCCGCCTTAGTAACTTGGTCAACAAGGATTTTACGCCTCTCCTTCATTCCCAACGATAGACGCCTCAAATCTTTGAAGAAATGGCGCACGACTGGCTTTTTGTATTTGCACACAAAACATTCTTTTGCAGTGTGGCTATTGGAAGTGTTACAGTACTCTTTGATCACTTTGCCTTCAGGCGTCACCTTCTGCCCAATTCTGTTTTGGCAATACCACCCTTCTGTAGGGGCAGGTTTGATAGTGATAAGATTGTATACCTGCATTGTCGCTTTTTGGTAAGCTGCCTCATCCTCAACGCGATCCAAGTTGGGCATCCGGCGAAACATTGTCTCTCCAGCTTTCTTCGTTTTGAGTTTTATCGGCCCTATGACGGCTATCGGCACGGACATTTCCTTCTCTCCTTGGTGCAGATTCAGCATAGAGCGCCGGTGCGCCTCCAGTTCAGCTTGAAATTTAATCGGGTCAAGGCTCTGTGTTTGTCGTCTGGTAGGACAAGGTTTCAGCAAGCGAGCGAGTAAATGTACGTGTGTGGGTACGTGTGCGTGTACGTGTACGTGTACGTGTACGTGTACGTGTGTGTGTGTGTGTGTGTGTGTGTAAGAGAGAGAAACAGCCGCTAGAGTAGGGGCACGAAAACTTACCTTGTCTTATCCAAGTCGACTTTTCTTTTCTTTTCTTCCCTCGATTTGATCCTCCTCTCCAGCTCAAAGACCTTGTCTTCAAGCTCCCCCCCCGCTTCCCGCTTCCCGAATTGATCATTCACAGGCCCACGAGTTTGATTGTGCCTGGTCTTGTGAGGCGTATTTGGGCGGGACTTGGAGTCGGCCTCTGAGAGCTGGTCTTCTTCTAACTCGGCTGCTCGGATTGCTTCCTCAGCTGTTATATCCTCCGACTCTGGGGGCAGGCGCCCCGATCTACCCTCCTTCAGGATATATCGAAGCTTGATCGAATGAACGGACCCCTTCTTTTCCCGCCGAAGAGGGATGGAAGAGGAGGAGGAGTTGGATGATAGGGAGTTGTCAGAGGCATTGCCGTCATCTTCTTCCATTTTGATGTTGTCGTAAATATTAACCCGGAGATAGCATTTGTACGATTTAAAGCAGGGTGGAGTGCTGATTAAATTAAAAAAACCAAAATAGTGAGAATTCAATTTGACCGTTGATATCACAAGTTTCATGAATTTGCTTCCACCATAGACAGTAGTTGATATAATCAGGTTACCAATTATAAATCGTCTGATCGAAGGCCAAACCCAATTACACCGACTTAATTGACGATTAAATAATGGAGTTTGTCAATCAGCCTCGGGGACAACGATCCTACTCCAAGAAGCACTATGCTGTAAACGTGAACGCCCAACAAATTCCTCACAAGAAGCCAACAAGCACAAAAAGGTAAGCAAAGGGGGAGAGAATATAATGCCAGGTCGGCGAGTGATTGAAAAGTTTGGAGAATCAAAAGAAAACGACAGGAATTGGAGAAATGATTGGGGAGTTTTGTTCTACGCTAACGACTATAATGTCCTTATATGCAGATCATGGTCGAACGACGAGGACGTTAAATTGAAGAGCCTGGTCTCGATACATGGAACCAGCAAGTGGAGCACAGTCGCAGAGGCGCTCGGAGGCAGGAGCGGAAAGCAGGTGAGTGGGGAGAACTCAACAGGTTTATATTTGAGTTTTGCAGGAGGCAAGCTTCAACAAAAGTCACTCAACCCAGCTCCAACTGACACAAAATTTATAAATGACAAAACTTCGCCACGATTTTTCACGTCTCGTCTCGTCACGTCACGTCACGTCACGTCACTTCACGTCACGTCACTAATATTGATAAACACAAAAAAAAAACAAAACAAAACCCGCAGTGCCGAGAGAGATGGCATAACCACCTCAACCCTGACGTCAAGAAAGGTGACTGGACAGAAGAGGAGGACCGGATCATAATCAACATGCAAAAGGAACTTGGCAATCAATGGGCCAAGATCACCAAAATGGTTCCAGGGCGAACCGATAACGCTGTGAAGAATAGGTGGCACAGCGCCATGAGGAGCAAGACGAAAGTCTCCGGGAGCGGAGGCGGGGGGGGCTATCAACACCACCAGCACCAAAACCAACACCAGCACCACCAGCACCACCAGCAACAGCAACAGCAACAGATGCACCAGCAACATCAATCAATAAACACGAGTGGCATGCATTACGAACAACCGCAACAGTTCGAACAACAGCCGTACCCTAGCAGCGTTA
>ERZ651776.2835-NODE-2835-length-18180-cov-3.794620_pt1 | contig 18180 bp, 18 predicted proteins | sample MGYA00514761_ERZ651776 | MGnify/ENA metagenome assembly ERZ651776 | reverse complement strand
AACATAAAATTTTTGAACGCACTTGAAGAAGAAAATTATGTAATAGCACAAGCTAATTCAGAACTCAACGAAGATAATAGTTTTTCTAGCGATACCATATCTGTTAGGATTAAAGGTGAATTTCAGGTTGTACCTAAGTCAGATCCTCAGTTAATGGATGTCTCACCTTCCCAATTAGTATCTGTATCAGCGTCGCTTATTCCTTTTTTGGAGCACGACGATGCTAACAGAGCTCTTATGGGCTCGAATATGCAAAGACAAGCGGTCCCATTGTTGAAAGCAGAGGCTCCATTTGTTGGAACCGGTATGGAGGCTGTGGTTGCTCGTGATTCTGGTGCAGCTGTTTCATTGTGTTAAGTAGATCGTTACAGGCCAGTAACTCCTCCTGCGACAACCCAAAGTAGTCTGTTACGTGACGCTTAGGGATGATCAATGTATGCCCTTCGGTGACAGGGAAGCCATCGCGTATTGCATAAGCAAGTGCATTTTCTGCCACAACTCTTTCTTTTGGTATATTGCAAAACAAGCAATTCTTTATGGAGCCTGACATAGAGCGTCTCTTTTCCGTTTTTTACACAATAACTACTAAAGGAAGAATTTTCAAATTTAGCTATTTTGTATGTGGGCGGGTACTATTATATGTAGCAACAAGATTTAGACCCCCCGTGGGGTAAATTTAGTCTACATTTTAGTCTACATTTAGAAGTTTTTACATTGTTTGTGTCTGAAAATCAACGGTGGCATGGGGTGTAGAGAGGTATAAAAATGAGATGGTGCCCAGAGGTGGAATCGAACCACCGACACGAGGATTTTCAATCCTCTGCTCTACCAACTGAGCTATCTGGGCATTTACTGCTGCATCAAACGTCGCGAGAGCTTGTGGACATTGCGTCTCAGCCCCACGCGAGGCGCGTATTAAACCCTTCGCGCGGGTATGAGTCAAGACCCAGCAGGCTACTCCGAGGGGACATAACCCTCGGCGCGGTCGAAATCGGCACCTGAAAGGAATTTATCCATCTGGTCTTGCAAGTATTTGCGGTGCTCGGCGTTCGCCATGCTTAGCTGCTTTTCGTTGATGAGCATCGTTTGATGACTCTGCCATTCGCTCCAGGCCTTCTGTGACACGTTCATGAACAGCTCTTGGCCTTTGTCGCCGGGGTAGGGTGGCGCCATCAGGCCGGGGAGGTCTTGCTGAAATTTACGGCAAAATACGGTGCGGGACATGAGTAGCCTCTTAGAAAGCGTGTCTGAATTAACCTTCAGGGGAGTATACGCGAATGCGTGCTTAGGTGGCGCTTAAGCTCTTGATAATCTTCGTCACGGGTGCGGCCAAGCCGACCTCAATAGACCCATCGAGTGGATACCAAAGCCAGCGCTCGGGCTCGGCGGCCGCGTCGGTGGGTTCGCCTTGAGCAGTGACTGGCGTGATATCAAGATGGAAATGCGAGAAGGTGTGTCGCAGTGGCTCGAGCGTACGCAAGGATTCTGCCTGAATAGTAACCGCGGCGGTCAGGCGAGGCAGTTCTTTAGGGTTATCCCCCTCAGGAAAACTATAAAGCGAACCCCAAATGCCGCTAGGTGGGCGTTTTTCAAGTAAGACATCGCCAGCGTCGTTAAAGACGATAAACAGTACAGTCTCTCTAACCGGAATTATTTTCTTGGGTTTCTTGCCTGGTATAGAGCTAATGAGGTTTTGCACACGCGCTTTGCAGTCGTCAGCCAACGGGCAGACTTCACAGCGAGGCTTGGTGCGAGTGCAGACTGTCGCGCCGAGATCCATCATTGCCTGCGTGTAATTGGCGACGCGGTCAGCTGGCGTTAACGCAGTGGCGATCTCCCAGAGGTGATTGCGCACACGCGTCTGCTCAGGCCAGCCAGCGACGGCATTATGGCGTGCAAGCACGCGTTTAACATTGCCATCAAGTATTGGCGCATGCACGTCCATGGACAGTGCTGCGATAGCCCCGGCTGTCGAACGACCAATGCCTTTAAGCGACGCGAGCTCGTCGACAGTGCTCGGGAATATGCCGCGATATTCTGCGACTAAAGTCTTGGCTGCAGCGTGCAGATTACGCGCGCGTGCGTAATACCCTAGGCCAGTCCAATGATGCAGAACTAAGTCTTCACTTGCCTCGGCGAGTGCTTTTACCGTGGGGAAAGACGCCATGAAGCGGTCGAAATACGGAATGACAGTCGCGACTTGGGTCTGCTGTAGCATGATCTCCGAGACCCATACTCGATAAGGAGTTACGCCCCTCTGCCAGGGCAAATCATGGCGGCCGTGTTTGTCAAACCAGTGCAGTACGCGGCTATGGAAAGGGTGTTTTACAGGCATTTTAGTTGGGTGCTTGCGAATGAGAAGGCGCGGCGAAAAGCTCGCGAACGCCGACAAAGTCGGGGCTACAGAATTGGCTCGCGGCTGCACCAAGATTGGCAACACAGTTGACCGGCCATGGCTTGCCGCGATGTGCATCATTAATTTGCAGCGGTTCAACGCGGGCGTTGTCTAGTAGCGTAAACGCGAGGCGGTAATCAAAGTCGCCGCTGGCGCTATTAAGAGTGCCGCTGCCCTCGATCTCTAGATTGTCCATCAGCAAATTAACCCGATGAGGCGCATCGATCCCAGAAGCTAAGACGACAAAACCACTCAATTGTTCAAAGCTGAGACGGTCGGGCCATGCCTCAGTAGAGCCGCCAGCGGGACTGAGCGCTGCGATGGAGCTGAAGACCTGCTTCACTAGGCTGATATCTACTGTGTTGTTATTCAAATCGTAGGTGATGTCGCCGGAGATCGAATTAGCGATGCTAGCCCAGTCGTCACCCGCTGCAATGAGCGCTATGTCTGCGCTGAGCTTGCCGTCGAACGTCGACGTAAGGGGAAGGACAGGGTAAGAGGCCGAAAAGTCCTCTGGCATTACAAAGGTCGAGAAAGCGGCGAGGTCTAGTCGGCGCAGGCTCGCATTGAGCTCAATTAATTTTTCGCCACCGGGGGGTCTCTCGAGGCGCAACACGCCTTCGATCTCGCCTCCCCAGAGAGAAACAGGCTGCAGCTCGATATTCTGCACATTGCCTTCGGTGCTAACGAAAAGCTGCAGTTCGCCAAGGTTGTGCGTCGCGCCAGTGATTCCTTCGACATCTATCGAGCCGGTGGTATTTCCGTTGCCGCTGGCGACTAGGTCTAGTAGCACCGGCTGCCAAAATGCGATGCGCTGTCTATCGAGAAAGCTCAAATCCAGCGTTGAGGCACGTACTGCATAATTTAAGTTTGCGGCTTGAGACGCGGTAACAGCGAGGAGCCTGAGGTCTGCGTCGATCGTCGCGTTACCAAGTGTCGCATCGAAGTCGGGGATGGTTAGGCCGGAATTGTCGAGCACAAAGCCGAAACTAAATGAGGTTGGCGACGCAGTGAGTGCAGCAGATATCGGCGCGCCAGGTTGTTCGGCTTCGGCGATAGACGTTGGTTCCAAACCGCTTAAAAAGTCGTTGAGGTCGAAGCGCGCAGCTTGAGCGGCGCCTCGCATGTTAAGTGAACCGTCTTGCCAATCTATGTCGGCGGTTACTGTGGCGAGCATCGGCACTATTCCGAGCCTGAGCTCATGAATAGACGCCTGCTGTGCGCTCGAATCGAAGGCGAGTTCGGCACCGAAATTCAATGGCACGAGAATTTCGTCGGCGTGCGCGGTGCTGTAAGTGGCATAGGTCGCCATGCCTTCGGCGGTAAAGGCTGCACCGTTGTCGTTAGCTTCGAGAATGTCGAGAGTGACACCGCGCAGAGAGTAATTGCTGCCTTGGGTGACGTCTTGGAAGTCGATTGTGCTGTCTTCGATCACAATGCGGCCGATCGAGAGGGGCTCCCTTCGTGCTAGTTCCTCGTCTGTATCCTCTCTGCGGCGCTCGGTTTGATCAGCGCTGCCATCGAAGGAGTCGCGGAGTAGGCGCGAGAGCCAGATATTGCGGCCGTCGGCTTCGACTCGATGGTTTACGTGAAGGCCGCGGAGAATAATCTCGTTGACACGCAGGCGGTTGTCGGCAAATTCCCAAATATCAACGCTGATCACCGCGCTACGAGCGGAGGCGAGTTCCTGCGGGAACTCTGGATTTTTCAGCCTAAGATCTTCAATCAGAAATTCGAAGCGAGGGAAAAAACCAAGCCCAATGTCGCCGGCTACACTAAGTTCAAGGCCGAGGCTCTCCCGGACTAGCGCCTCGAGTGACGCCTTAAAGCGATTCTTACCGATAAAGGTAAGTGGCACAGTGAGGAGCGCCGCAGCGAGCGCAACGGCCACAAAGCCTATAACTAGGATTCTGACTAACTGATTTTTCTTCATTGAGGGCGCGGATTTGTCTCGAGAGCCTGAGTCTACCGGATTCCCCAAGGTGCTGCATACCATGTCGAGCGCATTTCCGCACTGCTTTCAATAGTCTAGGCCGAGCCCTATAATGCGGAGCCTAACAAAGGCGATTTCAAAGCGTCATTCAGCGAAGGCTGCTTAAACAGCTCTAATCTGGTTGCCGTTGCGCAGCCTAAACCTATACAACGCCACTATCACGAGCATGACTATGAGCGATAACACCCAGCGTCAAGCGAGCATCGAACGCAACACTAACGAAACGCAGATCAGCGTCGCCGTTAATCTCGATGGCACCGGAAAATTGAACTGCGATACCGGTCTGCCTTTTCTCGACCATATGCTAGATCAGATAGCGAGACATGGGCTCATCGATATCGAGGTTAAGGCTGTTGGCGATCTCCAGATCGACGCTCACCACACTGTCGAAGATATCGGCATTACCTTGGGTCAGGCGTTCGCGAAGGCGCTCGATAAAACGGGCATTCGCCGCTATGGCCATGCTTATGTGCCACTCGATGAGGCGCTTTCCCGCGTGGTTGTCGATTTTTCAGGGCGCCCGGGGCTGGAATATCACGTCAAATTTGTGAAAGGAACGGTAGGCAATTTCGACGTCGACCTGTTTCATGAATTCTTCCAAGGCTTTGTCAATCACGCCCTCATGACGCTACATATCGATAATCTACGTGGTAAGAATGCGCATCACCAGATCGAGACTATTTTCAAGGCATTTGGCCGTGCTGTGCGTATGGCTGTCGAGCTCGATCCACGATCGGTTGGCGTTGTGCCTTCGACCAAGGGTTCGCTCTAGTCTGAGCCCTTGGTGACACTTATTGCGCAAGTTTTTGCTGGGCGCACACCAATTCACAGCCGCTTTTAACAAGGCATTTTTAATTAGGCACTTTCAATTAGGCACTTTTAATTAAGCACTCATAATCAGGCACTGCCCAGTTAGGCTCGAAACAAACGCTATGAACAAAATCGCCGTCATCGACTATGGCATGGGTAATCTCCACTCGGTTGCCAAAGCACTCGAACACGTAGGCGCGCAGCTCGGTCAGCAGATCGAGGTTGTCGTTACGCCGGACCCCCAACTCATCGCGGCAGCCGACCGGGTAATTTTTCCTGGCGTCGGCGCCATCCGTGATTGTATGGCTGAGATCAATAGGCTCGAAATTGGCCGCATCGTACGCCAAGCAATCGAGACGAAACCGGTTTTTGCTATTTGTGTCGGTATGCAAGCGCTAATGACTAGAAGTGAAGAAAATGGCGGCGTCGACTGTTTGGGAATTGTCGATGGCCAAGTGCGCTATTTTGGCGACGCGCTCAACGACGAGGCGGGGCAGCGGCTTAAGGTGCCACATATGGGCTGGAATGAAGTCGAGCAAGTTGGTACCCACCCCTTATGGCAAGGAATAGCCGATCGCAGCCGCTTCTATTTTGTCCATAGTTATTATGTGCCGCACGACAAAGATAGTCTCGAGCGTGGTGTCGCTGGCGTTGCGCGCTATGGCAAAGAGGTTGCCGCCGTGATTGCGCGTCCCAATTTATTTGCCACCCAGTTTCATCCCGAAAAAAGCCAAGAAGCTGGCTTGTCGCTGTTGCGAAATTTTTTGCAATGGGACGGGCAGGCGTAGCTACAAAGTTTTCTTAATTTAAAACTAATCGATTTAATACTGCTGCGCCTATTAACGCGCCGCCTCGGAAAAAAAATGTTAGTGATACCCGCAATAGATCTTAAAGACGGCCAATGCGTGCGACTCAAGCAAGGGCGTATGGAAGACTCTACAGTATTTTCAGACGACCCTGTGAGCATGGCAGGTATTTGGGCGGCGAAAGGCGCGCGCCGGCTTCATATAGTCGACCTTAATGGCGCGTTTGCAGGGACGCCGGTCAACGCCGAAATTGTGCAGGCTATCGCAGCTCGCTACCCCGACTTGCCGATTCAGATTGGGGGTGGTATTCGCAACCTCGAGAGCATTCAGTTCTATCTGGACGCAGGCGTAAGTTATGTAATTATTGGCACTGCGGCCGTTAAAGACCCCGACTTCGTGCGCGCCGCTTGTTTAAAATTTCCGGGTAAAATTATTGTCGGCATCGACGCAATAGACGGCATGGTTGCCACCGACGGCTGGGCCGATGTCTCCGAAGTGTTGGCGGCAGATCTAGTGGCCAAGTTTGCCGATTATGGTGTCGAGGCTATTGTGTACACCGACATCGCGCGCGACGGCATGATGAAAGGTGTGAATATTGAGGCGACCCAAGAGCTCGCGCAAGACTCAGCCATTCCCATTATCGCGTCTGGTGGATTGAGCAAGCTTGCCGATGTTGCTGCGATTCGTGAGGCGGCAGATACCGAAACCGGTGCAGGAATCATGGGCGTGATTACGGGTCGTGCTATTTACGAAGGCACTATCGATCTCGCACTCGCCCAACAGCTTGCCGATGGCTATCCCGATCTCACGTAAAAAGCAGAATTTCTACTCTCGCATCGACACTCCCGATTGGCGCCTCGGGCTGTAGATCGTTGCAGCAGGTGCAGTCGACCAGCCCGGGATTATTTGCAAGCATAGTCGTCAGTGATTCGAATCAATAAATGAGGAATAAATGTGGGTCTCGCTAAACGCATCATCCCTTGCCTAGATTGTGAAAACGGCCGTGTCGTTAAAGGCGTCCAGTTTCTTGATATCCGAGACGCCGGGGATCCGGTCGAAGTCGCTAAACGCTACTGTGATGCAGGCGCCGATGAGATTACTTTTCTCGACATCACTGCAAGTCATGAAGGCCGCGAGACGACTGTCCATACTGTCGAGGCGATCGCCAGTCAGGTGTTCATTCCGCTGACAGTGGGTGGCGGAATTCGCACGCTCGAGGACATTCGCGCGATGCTTAATGCTGGAGCCGACAAGGTTGGCATTAATACCGCGGCGGTAACTAATCCTGAGTTTGTGCGCGCAGCAGCGGCGCGTTTCGGTTCGCAGTGTATTGTTGTGGCTATCGATGCGAAGCGTGTGTCTGAGGTTGGCGAGGAGCTGCGCTGGGAGATATTCACTCACGGAGGCCGGAACCCAACCGGACTTGATGCGATCGATTGGGCGCGCAAGATGGTCGAGTTTGGTGCAGGTGAAATATTACTGACAAGTATGGATAAAGACGGCACTAAAAGCGGCTTCGACTTGGAGTTAAACCGTGCAGTAAGCCGAGCAGTGCAGGTGCCGATTATTGCGTCGGGAGGCGTTGGCACTCTCGAGCATCTCGCAGAAGGTGTGCTCGAGGGCGAGGCCGATGCCGTGCTCGCTGCGAGCATTTTCCATTTTCAGGAATATACAATCGGCGAGGCTAAAGACTATATGGCACAGCGCGGCATCGAAGTCAGGAAAATCTAACTGGTCTATGGTGGAGTGGAGTCGTGCTTAGTTGGCTCATCTTCTTAGCAAGCCTTTCTCAGCGAACCCTCTTTAGCAAACCCTTCTGAGCAAACCCCATCTAATTAGTCGTAGTCGCTCTATTAGCCTCGCCTATAAGCCAAGCGCCGCTCTTTTTGCTGCCAGCGGCTTGTAGGCGTTAATACCCTTGAGTACGTTTAGCGCCTCGTTTAGCGGATAGTCATTAACCAGCACTTCTTCCGCAGAAATCAAAACCTGCGCGAGTTCTGCAGCGCTGAGATCGGACTGTCCCTCTTTGCTTTCTTGTTCTGCAGTACGATCGAGTGATGCGTCTATTTCGCCGTCTATTTCATCCTCTAAGGCATCAGTGTCATCGAGTCTCTCGTTGCCGTTTTTCAAGTGACCGGCAAGATCAGACTCTTTGTACTGCGTCACGCTGCGCGAGCGCCGTGTGACAAACGCTTCTTCAACTTCGATGTCGGGGATAATTCCTTGGGCCTGAATCGAACGACCGCTGGGCGTGTAGTAGAGCGAGGTTGTTAGTTTGATCGCTTTGTCGGCGGCGAGTGGGAGTACGGTCTGCACCGAGCCCTTGCCAAAGCTAGCTGTGCCCATAATGAGCGCTCGGCCGTGGTCTTGCAGCGCACCGGCGACAATTTCGCTCGCCGAAGCAGAGCCGTTATTGATCAGCACGACGAGGGGTATGTCGGGCGCAATCGTTTGCAACGAGGCCGAGTAACTTGAGCGTGAGTCTTCAAGACGGCCCTTTGTCGAGACGATATCGCCACTATCGATGAAGGCATCGACCATGCTGACCGACGCTTGGAGAACACCGCCGGGGTTATTGCGAAGGTCGAGGACGAGTCCTTTTAGCTCATCATCGGCGGTAAGCAATTCTTGCAACTCTTCGGCGAATTCCTCGCCTGTATTGCCACGAAATTGAGAAACACGCAGATACGCATACCCCGGTTCTAACGCGCGGCTGCGCACGCTCGAAATCGCAATGATTTCCCGCGTGAGGGTAATGTCAAAAGGTTCTTCGCCTTCGCGCGCGATGGTTATAGATACTTGTGATCCGGGTTCGCCGCGCATCATCTTCGCCGCTTCGTCGGGCTGCATCTCGCGAATCGGCTTACTGTCGATTTCGATGATCAGGTCGCCGGCTAAAACGCCCGCTCGGTCTGCTGGCGAATCGTCTATTGGTGCAACAACGAGTATGTAGCCGTCGCGCCGGCTCACCTCGACGCCAAGCCCGCCGAACTGTCCGGTCGTGGTGTCTTGAAGCGACTCGAACTCGTTGCCCGCCATATAGGCCGAATGCGGGTCGAGACCCGAAAGCATTCCTTCAATCGCGTATTCGAGTAGCGTTTCGTCGTCGACTTCTTCGACATAGGCGCGGCGGATATGATCCAGCGCTTGAGTAAACATGCGCACCTCGTCGAGGGGTAAAGGCAGTGCGCCTTCGTCTTCTTGCGCGGTCGCGGCGCCGGAGAATAGAAGTGTTGCTGCGACGGCTGCGCTGACAAAGCGCGCAGCGGAGAATAGAGAGCGGCGATTGGCGTGTCTAAAAAATTGATGATTTATCATCGTAGCGCTGATTCCATGGTTGTCGTCTCGAGTAGAGCCTACACACTAAGCGTTTCGGCTGCTTGTGCTCGGTGCTTGGTTACGGCACTAAGCAGTGAGTTCGTGAATTTTTCTATAGTTTCAGTTTACGTCTAAATAGGCAAATTCAGTCGCTACTTAGAGAGCCAAGCTTCAGGATTGAGCGCAATCCCGCCTTTGCGAATTTCGAAATGCAATCCAGCGTTTTCGCCGGCGCCTCTCCCCGCGTTAGCCACGACCTCACCTGCCACAATCGATACGCCAGCCATGACTTCGAGAGATTCATTATTGCCATAAAGCGTCATATAGCTATCACCGTGATCAACTATTACAAGTAGGCCTGCGCCACGAAGCCAGTCTGCAAAGACGACTCTACCCGAATGCACTGCGAGCACAGACTCGCCGCTATTGGCGTCAAACGTGAGCCCCTGCCTGCTAACCCCGTTGGAGTCCGTGCCGAAACGGGCATGGATAGAAGCCTTAACCGGCGCGCTAAGTTTGCCTTTCATCGAAGCAAAACGGGTGCCTGCTTCGGGCGCAGGAATCCTCCTCATGGCGAGTTCGAGCTGCTCAACAAGCTGCTGTATGCCCGCTTTGTCCATCTCGAGTTGTTCCAGTTCGCCGCGTTGTGTCTTTATTGAGGTGGTCAGAGCAGCGAGGGCTGCCTCTCTCTCTTGGGTTTCGGCGACTCGTTTTTCCTGAGCCGCCGCAGAGCGCGCTTGAACTCGGACAAGCTCCTGTCTTTGTGCCTCTAATTGCAACCGGCTCTGGATAAGCTCGTCGAGCGCTTGTTTATACAAGGTGAGCGTTGCCCGCTGCGTGGCTGTTATACGGCTGAGATAATTGAGCTGCCGGGCTGCATTCGTAGGCCCGTGGCCTGAGAGAAAGGCGCGTGCGAGGCTCATGTCGCCCTGTTTGTGTAACGCCCGCATCACGTCGCCGAGTTCTTGCTCGCGAGCGGCAAGTGCAGACTCTTGCCCTGAGATGAGACGCTGCAGTTCGTCAAGTTTTCCTTCGAGACTTCGGCGCTGCTCTGCCAAGCCTTCGAGTTCACGAGCGGATTTTGCAAGTGCGACAACCGCGTTTTGCAGGCGCTTTTCTTCGTTACTCTGTTGTGCGTTGGCTTCTAAGAGCCAGGTTTGTACTTCGTCAATTGCGCTTTGTGCTGCCGCTAATTGCTGTTTCGCTTGCTCAGGAGTCTGCGCTGCCTGCTCTGCGCCTAGTGTGGGCGCAGAGGCCAGCAGAGAGGCAATGATAAACGCGGCTAGTCTCATCAGCTGAGCAAGTCTTTCCCAGTCATTTGTGCTGGAATAGTTAAGTCGAGCAGCGACAGTAGGGTGGGGGCGAGGTCGCATAAACTCCCTTCGCCGGTAAATTCTTTGCCTGAACCGCCCACATAAACAAGGGGAACTGGCCCGTTGGTATGAGAGGTGAGTGGCTGCTGTGTTTCGGCATCTAGCATCTGCTCCACGTTACCGTGGTCGGCGGTTATAAGAAGCTCGCCGCTGGCTTCTTCGATCGCATCAACGATTCGGCTCAAACACGCGTCGAGCGCTTCAACGGCTTTAACAGCGGCATCAAAGTCGCCTGTGTGCCCAACCATGTCGCCATTTGCATAGTTGCAGATAATCGCATCGTATTTGTGCGAAAGAATGGCAGCAACCAACTTATCGGTCACCTCAAACGCAGACATCTCGGGTTGTAGGTCGTAGGTCTTCACATCTGGCGAAGGGATAAGCTCACGGTCTTCATTGCTGAACGGCTCCTCGCGGCCGCCATTGAAGAAGAATGTCACATGAGCGTATTTTTCGGTCTCGGCAATGCGTAGCTGTGTTTTGCCCTGTGCAGCGAGCGTCTCGCCGAGCACATTCACGAGCGTTTCAGGCGGATAAGCGCAAGGTGCAACTATGTCGTCTGCGTAATGAGTGAGCGTCACGAAGCTTGCAAGCTCAGGAAGGCTTTTGCGCTCGAAGCCGTCGAAGTCGGCGCCGATGAAGGCGCGAGTGAGTTCGCGGGCGCGGTCCGAACGGAAGTTCATGAATACGACAACATCGTCATCATTGACGGTTGCAGCGGAAGTGCCAATTATTGTTGGTTTAACGAATTCATCGTCTTCGTCGCGTGCATAGGCCGCGGCGAGGGCGGTTTCGGCATCGGAGAAGGAAAACTCGGCCTCGCCACGCGTGAGGAGATCATAGGCGGGTTCGACTCGGTCCCAACGGTTATCGCGATCCATGGCATAGAAGCGCCCGCAAATCGAGGCGACCCGGCCACAGCCGCTTCGAGCAAGCAATGTCTCGACCCGAAGCAAAGAACCGAGCGCGCTGCGAGGTGGCGTGTCACGACCATCGAGAAAGGCATGAAAGAAAACCTGCTTTGCACCGCGTGCTAGCGCGAGTTCGAGCATAGCCACGATTTGGTCCTCGTGACTGTGAATGCCACCGGGGGAAAGAAGGCCGAATACGTGCAGTGCAGAGTCTTTTTGGATGCTAGTGTCGACGGCTGCGGTAAGCACGGGATTGCTGACAAACGAGCCATCAGCGATATCTTTGTCGATGCGAGTCAGATTCTGATACACCACTCGGCCGGCGCCTAGGTTCATATGACCAACCTCTGAATTACCCATTTGTCCCTCGGGTAGACCCACAGCGAGGCCAGAGGTTCGGATCAGTGTGTGGGGCTTATTCTGCCAAAGCGCATCCCATGTCGGGCTATTGGCAGCGAAAATTGCATTGCTGTCGGTGGCGTCGCGATGCCCCCAGCCGTCAAGAATGAGGAGAAGTGCCGTCTTTTTCGCTGTCATCGGAAACCTGTTTACCGTTGGTTGTAGATAGGAAGCTATTATCCTTGAAACTGGCGCGCTTCTCTACAAGCCTATGCGCTACCCCGCTTCTTATGGGCCGCTGTGGCGTGTATACTTGCCAGCCTTATTTGCCGCTACACACCGGATTCAGCATGGCGCAGTTCATTGAGTTTTTGAGTAATCACCCCGTTTTGGTCGGCTGTTGGCTCGCCGCTTTTATCGGCATTATGGTGTATCACCAGCGTACTGGCAGCAAAGGGGCGAGCCCCGCGCAGGCAATAACGCTCATTAACCGCAGCGACGCCTTGGTGGTCGACATACGCGATAAAAAAGACTTCGACGAAGGGCATATTGTTGACGCCTTGCATATTCCTGCCGCTAAGCTTGAACAGCGCGTTGCAGAACTGAGTAAGCAGAAGGGCAAGCCGATCGTCGTCGTGTGTAAACATGGTCAGCAGGCGGGTGACGCGGTTAAGAAAATTGAATCTGCCGGACACGATCCAGTTTACAAATTAAATGGCGGCATGGCCGAATGGAAGGGGCAGTCCCTTCCTGTCGTGACAAAGTAAAAGCTGCTAAAACGCGCTACAATCCAAAAAAATCATCAGAAGTGACCGTATAGGACCCAACATGGCAGATAACGAAGAGAACCAACAACCAAACGAACAGGCAGCAGCTGGCGAGCAAGCGGCAGGCCCACAGTTCGCCTTACAGCGTATTTACCTCAAGGATGCCTCTTTCGAGTCACCGCGCAGCCCGCTCGTTTTTCAGAGCCAATGGCAGCCTAAGATCAACTTCGACATCAAGACAAAAAGCGACAAGGTGCAAGATGGCGTTTACGAGGTTGTTCTCGTCCTCACTGTCGAAGCAGAGCTCGAAGAGCAGCCCGCATTTGTCGTAGAAGTGCAGCAAGCAGGTGTTTTCACAGCGAAAGACTTTGGCGACGAGCAGCTTGCCCAGTTGTTAGCCACCGTTTGCCCTAATATCCTGTTCCCCTATGCGCGCGAAGCGGTAGACAATCTTGTTGTGAAAGGCAGTTTCCCTGCTCTTATGCTGTCGCCAATCAACTTCGATGCGCTTTATGCGCAGCAGAGACAAGCTCAGGCAGAACAGGCGGCATCGACAGAGCCTGCTAACTAGGTCTGTTAGTTTACTAATGCATTAATCCCGCCTCTATTTTTATTCTGTAGGGGGATTACGGAGTAGCAAGAGTAAAAGGGTGAGACGCGAAAGCGGCTCGCCCTTTTTATTGCCTCCTGATTTTTGCGGGCGCTGTAAATACGAAGTTGGAATAATGGGGCATTTTATCTCTGGCGGCATAGGCTTGCTGTTAGTTGGAAGCTCCTTCGAAACTCAGCTGTCGCCATGCTTCATAAGTCACCAACGCTGCTGCGTTCGATAGGTTAAGACTTCTGCTATCGGCGCGCATTGGTATCCTCAACAAGCGATCCACACCCAGTTCCGATCGAATGGTATCAGGCAGCCCGCGCGTCTCAGGCCCGAACACCAGAAAATCTCCCGAGGCAAAGCTGGCCTCGTGATAGTGTCGTGATCCCTTAGTGCTGAGTCCATAAATCGTTGCGCCTTGCGTCGCAGTGACGAAGGCCTCCCAGTCTTTGTAAAGGTTGATTCCTGCAAATTCATGGTAATCAAGGCCGGCCCGACGAAGTTTCTTATCGTCCAGCGCGAACCCAAGAGGCTCAATGAGGTGCAGTTGACAGCCCGTATTAGCCGCTAAGCGGATGATATTGCCTGTGTTGGGAGGGATCTCTGGCTCAAATAAAGCTATATTTATCATGATTTTAAATGCTCTCTCCTAAATTTTCCCTAGTTCGTCCCGAACAGCTTTAGTAATAAACCGATGGTGAGTTTACAAGTACGTTCTGAAAAAGAGGTAAGTATTTCGCCAGGAGTTGTTACTTATTTCTAATTCGTGGGATTAGTGAACCCTTCGCTTATAGTGGCAGAAATCGCTATGGTGAACCTATTTTTAAGAAAGCGGGATCTTAGGTAACATGATTTAGAAAAAACACAGAACCGTCCACTCGAGTTGGAATCGTCGTTGGGCCAACCAAGCGGATGCCCCGCAAGTTGAGAACAGGGAGGAAACGCCTCAGTTACCAGGGTAAGTTTTTACCGAAGTTATGCCTTACAGGTGGTGTTGCGCGGCCAAAGAGAGAGATTCGAAATCCATCGTCACGGGATCCCCGTACGAAAGAGAGCCGATTTAATAATATATTGATAAATGTAGGCATTATATAAATTTTGATGGTTGCATAATTGTGAGGCAAAGCGGGAAAAAGCGAGGATTAGAAAAAGGTTGATTGTAAAGCAAATAACATTTGTTACGTAACGCCTTCCAAAATGCGTTGAACTAATGACAAAAACGAAGAATAGAAACAAACGGGCGAGAGCTCAAAGAATCACAGGGAAGGGAGATGATTCTCCGATTGGTAGTCTCGAGTAACAATCGACAAGAGTGGGTTTAGACGACTCAATGAAACAAAGGGTAGGCAAGGTTATGACTAAAACAATAAACTTAAAGACATCAGCAAAACAAGGTGGTTTTACGATTATCGAATTGATTGTCGTTGTCCTCCTTCTCGGCATTCTTACAGCAACAGCACTGCCACGGTTTTTGGATGTAGAAGACGAGCACACGACGCAGTAATTAGCTAAGTTATTGGTGGTCTTAGAACTGGCGTTACGTTTTTCAAAGCGAGCTATGAGGCTTGAGAGGAGCCTGCCGAAAATATCCTCTTTACTGCTTCTGATGATGGCGCTTTAACAACTTATGAAGAAGGCTACGGGATTGGCGAGACGAGCGATGCATGAGGGTATTATTGATAAGTTAGCGAATCGAGTAGAGGGATACGATGTATTGATTCACGCTTGTCGGCCGCGCATCATTACTTACGCTAACACGCTGATGATATCGTGGTCGGAGCTCAAGATTTCTTGGCGGCCAGAACGATTCTCGCTAATGAATAAAGCGAACTCTTGGCTTTTTAGTTTCCAGCAATTTGGTCAAACTCCTTAAGCTTGCGAGTCAATGTGTTTCGTCCCCATCCTAAGAGGTCTGCCGCGTCGCGTTTGCGGCCCGCGGTGTGTTTGAGTGCGATATCGATCATTGTGCGCTCGAACATGGGCGTCGCATTATTTAGAATACCTTTATTGCCCAGACTTAATTGACGGTCAGCCCAGTTCTGAAGCGCGTCGGTCCATTCATCTGCAGGCGAATCCTCTGTAGTCTGTGCGGCGAACTCGGGCGGAAGGTCGTTAATGTAGACCTCGCGCGTCGAAGCCATCACGGTAATCCAGCGACAGAAATTTTCGAGTTGCCGCACATTACCTGGCCAGCTCAGGCCCATAAGGTGTTGTTCTGTTTCGGGCCGTAGGATTTTAGCTTCGGTACCAAGCTCTTTTGCCGCGGCTCCGAGAAAATAGTGAGAAAGCTTTGGAATATCTTCGCGGCGGTCGCTGAGCTTTGGAATATGAATGCGAATAACATTTAAGCGGTGAAAGAGATCTTCGCGGAATAAATGTTGCTCGACAAGGCTCTCGAGATTTTGGTGTGTCGCTGCGATGATTCTTACGTCGACCTTAATCGATGTGGTGCCACCGACTCGATAGAATTCTCCGTCGGAGAGCACACGAAGGAGCCGCGTCTGGGTCTCGGCTGGCATGTCGCCTATCTCATCAAGAAACAAAGTGCCGCCATTAGCCTGTTCGAAGCGCCCGGTACGCTGTGTCGTCGCACCGGTAAATGCCCCTTTCTCATGCCCAAAAAGTTCCGATTCGATTAGCTCCTTTGGTATCGCAGCAACATTAAGCGGCACAAATGTGTTTCCGCTGCGTGGACTGTGTTGGTGTAGCGCGTGTGCGACGAGTTCTTTGCCCGTGCCCGATTCGCCATTGATGAGAACAGAGATATTCGATTGCGAAAGCCTGCCGATTGCGCGAAATACTTCCTGCATGGCAGGTGCTTCACCGATGATTTCTTGCGGTTTTTCGGTAACTTCTGGCTCGCGCGCGCTCTGCTTTTCGCGCGAGTGTTCGAGAGCCCTGAGGGTCATCGCCACGGCTTCGTCTATATCGAATGGCTTGGGGAGATATTCGAATGCACCGCGGCTGTAGGAGGACACAGCACTATCAAGATCGGAATGGGCAGTCATGATAATTACGGGCAGCTCGGGGAAGCGCGCGTTGACGGTCGAGAGCAGTTCGAGGCCGCTGATGCCTGGCATGCGAATGTCGCTAATGATTGCGTCGGGCTGCACTTGTTCGAGCCGGTGAAGAAGATCGTCGCCATTGTCAAAAGATTCGGTTGCCAGACCGCTTTTGTCTAACGATTTTTCTAATACCCAGCGGATAGAGCGATCGTCATCTAGAATCCATACCGTGCTATTTTTCTGTGTCACCTTTGTTTCCCCTCTGGCCTGAAGCCCTTGGCTTATGCGAGCGGCAGTACAATCGAGAAGCACGTTGCTCCTGGTCTCGATTGACATTCCACCAAACCATTATGTCGATTGATTATGTCCCGGGTTATCGATAATCCTAATCCTGTCCCCTCTGGCCGACCACTGATCATTGGATAAAATAAGTTGTGTATAATCTCTTCTGGAATGCCGGGTCCGTTATCGATAATTTTGATCTTTGCAGCGAGTCTGTGAAATGTCGAGTTAAGCGTGGCGTTGCGAGTAATGCGCGTGCGAAGAATAATTTTCCCAAGGTCGTGGTCGACGCTTGGGCTCGACAACGCTTGCATCGCATTGCGGACAATATTAAGTGTGGCCTGAATAAGTTGCTCAGCGTCTGCAGGCAGAGGCGGTATCGAAGGGTCATAGTCGCGTATAAGCTTTATCGCGCTGCCAGCTATTTCGGCTTCAACAAGGCTATGGACGCGTTCAAGAACTTCATGAATGTTGGTTGGCGCAAGCTCAGGCTGCTTCCTCAGGCCGACAAGCCGGTCGACCAAGTTACGCAGCCGGTCAGCTTCTTCGATGATGACGTTGGTATAGTCGCCTAGCTCTTTGTTTGGGAGCTCGTCGGCAAGGAGTTGGGCTGCCCCGCGAATGCCTCCGAGCGGGTTTTTGATTTCATGAGCAAGGCCGCGAACGAGTTCTCGGGTTGTCAGGTGAGCTGAGTTAAGCGACTCTTCGCGATTAATTCTATACGCATGCTCGAGCGAATGAATTTCGATTAAAGCCTGCCGTCCCTGCGCATCGTCGAAAGTGTTGACTGTGAAGTCGATCTCGATTTTTTTACCGTGACTAAGCATCAGAGTTGCTTCGCGCTTGGTGAAACTGGTGTTGTCACTCAGAGCCGAATCGATCTCGGCGATGTCGGTGTCTGCGGCAATAAAGAGCTGACCGAGAGTGAGCCCAATCGCCTTACGCCCACTTACCTCAAGTAGCTGCTCGGCGGCTAGATTCAGAAACTGCAGGGTAAGATTGCTGTCGAGCAGCAACACGGCTGTCTTCAGCTGATCGAGCAGTTTCTTGTGAATACTGTCTATGGTCATTGGTAGGTCTCAGGTTACCGTGTTAACTATGCAATTTCTGAACCATCTCTCTTCGGTTTGCAAAACGACTGGCCACTGTCCAGCAGGCCTTGTTTACTGTTGCATAAAGGCGTTGAAGCAGGCGATGAGAGCCGCAGGAAAATGATGCTTCCTACAAAATGCACTAAAATGGTGCACATGGCAATAATCAAGACGAGGAGTTTGACTTAACTGACGATCATCTGGAGAAAGCGTGGGTTGAAGGAGGAGGCGTGTGTGAGTAGGCGAGGTGCAAAACCGGGCATTAGAATTAAGGCATAAAAAAGCCCAGCACTAGGCTGGGCTTTCTCTACGATCAAAAAGAATAAGGTCGCCGTGCGGTTCATCCGCGCGGCTAGCGACGCGTTAGGCGAGCGCTTCCTTAGTTGTCTTGATAATCGCTGCTGCAACCTTGTACGGATCAGCGTTAGACGCCGTACGACGGTCTTCTAGACGACCTTTCCAACCGTCTTGCACTGTGCCGATTGGAATACG
>ERZ651776.2833-NODE-2833-length-18188-cov-7.692783_pt1 | contig 18188 bp, 15 predicted proteins | sample MGYA00514761_ERZ651776 | MGnify/ENA metagenome assembly ERZ651776 | reverse complement strand
TAAAATATAAGATAATAAAAAAACTTAAAATATAAGAAATAAAAGAATAAATAAAGGTAGTTTTAAAAAAATATAAGTAAGAGTTATTGTATCTTTTTTTAAATGGAAAAAAAAATTGCGAAATAAAAAAAATAAAAGTGACTAAAAAACAAAATTCATAAAAAGAAAATACATTGAAAATTTTATAATTAAAAAAAAAAAAAAAAAAAAAAAAAAAAAAAGAGGTTGTAAAACCATATCAAAAAAAATCGTATAATTTATTTTTATCTTATTTAAAAGAATTTTATATATTTTATAAAATTTTATTTTTTTATTTTATACATTTATTTTTTAGTAAAAGAAAAAAAATCCTTATTTTTGAGAGATCATTGAGAGATCTGATAATTGATCCTATTAGGTATAGATTAAAACATAATCCATTTTTTATTGAAACTTTACTCAATTTTATTTTAAAAAATTCATATACATTATATTTGGATATTAGTTTTAAATTATCAAAAAAAAGAAAAAATGAAATTGATTATAAAAAATTCATTTCTGTTAATAATAATATTAAAAAATATTATTTAAGAAATAGAATTAATAATTCTAATATAAAATTTGTAACAATAAAAAATAAATAGAAAATTTGTTGATAATATAAATGATAAAAAAATAATTTTATAAGTATCTAATCTAATTAAACTATTTTTTTGATTTTAATAATTTTTTATACGATTGATAATGTGTAATACTAATAATATTATAATTTGTGATCCATATAAACCAAATATTAATCCTTCAACAAGAAAGTTTGTAATTATTAATTTTGAAAATATTAATGCAAAAATAGCTGAAGCTACAAATGATATAAAAATTGGAATAGTATTAGATAAAGTTCGAAATTTATAATTTAATGGATATTGTAAAAAATGAATAGGTGTTATGAAAGACAAAGAAATTAATATGTAATAAAATTCTGAAATCTCATTTCCATAAAAAAAATTAAGTAAGTTTTTAGAAAATAAAATTATAAATATAGTAATAAGAAATATTACAATAAAGTATTTCATAGTAAATTTTTTTAAATATTTATCCATTAAATATATTCCACCTTTATAAAATTTTTCACTAACCTCACTTGGTGCAAAATTTTCAATAGATTGGAAGATAATATTTAAAACGTTTAATATTGTTTGACATGCTCTAATTATACCAAAATTAAAAGGGCCCAATATGATACCAGCATTAATCAACCAAAGGTTTCCAGAAAACCATTGTGTTAATGATGTAGCTAAAAGCCATTTACCAATAATCCAATTAGTTTTAATTACATGTAATGTATAATTAAATTTAAAATTTAAAGAAAAAAGAACTGAAAAATTAAAAATAATACCTATTAAAAATGTGTAAAAAAAAAGCCACCAAATATTATCTAATGTAAGCAATTTTATAGAATTCAAATATAACAAAGAGGTAATTAAACTTATATATGTTACCAAGTCACCAATTAGGGCTCTACAATAATATTTTTTACTTAACAATAATCTTCTTATAAATTGATGAAATTGAGTTGTAATTAAAATTAATAAAAATTGAAAAGAATAGACTCCAAGTTTATATTCTTCATTAAAATCTTTAAAAAAAATTGATAAAATAAAAAAAAAAATAGAAATTAAAAAAGTAAAAAAAATTTGTTGAATAAAAACGCTTCCATAGAATAAATTTATTTCAGAATTATTTTGTTTTGAAGCATTAGTTAGCATAGGAGAAATTATATAAGAAATTTGAAGTCCAAGAATTAAATTTAAAAAAAGAAAATAAAAACTAAAAATTCCAAAATTTTCAGTACCTAAAAATCTTAAAATAATTATTGAAATTAAAAAATTACTTCCACTTACAATTATTTGATCTAGAAAAATTAAGTATTTATTTGAACCTATAATTGATTTTTTTTGAAAGTTTATTAACATTAAATAAGACTTATATATTGTAATTAAATATATGTAATAATATAATTATTTGATAAACTACTTTTATTTAAAAATATTTAAGATTTGTGAAGAATATTAAAATTATTCATTTGGTAAAAGGAAGAGCCGACCCAAATACCAGCAATGGTGTAAATATTGTAATTCATAATTTGGCATCTGAACAAAAAAAATTAAATATTGATACAGAGGTTTGGGGTATTACTAAAAATATTCATCTTAATAAACACAGACATAATTATCCTCTCAGTCTTTTTAAACAAAAAATAATTTTCAAACTTGATTTTAATCTAATCAAAAGAATTAATAATTTAAAAGAAAATACAATTGTACATTTTCATTCTGGTTTTATTATAGAGTTTTACTTAATTGCTAAAATATTAAAAAAACGTGGGATAAAATGGATTATTACACCTCATTCATTGTTTTATTCAAAAAAAAAAAATACTTTTAAACAAATGTTAAAATTTTTTTATAAATTTTTTTTTAAATATTTTATTATTAAAAACACATCTGCAATTCATGCTCTTTCAGAAGAAGAATCTAAATTATGGAGTAGAGAAATAAAAAAAAATAAAATTTATATAATTCCTAATGGTGTAAGAAAAAGTTTATTATTTAAAAAAAAATATCTAAAAAATAAAATATTTAGTATTTGTTACTGCGGAAGAATAGCTATATTTCAAAAAGGGCTAGATTTATTACTACTTGCGATTAATGAATTGAAAAAAAAAAACTATAGAATTTATTTAAACATTATTGGAGATGGTCATCAGAAAAGTAAACTAGAGAAGATGGCATATAACCTAAAAATTGATGACATGATAACCTTTCATGGAAATAAGATAGGAAATAATAAAAAGAAATTAATAGTTAAAAACGATATTTTTATACATACTTCTAGATTTGAGGGAATTCCAATGGCGGTACTAGAAGCAGCAAGTTTAGGTATGCCTCTAGTTATTTCAAAAAATACAAATCTTTCAAAATTTATTATCAAAGCAAACTCAGGATATGTTATTAAAAGTTTACAAATTAAACATATATCTGAAACTATTGAAAAAATAATTAAAAATAGGAATAAAATTAAAAAAATGGGTATTAATTCGCGTATGATGGCTATTGGTAATTTTTCTTGGAAGAAAATAGCAATAACGTTAAACAAAAAAATTTATTCACAAATATAATTGTTTATATGAGTCACAATAAAATTAAACTTAAATTGTTTAAAAATTTCTCAAAATTGATGAAAGAAAAAAAAGTAAGTTGGATTGTAATAGGTGGACTAAATGATTTTCCAAATAAAATTGGAAGAGATCTAGATATAATTATAAAAGATCAGAATAAAATAAAGTTAGTAAAAAAAATATTTTTAAATTGTTTAAAAAAAATTGGTATAAAAAAAATAATTTCTAAAACAGATTATTATGGTACTTTATTAATAGCTTTTGATGGTAATTTTAATTATTATGAACTTCACATATGTAATAATAAGATAAGATCTATTTTTTTTTCTGTTAAGCCTAATTGGAAAAGACTAATAAGATATGAATATTATTTTGTTGATCCAATATGTTATATCTTTAAAAATTATTTCTCTGCAAATAATTATAATATTAAATTTCTAAATTATAAACTTTTTAAGAAACCTTTATGGTTAAATGTCTATTTATATTATAAATTTAGAGGAAAAATATATTTTTTAAATTTTTTTGCAGTTTCTCTAATATATATTTTGACAAATCCATTTAATTTTTTAATCAACATAATTGAGTTTTTCAAGAATAAAATTCTACAAATGAAATATAAACACGCAAATATTTTTTATATACCAGATAATTTTATTAAAAAAAAAGTATTTTTTTTAGTTAGAAAATTTTATATCAAAAAATATTTTATTGATATTAAAGATCTTAATGATGATTTTTTCATTAAATATATCTATTTCAAAAAAAATAAAAAAAATATAATTTTAAATCTTTTACTTTTTTTCAAAATCTTTAAAAAAAGTTTTTTAAATTCTCAAAATAGTTTCTTATACACTTCAACTAAACCTAAAAATATATCTTATGAATTAATAAATACTACAAATGAGAAAGTAATTCTCCAAAAGATAGCTAATGCTATAAATATAAAAATCTGAAAGATTTTCATTTATTAAAATTAGGATTTTCTTATAACTATTAAGTTATTCTGAATATAATTTTTTTTATATTTGCTAAACAGAGTTATTATATCTGTGTCATAATCGATTAACTTATTTTGTAAATCAAGCAAATACTGATTAGGAACGTCTTCGATTATATAAACTCCATTAGCTTTTAATTTTTGAAATGAATTGATAAAAAAATTATAATTGGCCTCCGGTTCATGCAAACCATCATCAATGATTATATCAAAGTCATTAATTTTAATAGAATTCCATAGATTTTTAATACTATTAGTATTTAATTGATCTACATAAAAAGTTTTTATTCTTTCTTCTTCAAACAAAATTTCTTTATCAATATCTGCTCCGTAAATTTTTGCATTAATGAAATAATCTCTCCAAACACGGAGGGATGCTCCTGGAACTCCGTCAATAGTCATATTTGATTTAAAATTTGGATTATTAGTTCCTAAGCCACATTCAAAAACATTTTTAATGTTATTTCTAGATAAATTAAATATAGAGTGATAATAAGAAGTGTAAGTATGGGGTTTCCACTTATAAGGTTTTTTAGAATTATGATCTATAAATCCTTTGTCTGATCCATATTTTTCACATAATTCAGAAAGAATATTGAATTTATGATTGTAAACTACATTTTTAAAATTAGCAGAAATATCATTAGAGATTTTTGAATATTGATACCTTTGTTTTAAATAAAAAATATTTTTTATAAATTCCCATAAAAAACTAGGTATAATTTTTTTTAAAATAAATTTCATATAAATATTTTAGTTGATAAATTAAATATTATAAATAAAATTGTTTTTCTATAAAATATCATAAATATTTGTTAATTTTTCGGATGCTAAAACAGTATTGTTCAGCTTTATTTTGATAAACTTTTTTTTTAATTTGTAATACCAGATAATTTTTTTTGTAAACTTGTTTATTATCTCCTCCTCAGTATTTTTGTAAATATCAATATATCCTAATTCATTTTTTTTTATAATTGACATTGGACCTGGTGCATTAGTTGTTAAAACATTTATATTATTTTTCAAAGCATCTAAAATAACATATCCACCAGAGTCTCTTAAAGTTGGAAATATTAGTAAATCACTTTTTTTAATTTTTTTTAAAAACTTGCTTTGTGGTAACAATCCATGCAGTTTAATATTATTTTTAAATACTTCATTTTTTACTTGATCTATGATTTTAGCTTTTAAAGGACCGTCTCCAAAAATCTCTAATTTAATCTTATTATTAGCTTTATATAATTTTTTAAAAATTTTAATTAAATAATGGGCTCCCTTCCATTCTAATAGTCTACCTGCAAAGTATATATTGTAATTCTTTTTAATTTTATTTTTGAAAAAAATTTTATCATTAAAAATTGAGGGAACAATAACTACTTTTTTATGAAAAATTTTAGGCACTAAAGATAAATTAACCTCATGTGTTAAAATAATTTTTTTTGATTTTAAAAATAATAAATTCATTATTGGAGAATATTTTATATAATAATTAGAAATTAATCTTAGATACTCAATAATTTTTGCTTTTAAAGAAAAATTCTTTATCAAACAATTTTTAATAACTTCACCACCACAAACAGGACCAAAAAAAAAATTTGACTTACATAAAAAAAGGAAACTTGGGATTCTCAGTGAAGTAAAAGTTACATGATGAATAAAATCGTATTTAATTTTGTTGATTTTAGACTTAAATTTAAAATAAACTAAAAGTTGCCATAAGTAAAAATATAAATAAGTGTTTTTTTTATTTTTTTTTTTTAAAATTTTTAAAAAAAAATCTGGAAGATCATAAAACCAAAAATTAACATTTTTTTTTTTACAAAGAGTATTTTCCAAATAAATTTTTTTTTTATTAGATTTTCTTGTAATTATGGTTATTTTATTTTTGTTGTTTTTAGATAATGCTTTAATCCAACTCCATCCAATTTCGTGTTCAGATCCCGAATTAGGCTCGCAAGAATAAGCTGAAATTAAAATCTTCATTTCTAAATTTAAATATTACAGCTTCTTAATATCTTTACTATTCTTAATTTCATAAAATCTTATTGCTAATAGAGAAACAATGAATAAAATAAATGGTGGTTCTTCAGGCCAATTAAAAACAATACCTTTTAGCAAAACCAATATCACTAAAAATATAGAATATTCATCATACTCATTTAATTTTAAAATTTGTTGCCATAAAAAAAGATAAATCAAAACACCTGCAGCTCCTATATCACCATAAATCCCTCCCCAAAAAAAGAAAGGTGCAAATAAACTAGATCCTGTTGAAGTAGCTGTTGTATAGTTAGACTGTTGAAATATCCAAATTATATTTGTTAATTCATTAATGCTAAAGTTAAAAAATAAAAAATTTTGATAATCCGGTATCATAAGAGCTAACCTACTTGTAGTTTGTCCAGGTCCTAAACCAAAAAAATTATTTAAATAACTGTGATGGTAGTATTTAAATAGTTCAAAAATACTAAATTTTAAATTTAAACCCTCTTTTATTTCATCAATATTTTTTGAAAAATAAGGGCTAAAATAATCCTTGTTAATTGAATATAGAATATAGATTAAAATTATCATCAATCCAGTATTAAATAGGATTTTTAAAATATAAGTGATATTTTTAGTTTTAAAAAATTTAATTAAATAAAAAATAAATAATGCAATAACAAAACTTAATACAACTTGTTTTGCATCTGAAAAAAGATTTACCGAGACCAAAATTAATATTATTATAAATTTAATATAATTATTCATTTTTGTTAAAAAGAATACATATGTTGCTGTTAAAGTTGCAACAAAACCAGCAACGTGATGACCCGCACCTAAATTAACAAATAAGCCTTGAACATCATCATGTTTTAAATTGAAAATAAAATATTGGATGTAGCAAATCAAAGTATTCATAGATGAAAATAAAATAATTATCTTTTTAATAAATTTTTGATCAATTAAACTTAATTTTACTCGAATTAAAAAAATATAATAAAAAAAAGGCTCTAAAATTATTAGTGTATAGACGATAAAATTAAATTTAGAAATTTTGTTATAAAGAGTGCTAACAAGTATAAATAACACAAATAAAAAAATTAATTTATTAAGTGAAATATTTTGACTATCCTTGATAAAGGCTAGTGACCACAAATAAGACATAAAAATTAATAAATAATGAATGTGGTTAATAGATGATGGTAACCCAACAAAAACTAATACTCGTGTAAATAAAAAGGATACAGTAATTAAAAAAATTATATTATTTAAAAAAAAGTTATTTTGACTATCTGTATGCATATATTATTATTTTGACCACTAATATTTTAATAATAAAGATTAAACTTAATTAATTATTATTCTAAAAAGTACTGTAAATGATTTTTTAAATTATTTATCATATTATGTACAATTTTCATTTCCTTATTATCTTTAATATATTTAACATCTTCTGTTAAAATTCTAATTTTTTCCAACAGATAAAAAATATAATAAATCTTATACAATTTAATGTTTATGGAGCTTAATTTTTCATTAACAAATTTAGTAAATTTATATAAAATAAAATTAGATACCTTGTAGTGTAATAATTTTTTAAAACAAAAAATTTTAGATAAATTGTAAAATATTTTATGTCCATACCAGTTTAACTCATCATTAAACTTCGCTCTAAATTTAAAATTTTCAAAATCTATAACATAAAAAATATTCCTATATTTCAAAACATTATAATTGGCAAAATCACCGTGACTTAAAGATTTATTTAAATATATATTATGTAATTTATTTTGTTTAAAATAGATTAATGTTTTATTAAATAATTTTATTAATTCTTTATTAAATTTAAGATCATTAGAATTTATTGCAGTTAAAATATATTTTTCAATCGTTACTTTTTTAGTTTTATCTCTATACGAACTATTTATTATTCTCTTATAATTTTTAACTCTGACTTTTTCCGAGTCTATATAATCTGTAACAAAATAATATGGCTTATCTTTGATATTACAATCTAATATTTTAAGAACATTGAATTTATTATTTTGATTGAAATATCTTAATCCCTTTACTTCATTAATAATTTTTTTTTTATAAGAATATTTAACTACTTTCTTTTTAATACCATCATCAATAATCAAGATACTTGAAATTCTTAAAGGAAAAAATTTGTATATTTTAGCCTCTTTATATAGAAATTTTTTATAAATTTTTTTATCAATTAAAGACTTCAATTTAATTTGTATTTTTTTGTTTTTTATAATTACTTTAAATTATCTATCCTTTAAATTTTATAACAGCATAAAATGTTTTTACAATTATCCATAAATCTAAAAACAAACTCCAGTTATTTAAATACCATAAATCATACTCCATTCTTTTTTTTATCGATTCTTCTGTAGGTGTGGCTCCTCTAGATCCATTGACTTGTGCCCAGCCTGTTATACCGGGTAAACAGCTACTTCTTTTTAAATACTTATTTGAAATTTTAGAAAAACTTAAATCATGCAGCACCATATGCGGTCTTGGTCCCACTATTGACATGTCTCCCTTTAAAACATTAAAAAATTGAGGCAATTCATCAATACTAAACTTTCTTATAAATCTACCCACTTTAAGTAATCTTGAATCATTTGCTTGAACTTGATCATGTTGAAAGTTGATTTTATTTATTTTTAAACTTCTGATTTTGTAAACAACAAATCTTCTTCCATCCCAACCTGTTCGCTCTTGTTTAAAAAAAATTGGAAATCCATCTTCTAAATAAATTAAAATAGAAAAAATAATAATTATTGGTAGTGCAAAAATAATAAAAATTAAAGATAAAACTTTATCTAATAAAATTTTCATAAAAAATTTAGCTCCATAGAATTTTGATATGGAATACTCTTTATATTCGTAAACATTATTAATCAAATTCTCATTGTAAGATAATTTTTTAGAAATATTAATTTGCAAAATATCTATTGGAAAATCTAAAATTTTATTCAAATATTTATTATCCTGATCTTGATCACCACTATCTAAAATCCAAATTTGGCCAATGGCATGATATTCCAATATTATTCTAGCATCCTCGTGAAATGTAAAGACCGGTATTCTAGTTTCTTGTTTAAATTGTTTAAGTTCAGTTTCATCTTCTATATTGGTAAGACAACATTTAAAAATATTAATTTGGTTAGCTTTGAAATTTAAGACATTTAAAATAAAACTTTGATCACCCACTAATAAAATATTTCTTTGAATTATATTCGCATAAATTAAATATTTGTAAATTTGATTAAATAAAAATTTGTTAAATGTTAAAAAAATTAAAGATAAAATAAAAATATAAAAAAATTTAATGGTAAAAAAAAAATCTTGGATAAAATATAAGATAATAAAAAAACTTAAAATATAAGAAATTAAAAAATAGATAAAGGTAGTTTTAAAAAAATATAAGTAAGACTTATTGTATCTTTTTTTAAATGGAAAAAAATATTGCGAAATAAAAAAAATAAAAGTGACTAAAAAACAAAATTCATAAAACGAAGATTCTTTGAAAATTTTAAGACTACTAAATTCATAAAAGTAATTTTTCTCTAATATAGAAAATGTATAAATGGAAAAAAAAACAAATAATGAATTAATTAAAATATAAAGATTGATAAAAATATGATCATCGTTTTGAAAAACTTTTTCTAATTTGAGCACAATCTAATTTTTTTTATTCGTATATCCATAATCATAATTGTATGAAGTATAATTATAATAATAATTATAATAACTATCTTTAGAAATATCTAAATCATTTATAATGGTTCCATTTATTTTGCTATTAACGCTTTGAATTTTTTTTAAAGAAGATAAAAATGCTGCATTACGTGATTGTTCAGATCTTAAAACGAAGAAGTTATAATCTGAAGCCTGAACCAATATCAGCGTATCAGAAACAGGCTGTATAGGTGGTGAGTCTACAATCAAATAATCGTAATTCAATTTAAGTAAATCAAAAAATTTAGTTATTTGCTCTTTTGTAACAATATCCGATAAATCAAACCTTTTTTCTCCAGAGGTAATTATTTCAAGATTGGTTCCTGGTACTTTACTAATACATTCATTAATTGTTGCATTATTACTTATGAGATCACCTAAACCTAATAACTGTTTATCTATTTTATAAAAACCATTAAGTACTGATGGCCTTCTTATATCAGCTTCTATAAATAAAACTTTATTAGTTTTTTCTAGAGATAGAGCTAAATTAAATGAAAATGTTGTTTTACCCTCTGATGGATTGCTTGAGGTAATTAAATAAGTTTTATTTTTTTTATATTTAGATTCAATAATAGTTCTTACAGATCGAATAGACTCTGAAAATGTTGAATTTGGCTCTTCTAAAAAATATTGAAGTAAATGATAACCTCTTTTTAAATCCTGAACCTTAGGTATTATTCCAATTTGGTCAATATCTATTTTGTTCAAAATATCTGGGGTAGTAATAATTGCAGAATTGATTTCTTTATAATAAACTAAAAAATAAACTGTAAATGCTGACAACAAAAAAGCAAATAAGAAATTTTGCAAAATATTAGGAGATATTTGTTGAGGATTAAAAGTTGGAGTTTCAATGATCTTTAATTTAGATACTTGTAAATTTTGTGACTCATTAGTTTCTTTAACTCTTTGTAAAAAAGTTTCATAAAGTTTCCTGCTACTTTCAACTTCACGAACATATTTCATCATTCCAGCTTCTTTTTCCTCAATATCTTGTAATTCACTTGTTGCTTTTTCAAGTGCAGACTCTTGAAGTTTTATAAATGTTTGTAAATTACCCAGTTCAAAAGCTTTTTTTTCAATAGTTTCGTTTAGAATTTTTTTTAATTGATTTTCTAAACTTACATTTTGATCATAAGCTTGTTTTACTTTTGGATGTTTTTCTTGATAAATTAAAAGTAAAGACTCAATATTATTCTCATTAGCAGATAAACTATTATTAATATTTATAATTTCATCCCTATTATTTAAATCTTTAATTGCAAGCAAAGCATCTGTATCGCCCTCTGCAACTTTAATTGCTAAAAGATCACTTTGCTGTTCCTGAAGGCTTTGGTTTGCATCTAAAATCCGGCTGGAAATTGATTGAATCTCTTTAATTTTTAATTCTTTGACATTTCCAGTATCTACTAGTTTGTTGGCTTTTTTATATTCAGAAAGTTTTTGTTCTGAAATATCCATTTGTTTTGTAATTTCAGATAGACGTTCAGTTATTTTAGTATTTGCATAAGTGGTAATTTGAATTTTACTGTCAATTTCATATCTCTGATATGAATCAATAATATTTTTTAAAGCTAATTGAGAAATTTTTGGATCAGTAGACACAAAAGAAAGTTGAAGCACGTCACTTCTTGATATGTTTTTAACTTTAAAATTATCTTTAAAAATTGAGATTAAAAACTCTTTATTGAATTCTATCTTTTTTTTAAACAATCTATCAATAATATTACCTTTAACAGCACTATAGAGATTGCTAAATTCTATTTGATTTTTGCTATCATTAACAATGTAATCAATTACTTCATCACTTTTTAAAATTGCTATTTGATTATTAATTCTATTTTGTTGACTATCAATTGAGTAAGCCTCTTCAATACTAATTATTTTATTTTCATCGGGTGCAATTACGATAGTAGCAGTACTAATAAACTGCTTTTCTATATTCAATGAAACTAAAATTGCCAAAAAACCAATTAACAAAGAAATTATAAAAATATTCAAAAAATTTCTTTTTGCTACAATTAGGTAATACCGAAAGTTTCCAATTTCTAATAAAGAAGTAATATTTTCAAAGTATCTAATCATATATTTTTAACTTATAAAATTATTCAATAGAAATACAATCATAAATAAAATACTAAAACTGTTAAATTATTTGAAAATTTTAACTAATCATATAAAAAATAAATAATGTTAAAAATTATCATAAAATCTATAATATTACTAAAGTTGATAATATTAAGTGCTTGTACAATTCTTCCAGGAATTAATAATTTACAAACAAAAAAAACTACTCCAAACTTCTTTGAAAATAATTATTCTATTGATGATATTGGAATAGAAATAATAAAAATTAATTCGTTTTCAGAAAATGATTTCAAAACTTTAAATAATAAAAAGGTTGAAGAACTAGACTTTAAAATAAAAAAATTTGATGATATTTATAATTATAGATACGAATACATTCTCGGACCTGCTGATATAATTTCTATTGACTTAACAGACACTGATGACTTAGACAATTCTTATGAAATAGATCCTGATGGTTTAATAGATTTACCTTTCGTTGGAAAAATAAAAATTAGTGAACTTACTGTAGATGGGGCACAAAATGTTTTAAGAGAAGTTATTAGTGATTTTTATAAAAACCCAGATCTTCAAATTAATGTTGATGAATATAATAGTAGTAAAGTTTACATCGTTGGTGCAGTAAGAAACCAAATTACAATTAATCTAGATCAAAAACCTATAAAGCTTATTGAGGCTGCGATTCAAGCAAACTTTAATCCTAATGCGGCTGACAAACTTTTAGGAACAAAGGGTTTTTTAAGAAGAGACAATCAATTATATAAAATAAATTTAAATAACACTTTTACTAGTTTAGATGATGGAGAAAATTTTTTTTTAAAAAAAAATGATGTAATTTTCATAGATAGAAACTCAGACTCTATACACGTATTTGGTGAATTAACAAAACCAGGAGAATATTATCCAAATAAAAACTATTCTTTAACAGAATTAATTTCAACCTCAGGCTTAAATCAATTAACCTCAAATGTAAAAAAAGTATTTGTTATTAGAGAGGATTTTTCAAGTTTTCTTAAGATAAAAGTTTTTCAACTAGATGTGAGTAATCCAGTGAATTTAGTAGCAGGAAAAAAATTTTTACTTAAACCCAAAGATATTGTTTTTATTCCACCGACAGAGATTGTTAAATGGAATAGAGTTATCAGTTTATTGCTGCCACAAACAGATTTATTTAAATCTTACAATCCTATAATTAACAATGGTCTAAATACATATAGAGAACCATCGTAAAATTAATAACTAAATAGTTATATTAAATTTTTTTTCTTACTAATTTCTATACTAAAAAGTATTAAAAAAATTAATTGAATTAGATAAATGTGGAATGAAAAGTCAAAAGATAAAATTATTATCAAAAATATTGAAAGATAAAAATTTTTTAAATTTTTAAAATTAATTTTTTTAAAACAATAAAATACAACAATAAATAATATTGCAACTCCAATAATTCCAAGCTCTCCAGCAAACTCGATAAAATCAAAATGTGCATGATTTGCGTATTTTATATCAGTATTTAGATAAAAAATTTTGAATAATATTTCAAAACTACCTGAGCCGTAACCGAAGAATAAAAAATTTTTCAACTGATGAAGTCCAAATAAAGCCAAATCTCCCCTATTAGTAGTTAAAATTAAGCTATTATTGTTAGAATAAGAAATCAATTCGTTTTTTAAGAATGCAAATCTATTTATTATTTCAAGTCCACCAAAATAAATACCAAAAAGTAAAATATCAAAAAAAATAATTAAAATTAATGAATAAAACATAAATATATTTTTTTTATCTTTTAAAAAAAATTGATTTATTAAATATAAAATTATTACTGTTAAAAATAAAAAATTTCCTATTCTAGAAAAAGATGTGATTATACCAATTGTTATGAATAATAAAAAAATTCTTAGATAAATTTTTGTAAAATAGCTATCTTTTTTTTTATATTTTATTATATCAATTAAAGATAAATATTCTAAACCAGCTAAAAAACATAAATTTAAAAAACAGGAAAAAACAGTTCTGTTAATAAAAAAACCTGTTGCAGAATTTTTATAGCTATCATTTGAAATAAATAAAAAATCAGGATTACCAATTAAATAAAAATAAACTGCTACGATAGATGTAAAAAAACCAGAAATTACTAAGAAATAATAAAAATTTAAAATATGTCGTTCTTTAAAAAAAATAGTTTTAAAAATTATTAGAAATAAAATTAAAGAGGTATAATTTAAGAAATTAAGATAAGTTTTTGATGGATCTAAACTTATTGATGAAAAATTATTATAATCTAAATCTAATAAAATTTTATATTTTGAAGGTGATAAAAATTTTATCCATTCTTGTTGAAATGGTAATATTTGAAAAATTAAATATGATAGAAATATGATATAAACAACTACTATTTTTTTATTTTCAAAAAAAAATTTTTTAATATGTGCTCTGTAGTTAAGATCCGTAAAACAATATAAAAAAAAAGATCCTACTAATACAAAATTAAGTTGAGGATACATGTCATAATTCCCTCCATTAAAAATTATTAAAAAACTTATTAAAATATAAAAAATTGATTGATAAAATCTATTTTTTGTTAAACGCATTAATTCTAATTAGGAGAAACATTTGCTGAAAATACTAATGCAATATTTTCTGCATTAACTAGTACGTTTTGAATATTTAAATTTTGATTAATATTTTGGTTAGTAGAAATGGTTGTAGCTAAATTTTGAATTTGATTTTTACTTTCTTTTATTATTTCTGTTGCAACTTTTGCCATTAGGGTCTTGTTGCTTGTACTTTTTTTAGCTGTTTCGCTAATAAGTTTTTCTGTAATTTTTTGATTACTGCTTTTAGCAATTACTTTGGATAGTAATTTAATTTCACTATCTGAACCTTTTATATCTTTAATTGATTTTTCAATCATCTTATTAACTATATTTTCATTTTTTTTACTGATCTCTTCTAGTTTTTCTTCATCTTTTTCTGAGACAGAGGCCATAACCTTTAAAGCTAATCCTGAGTTATCAACTGATGTGGTAACTTTTTCCATTACTTTAGCAGCTGTCTCAGCATCAGATTTTACTATCATATCTGAAATTACGTTAGCAAAAACTGCTTTTTCTTTCGTATTACCTGAAGAAGATGCAACAACTTGTTCAATGGCTTTTTCTTTAACACTATTATCAATAGTTTGTATTTTTTCAGGTGCAGTTTCGACTATTGCTTTGAATACTTTTGCTGAAAGATCTGAATTTGCTCCGATATTATTATTACTCACTTCTGAAATCATTTTATTAGTAACTTCTGTACTTGCCGATGAAACAATTTTTGCAATTAAATTTGCACTTCCCTCGTCACTAGATCCTTTTTGAATAGCATCGACTACTAATTTTTCCATTTGTGCTTTATTATTTTGATTAACTGATTCTAAAGCTTCTGGATTTTTTTCTGCAAGATCAGCCATAACTTTTAATGATAAAGCAGAATTTGTATCAGTATTTTTTGTTGTGATATTTATTATTACACTTTCAACTGTTTTAGGGTCTGATTTAGATATCACTTTACTCAATACTTCAGCACTTTTATCTGAACCACTTTGAACAATTTTTTCAAATATTTTTTCTTTAATTTGATTAGTAGCCTCACTATCAGATCCTGTTATAAATTTATTATCTTTATCAGATAAATCTGAGACAACTTGAAAAATTAAAGTATCGTTATTTTCAACAATTTTATTCATAACAACACCTACATTACTTTCATCAGAACTATTCAAAACTTCTGATAAAAATGTAGTGTTGTCTTCTTTACTATTGTCTACTATAAAATTTATTTGTTCTTGCTTTTCTTCTTTTATTGCCTGTTTGATAGCTGCGATATCATTTAAATCAATTTTACCATCTCCATCAGCATCTTCTAATTTTCCTTCTAATAATTTTTTTTCTAATTGTTTTTGAATTTCATTTTCATCAATTTTACTTGCCTCAACTAAATCTTGTGAAACTGTTTCCATAGATTGTTTTTCTTCATCAGATTGAGGTCTTTCTGTAAACCCTTGGCCTTCACTTATTGAAACCACCTGATCAGAAGTATATAAAGTTTTAATTGCTCCTTCTGCAGCGATATTAATTGTGCCAACATTTCCAAAACTATCTTTTGATAATCCTACATCAGAAGTACCATCAGTTTTATTTTCAATATTAAATCTTGTTCCTTTAACCTCTAAATCCATTTTAGGAAGTTTGATTTGCATAAAGCCACTATCACTTTTAGCAATCTTGCCGCTTTCAACAATTACTGAACCTTTAATAGTCTCACCGACAAAAATATCTTTAGCACCAGAAATATTAAATTCAGTAACTTTAAAAGAGGTATTATCTTTTATTATAATAGTTGAGTTATCGTCAAATTGAATGGTAGCATCTCCATCAGCGGATATAATTTCATCTAATAAATATAATTCATCATAAACACTAAGCTCTCTTTCTTCGCCACTTTCATTAATTGCTTTTAGGTTTCCTTCTATTTTATTTACTGTTCCAATTTTTTCATTGGCAAATAATTGCTGAGTAAAAAACATTAAAAAAATGCTAATTAATAAGGAATTTTTTTTTATAATCATATATCAAGTATAATAAATTATTATGTACAAATATTTCAATAAAATACTAATAATTCTTATTGCTTACAATGCTTTAGTATTATCAATAATATTTATAGCACCTTTATCAATAAAAAATTTTCTTTGGAAAATAACACCCTATAACTATAAACAAGTCTTAGACTTTCCTCTAAATTTAAAAACATTAGATTTAAGATATAAATATAATCAAGATAAAATCCTCAGTTTCCTTAAAAAAAATGAGTATAGAAACAATCTTGATATAGATTTTTGGAATTATAAATTTAATATTTTAAATATTAACCAACAATACTCAGATGAAATTCAAGAAGCTTTTTACAAAACATTTATTCTTTCAAAAAATAATGGAAATAAAAATGCAGAACTTAAAAATTATTTTTTAATTAATTATTTTAATTTTGATAAAAACTATCAAGATAAAATTATTGAAAAGTTTTAAATTTGAAAAAGATTTCAATTTTTATAGGTATTATAGTTATTTACAGTGCAATCATGCTATTGCCTAGAGATCTTTTTATTCAAGTTCCTGGAGGTGATAATTTTGGACATATCTATTTAGATTTTTTATTAACAATTATAATTTTTTATATTTTTTATAATTTTAAATTTATTTATAAATTAATAATAGTTTTAGGAATGACTATTTTAGTTGAAATTTTACAAAATTTAACAACTAGAAATTTTTCTTATCAAGATCTTCTATATAATTTTTTAGGAATTTCTATTGCAATTACAGTTTATTATTTTTTTATAATTATTAAAAATAAAAAAAATTAAATTTAATTTTTAATAGCTATTTCTGGTGTAACATATTCATGTCCAAAAACATCAGCAACAGCTTTATAGGTAACTTGACCTTTATGAACGTTTAATCCTGCTAAAAAGTTTTTATCTTCACCTAAAGCTTTTTGAAAACCTTTGTTAGCAAGTTTTACCAAAAAAGGTAATGTTGCATTATTTAATGCAAGTGTTGAAGTTCTTGGTACTCCACCTGGCATGTTTGCAACGCAATAATGGACTACATCATCAACAATATAAGTTGGATCACCATGAGTAGTTGGTTTACTTGTCTCCACACATCCACCTTGATCAATTGCAACATCAACAATGACTGATCCACGTTTCATAGATTTAATCATTTCACGTGTCACTAATTTTGGAGCTTCAGCTCCTGGAATTAAAACACCTCCAACTAAAAGATCAGCTTCAGAAACTAATTTAGGCAAATCAATTTTATCACTTTGTTTTGGAATTATTTTGTCTCCAAACATTTCAACAAGTTGTTTTAATCTTGCTTCGGATTTATCAACAATATGAACTTCTGCTTGCATTCCAGTTGCAATGACAGCTGCATTTTCACCAACAACTCCGCCACCTAATATAACAACTTTTCCACCAGACACTCCTGGCGCTCCACCCAATAAAAGTCCTCTTCCTTTTTGATTTTTTTCTAAGCAATGTGCTCCTGCTTGAACAGACATACGTCCTGCAACCGCACTCATTGGTGCGAGTAAAGGTAATCTTCCATTGTCATCTGTTACAGTCTCGTAGGCTATATTAATACTTTTAGA
>ERZ651776.2830-NODE-2830-length-18200-cov-4.531590_pt1 | contig 18200 bp, 15 predicted proteins | sample MGYA00514761_ERZ651776 | MGnify/ENA metagenome assembly ERZ651776 | reverse complement strand
AATGCGCTCGCTGTGACCTGAATCCTTTTAAGGTCGTCCTCACTCACATCAAAGTTGATTTCCCAGTCGTAATTGACATCGTTTCCTTTGTTGCTTGGATCACTGTCTTTCAAACGAACAAATGTCAAGCTGCCACCTTCTACCACTGCGTCAGGCTGTTGCTGCTGGTGCTGATGCTGGTGTTGTTGTTGTTGTTGTTGTTGTTGTTGTTGTTGTTGTTGTTGTTGTTGTTGATGATGATGTCTTTGCTGTTGCTGTTGCTGCTCTTGTTGGCGTTGGGGTTGCTGTTGATGATACTGGCGCTGATTCTGTGTATTTCCAAAATCTTCCTCCTTGAGAAATGTCACAATGACATTCCGAGGGTCAGCAAAGATGTTTATCAAGTAGCGTGTTCGCTCTTGATAAAGAATTGTTATGACAGAAGAAACAAGAAATACTACCAAGAGAGGAGGCAGGGCGGTAGAAACAAGAACATAGTTATCGCAGACTTGCGTTAATTCACCCGTCGAGGTAGGGGATGCCATTGTGGTCTTACAAGAGAAGCCCTGAGGCAAGAGAAGCAAAACAAAGGCAAAAAAAGACAGGAGAGAACAGAAGTTTTATTTTATTTTCTTGAACTAGGAAGCACGCTTGGGGGCGTGGGAAATGGAAAAAAATACAAACTCCTCAAGAATGGGAGTTAATTTATCAATCAAAAAATTTGGGCCAGAAAATTTTTAATTTATTTGACAGTCAATCATCGAACAAACATACGAACATTAGCATGTCTGCTGGACAGAAGAACTTGTTCACCGCTGTTGCTTGCGGCTTGGCGGCCTGCGTTGCCGTTAAGGTTTACTGTGACCGTTGGGGTGCGAAACATGCGTCGAGACTTCAGAGGAATGATAAGTAAAAGGATTGCTGGAAGGAGAGAGTTCGGTATTTTTTGGATGCGTGTTGGCGAGATATTGAGTGCCGAGAAACATGCGCGGGTTGATTTAGAAGTTCCCAGGTCAAATTACCAATTGCCTCTCTTCTGTTTATAGATGTCGAACCAACAAACTGAAAAAATGATAGAGATAAATGATGTCTACTTCCAACAGCAAAAACCCTTCCTATTTCATGGTTCTCACATTTATCTACTTTACCTTCCAGAGAGAGAATGCTTTTGTTTCGTCTTGTTTTCGCGTAAATATCATTAGAACAACCATTTTGTGTACTTTCCTCCACCACCAGGTCCAATCTCCACCTCATCGAGTTTTCCAATAATTCGGTCAACAGCATCTCCACGCCACTCCTTCACGTCCGTGGGAAGCCCCCTCGTTGCCAGCAAACACCAGTCCATGTCTCTCCAGACAATATCTCTGTGCAGTAGAGTGGTGTGAGTCAGGTTGGAAGGAGAAGAAAGCAGCAGGATCATTATGCACCCACCTACAAATAACGCGCTCATTGTTGGTATCTGATGGAGAAAGAGTCCCGAAAAGACGCGTTTCACGGACACGTAGTTTTACGTTATCGACGCGAAGGTAGAAACGCATCTTAACGTACCAGCACTGGAGCAAGTTGCATGAGATTAAGAGGACAAGTCCGTCCATGGGTTAGTAGAATGGTGAGGGCAAGCGTTTTCAAAAAAATGTTAGGATATAGATCGGAAAGAGATCGATCGAAACCATATCTCGGTTTGAGAAAATTTTGCTAGAAACGAACATGGGAATAGGAATGCGGGCTGTAGAAAATCTACTAACCTTTGGCATGACCCGCAATTTGACATTGAAAAAGACGTCCCCAACATCGTGAAGGTCGTCCTCGAAAAACATGCAATCTTCATACAAAACAATCGGTTGGGAAGTATCTGTCAGCAAATGGATCGGAATCCCGCTCTGGTTCAGTGTCTGACAAGGTAATTCTGTTGTGAAGTCCGTCTTCCCATCCAACACGGACCCACAATAAGGAGTAGAAAATGTCCAATCGAAGTTCATGTCATCAGGCGTTGTGATGTGGTGAAGATTTGTCACCCCAAGGAGCTCTCCAGTATGCTTTTTCTCCTTCCACTTCTCCGCATCGATCCCCTTCAGGATCGATACTTCACCGTTGTGGCATTTTGCCCAGGCACGCAGTGCATCAACAGGCGAAAGCCGAACTTCAGCAATCGGGACGTGGCCTTTCAACATGAGTATTTTGATGTCAGCCCCCTCTTCAGTGCCATCCAAATCGCCATAAACAATTTCAGGAGGGTTGAGCTTGATATCCTTATCAACACATGAACGCAAATCTTCCGTGAGTACATCGAATTCTTTGTGATTCAACAGGCGAGTCTTATTGGGGCGAATGAAGTGCACACAGTAATCTTCGTGGGGTACCGGGAGAGGAGGACAGGCGAGAGATCGCGCGCCTATGGGAGTAAATTTATGCATGCGGAGTATATCCGGTGAAATATCCATATTCTGCCTGGGAAGAGGGAGGGGACAGGGTGCGAAGGAAAGGGGGGATATCCTACCGCCGGCGAACAAACAGCGCTTGCCGGGTATAAAAAGCTTTTGACGCAACAGAAAACGGTAATGGTATTTTATTATCTGTACGGTGGCGGAAAAGGTCGGCTCCCCTTTCCTAAACCTTCCTTTCGATGGCTACGTTCCAAAAGGGAGCTGACATCCCTCTCTGCAATCTGCCAGACCACCGCGTCTTCTTCCTTCAGGAAGACCGTTGCCTTCTCTGTGGTCTCAGTCTCAATCGCACTAAGAATCTCTGTCCCCAATGCTCTGCAGTACAACCAGTGTTACTCCACCTCCTTCCCAGCACAAGGCGTCACATCGAATCCGTTGAAATCGACTGTTTTGACGATTCGGATGAGGCAAATCGTGAGTGGAGTATCGAAAAACTTTACCGTGACAGCCTCCTGGTTGCCGTGCTCATTCTCTTGACAATTACACCTAATGACAAGAAAGAAGTTGACGAAGACCTGAAAGAGGAAGAAGAAATCACACTTACAGAGTTGCCCCTCCCACTTCAAGAATCCAGCCTAGTGCTTATTTCTGGACTGTCCAAGCAATCTCAGGGTATATCAATATCTCCAAGACAACATCTGAAAGTTTTCAACCACGTGCTATCCTCGCTTATTTACTCTAATGACGAGTGCAGCGTTTGCCTTGTCAGCAAAATTGGCACGGAAAGCTGGTTCGGCGGTTGCGTCGCAGGAGTTTCGTTCGAGTTTGACCAAGTGGTGAAAATGACAGCCCTCGGCGATGGGCCCTTTTGCATTTCTTCATTGCCGGCATACATTAGTGGAGACGAAGATGTAAAGTCGAGGGCAGCATTATTAAAAATACGAGGACTTGGAGTGTGTCGATGCACGCGGTGCGAATGGGAGCGAGGAAACGGAGAAAGCGAAGAAAAGTGGAGCGTGCAAGCATTGAAAAATCTGGGTGACTTCTACATGCAAGCTCAACGATATTTTGAAGGGCGAAGTGTTTATAAGAAGCTTGTATATATTTTATCAGAGGTGACAACGGCGACGATGGCTTCAACGGCGACGATGGCGACAACGGCGGCAAAAGACACTTCAAATAGTTCTGTTGAACTTGGGGATGCAATAAATTGTCTCGGTGCTAGTTGCCTCGAGTGCGGAGAATTTGACGAGGCCTATCGTGCATGGGTCGACGGAAAGAAGATGGTGCCATCATATCAAACTGTTGTCGACATGGCTGAGAAGTTAGAATCTTATTCGATCAACAACCCCCTGTGTAATAATAGTTTTCGCTCCTTTGCTTTTGAGATCAATACAATGCACCAAAATAAGATTTTCTTGACACCCCCCGGACTAGTTGAAGAAAAAACGTGCAAAAAAATAATCGAAACATGCGAAAACCACCAGTGGACCACAACAAGACACTACTCAGTCCCTACCACTGACCTACCAGTTCATAGAATTCCCAGTGTTCTTCAGTGGTTCAACGAGCTTTGCTTGAACAAACTTGGGCCTCTGGTTGAGCAGGTTTGGGGGGAGAGCTCACTAAGGATTATGGACGCCTTCATTGTGAAATATTGCTTTGAAGGAGGACAAATATATCTCCCAAAGCATCGTGATCAGAGTGAATACAGTTTTACCATCGCTCTCAACAACTCCTTTGGTGGAGGTGGCACGTATTTCACTGACCTCAACAGGGTCATCAGCCCCGGAGCTGGGGGAATTTGCGGTTTTAGAGGGGGCGAGCTCGAGCATAGCGGTCACAACATTTCGGAAGGGATAAGATATATTTGTGTTGTTTTTGCGTACGGTAGTGGAACAAAATTGGGCAGGAACAATAAGGGAAAGAAAAGAAATATTATTGAAATAGACCATGTTGAGGGCGCCGATGGTAGAAGTTTTTCTTTTGGGTTTGAAATGTAGGTTGAGACAAAAAGTGCTTTGGACCAGCGGACTAGCTTCGCTTCATTCACCGCTTGATTATTTCCCTAAAAGTCGCAGGGCCAATTATTCCCCCTCCCACGTCACGTCACCTCACTCTTCACGTTTCACACAAATTTCAATATGTAACAGTGCACTGTTAGACGATAAGAAGCTGGCAGTGCGATTTGAGGACAGGAAGGTCGAATTTCTTTCAAAATTGAGGCGAAGTTTGGGTGCGAAAAAGGTGTTTTGAGTCAGAGAGGGGTCTTGTGGTATTTTTTTTTGCCCTGTCAGTTCCTTCGAACGTTGTAGACCTCGCTCGCTCAACACTTGATTTTTTGGCAGCATCACCCTTTTCTCTCTCTCCTTAAATCTCTTTTATTTTGTAAAATTGGAGAAACTAGTAACTAGCGCGAAAATAGAAGCTTTCACCTCATCAGAATTCTGCTTCTTGTTTATCCAATCTATTCCCAAACAACACGTCAACAACTTGCTCAACAACACTCCCTTCCAGTCCAACCTCTGACCCTGACCCTTCAAGTGAAACAACAAATCCGAAATCCCTCTCTGCCTCTTTCTTGCTCAAATAGTCGGGCCACAACCTGGCGAATTCTGCAGCTGGACTAGTCGCGAGCAGATCCTCCCTATCCTTCATGACAACACGAAACTTTCCTGCTGTTCTTTTCTTGAGAGCTTCGTAGAGGTCCCCCGCGGTAAAACTGAAACCGGCTAACGCATATCCTCCGTCAGGCTCTTTTAGATTCTGCGTGTCAGCCAGGCTAAGTTTGTACAAACCCTCAATGAGGTTTTCCCTGAAAATCATGGGCAGCGTGGCGTTGATTTCAACCGGCGATATAAAGGTTTCCCCTTTTTTTGCTGCAGCGACAGCGTCAAGAGCGTATTCCGTCGTCCCGGCTCCCCAAGACTCGTCGGTATGGAGGACTCCCGGGATAACAGCAAAGCGAGAGGACCTTTTCTCCCTGTCCTCCTCAACGAAATTGTGTAGGAGTTCCCTGCACCTCCGCTTCTGGCGTCCGTAGTCGCTCCCGGGGTCCTGCAAGGGATTTTCTACCAGCCACCTGGCGCCGACGGTGCGTGGAGACTCATAGCCGTAGCTACCAATACTGTCGCTAAAGCAAATTCTAGGGACGTTGTTGTTCCTCATTGCATTCAGAATCCTTTCCATACCCCCAACGACGACGTCGTAGGCCTTGCCCGGGTCGGAAGCTGTCTCCACGGATAGTGGCGCTGCCAGGTTCCAAACGATGTCGATCGATCGATTTGCAAAAACAGATTCAATTGAAGAAGCTTCCTGGCAGTCGACCCCAAATACAGAAGTCAGGAGAGGATGAGATGCTATGTCAGGTGGGAGGGGCGTGCGACGAAGACCGGCGATCACTTTGTGTCCATTTTTAAGATAAGTAGCCGTCAGTGATTTCCCAATCGCGCCCGAAGCACCAATAATAAGAACTGTCGGGAGCTGTCTCTCTTCATCACCAGCTGAGACCACAGTAAGCACTGTGGTGGTAAGGAAGGATATGAGGAGATAAACCAAGGTATTCATCCAATAAATTGTCACAAAGTACAGTCTCTCTGTCTCTCTCGACAGTGAATTTTTTGTACAATATTCTCGCTCTGCAGACTTGTCAGGTGGTTTTTACGGTGCACACACACGAACACGGATGACCAAGATGTTCTCCAACATTCACACAAGTACCCCAGTTAACCTTCGTATTTTTGACACACATACCCGTGCTTCTCCCCTTTTCTGACCCCGTCAAACTTTTTGCATCAGCGACCAAACCCACCCCCCCATCCACCCCCTCATCCTGGGAGCTCGCAAGATCTCATCAACTCCTACATAGATCCTCCTCCTCTCCACCCTCCCCAACATGCCCCTAACAAAACGTACTCTTTCTCACACTCTCGCATATGCCTCCCCTTCACTGTATCAATCGTCCCCGAATGACCAGGTGCTAAAGAACACCAACATGGCTGCCATGTCCGGTTCTCTGACCCAACTGGGATTCCTGGCTTCGTATGCAACTGAGATGTTTCAGGAGCTATTCGAGGTGGCTGAGGGTCTTGGAAAGCGGGTGGCAAGTGTAAAGGAACGGACTGAGAGACTTGTTGTTGATGCAAAGAACATGGAAAATGAAATAGCCTTGTCTCATGTGAACAACAACTCTGCACCGGATGGTGCCACAGGTCAACTGAACGTTGAGCACTCGCTGATTTGCCAGCTTTTCGTTCCTGATACGTTACCTGCCGCTCTAAAATCGAGATACGACTCTGCTGACGTTATTAACGCTCCCGACTTTACGGAAGTTGACGAGGCAATGACAGAGGAAGAAAAGAAGAAGCAGAACTTTTTACCCTGTGGACAGGTGAGTGAGGGGAGACTGTTCTGTTGCTTGAAAAAACTCGTAGTGTCGGAAGCTCATCACCGGATTGGGAACGTCTCTTATCTTGTTCATTCTAATCTCTTTCTTTTTCTTTGCAGAAATTCTCCAACCCTGGGTACTTTCTGGACGAGTGGAGGAAGGAGGAGGAGGCTCGCATGGCAATCGCAGAGGAGGCTCGTCGCATCAAGAAAGCCGAGCGAAAGCAGAGAAAGCAGCGCATGAAGGAAGAGAGGGAAAAGGAGCGTGGAGTTGCGAAGCGTGTTAGTGCGAAACGGGCCCTTAACTGGAGGGCCAGGTTCGCGAACGATGACATAAATATGGGGGCAGTGCCCAGTGACCAGGGTGTCACCTCGCACAGGAATCTTGTTGAAATTGGGGGTATGAGGGTCAAGAGCGCCAGGATGGGCGCGCAGGAGGCCAGCGCAGTGAAGAGCGCTATAAGGGGTATCGGGGCCATGGCCATTGACGATGGCGATTCCGGAGGTCCGGGGGAGCCGCCAATGCATCCTACGGACATGCAGGGTTCATCAGTCGCCGCACCTCCTCCACCTCCCGGGAGGAAAGCTAGGCCCCCGGCTCCGCCAAGGGCAGACAAAACGGAAGACGCAAGGGAGAACGCGCCAATGGCTGGAAGGCCCTTTCAGCCCCCTCCTCCCCCTAGACGAGCCAAGAATGAAGAGCCCATGCTGCAAAACCAAACAGACAGGCAAGGTCAGCCGCAGCAAGTGGAAGAAGAGCATTACCAAGAACAGTACCAAGGACAGTACCAAGAACAGTACCAAGAACAACACCAACCGCCGCAGCAAGAACAACAGGAACAGCGACAACGTCCTCCGCCGCCAGCTCGGAAAGAACAGCCTCTCCCCCCGGCTCCGCGGGTTGTCATTCCACCCTTCAAGGACCACCCAATCTATGGGAAGTACTTCAAGATGTTGAAGATGGGACTCCCTCACGGTGCCGTCGTGAACAAGGCAATTCAGGAAGACGTACCGATGGATACAATCAACGATGTGCTATCTAGGGACCCGGAGGCGGAGACACCGGCGGAGTACAGAGACACAGGAGGGCAGGGGCCGGGTGCAGGAGAGGGCGAGAGGATGGGCGGTATGAAGGGAAGGAGGGAGAGCAGCTTCCTCGACGGTATCAACCAGAAAGAATTTTCACTGAAGAAGGCCGCTCCTATTGTGAAGAGAGTCGACCCCAAGATGAACCTCCTCAACAGCATCAAGAAAGGAAACACCTTGAAGCACGTCGACGTCGACGAAATTACTAAGAAGAGGCAGGAAACAGTCGACGCGCAAGGGGGGATGTTTAGTGGAGGGGGGGGCGCAGGAATCAATGCGATCCTCGCAAGGAGGAAATTTCTTGCGGAGGAAAGCGACGAGAGCGACACAGACTCGGACGAAGACGACTGGTCTTGAAGATGAGACTGGTGTTGAAAATGAGACTGGTGTTGAAGACAAGACTAACAATGCAGAATGGAAAAGCGATTACATTTATAATTATAGTGGAGAAGAGCTGGCATGTTTTCGTTGTAGTTGATGTTCCTGATTGTACATTCAAGCAGCGTGAGGTGAAACCCAATCTCTGAGGCTTTTTTTTTCTTTTTTCTTTCTCTTCCAGACCCAAGACACCCTGATACAAAAACAGGCCTCACCTCGGGCGCTTCTTGTGGTTGATCAGGTTGGCGTCGCCGCCATCCCTTTCATGTAGGATTGGGGTTTCCGTGGTTATTTGCTTTGACTTTGCGAATCTCCCAGGCAAGCTCGGTTTCCTGTTCTCCTTGCCTTCTGCCGCTTGTGCCCTCTTTTTCGTATCAGTGGCGCTGTGTGAAAGCGGTTGGGTCGAAACGTGGGCCTTCTTCGTTTCGGGCGTTTTATCCATCTCACGCACTTTCTTCTCTGCCCTTCCTAGGTCCTCCTCCACCTGGTCCCTCCTAATCTTTTCCTCGTTGAGCTGGTCCTGGAGCGTGGCGACTTGAGAGTGAAGGTCCGCGGTCGTCTTGGCGTTCTTGGAGGCCAGCGAGCGGTAGGAAGACCCGAGCTCCTTATTCGTCAGTTGTAGCTTCTCGAGTTCGAGGGCGGCAGAGCGTTGGCAAAGGAGGAAGGGGGAGGAGCGTCGGCTGTCGTCAAGGCGAAGGTCGCAACCTCGGTATTCTTTGCCCTCGCCCTCGCCGTCGCCGTCGCCGTGGTCTTTTCCTGCTTCAATTGGAGAAGTCGCGTCCGATTCATGCTCCCCTGGGCCCAAGTGGAGGAAGCTGAGGACCCTTTCTCTCCTCTCCGCCTCATTTTGGAGCATGGAGAGCCTCCTGGACAAGTCCTCAACAGATCTCTCCGCCCTCTTGGCCTCCGACTCCTTCTCCCTCAGCTTCGCGGCGAGGTCGTCCACCACCCCCTCCCTCTCTGCAAGTTTCCCCGCGAGTTTCTTACCGGCGTCGGCGTCCATCTCCCTGAGGGACCTCTCCCTAGAAAGCAACCTGTCAAGAGAGGATATTTTCTCCTCCGCCTTGCGGTGCCGTGCCGATAGCAGCTCCACCTTCGCTCTCTGAAGGTCGTAGTTTCGGGCGATGGTCTCGAGGGATGTCTTTGCTAGGTCTCTGGCGTCTGTCAGGGCTTTTATTTTCGACTCCAGACCGATTCGGGCAGACTTATCATCTTCTGCCTTCTCAGACATGGAGAGGATCTGTTGGTCCTTGGCGCGCAACGAAGCCGATAGGGAAGAACGCGACTTTTCGCAGTCGGACAGTGATGAATTGGCGGAAGATAATCGGGACTGGAGAGATCGGAGGGAGAGCGAGGAGGTACGCAGATCCTTCGAGAGGATGATCGCTTGCTCCACCTTATCAGATGCCAGCTGCGCAAGGATGAGAGTTCCCACGAGGAGGTTTTCTGGTGTCAGTTATTGATGATTCTTTATTTATTTGTGATTGATGGTTCTTTTTTTTGGTTAGCCTCTCCCTCGGCGTCCCCCCTCCCCCCCACCAGACCCACTCCTCTCCACAACAACAACAACAACAACAACAACAACAACAGCCCCCGGAGTGGAAACTCGCCCTCCTACGACACCTCGCAAAAAAAAATGCAAAATTAATAGTTCAAAAGAGGGAAGGAAGGAAAACGTACCTTCTTCAACGCTTCCACCTCTGCCGCCCTCCTTCTGTCCCAGTTCTGTCCGCGTTGACTGTGGAATTCGTCTCCGCCGTCGCTTCGGTCGTTGTCGCCGCCGCTGTCGCCGCCATCGTTCGTGTCGCCGTTTGGTAGGTCGGCGTCGCGGACCGATTTCGGCGAGGAGGAGTATGCCAGGAGAAGTGCTCGGCGGAGTTTCGATGCCTTGGCCATGAATGGTCGTGAAAGGGGAGGAGGTGAGGGAGCGGGGGGAGGGGGAGAAGATTGAGAGGGTTCAGGGGATTGAGGGGGTTGAGGGGGTTGAGGGGGTTGAGGGGGTTTAGAGGAGAACGTGGGAGGAGGAGTTGCTGAGGATGGGGAAGGTATTAGAGAGGAATTCTTAGAAGTGCTGAGGGGGGAGAAGGACATTCGTATCGCCATTGAGGGGGGGGTGGAATCCGGTGCTCTGGGTGAAGAAGGGTGAATGGGAAAAGAGGTGGGCGATTGTCTTCCTGAAGGGGAGTTTGGAGAGGTAGGGGGGCAGAGAACTGACTTAGGTGAGGGGACAGGCATTTCCACTGGTCCCTCAGTTGACATCTTTTTTTTTTCTCTTCTGACTATGACTCTCACTCTCTCTCTCTCTCTCTCTCTCTCTCTCTGGCCCCCTAATCTATCTATCGCTCTCTGGTTCTCTACTTTTCGGATAGGTCTGCCGAATGAGTGATGTCTTTTCTGACGCCAAAGAATTATCACCAAAAGGAAGACGTTTTCCGTTATTTTCCGAGAGATCAGGGAAGTTCTCTCCACTATGAGCGTACGGTTCACAAAGAATTGAATCGATAAAAGCAGTTTTGGGTTTGAATTTGCGCGAGGACACTTTCTCACCAAAAAACACAGAAAGTGAGCAGTGTGATCCAAAACCTCCTTTTTTTTGGACACAGGCAGGTTTAGGCAGGTTTGAGGGCACCTTTAGTCGAGACAAACAAGACGCTTACGACACTATCCACAAAGTTATCACGATGGAGACAAACAAGACGCTTACGACACTATCCTTTCTCTTCTCCGTGATCGCCGTCGGCCTAGCGATCTCCGCGCTGGGCGTGGCCGTCAAGAAGGATAGTCTCTCCACGTCTGGTCCGTCCACTTGCTCCAACTTGCACTGGGCTGGTCTGTTTCGCGAGGACGGATGGCTAAGCGGTGTTGCCTTCAGCGGCGAGGGCCAATTGGTGGAGTGGAGGACGCAACTGACTCCCGAGTATAACGAAAGCGACATATCCCACGTTGAGACGGTAAGGTGCGGTCTCAGTGAGCTCCAGTATACGATCATTGACGCATACCAGAAGGAGATTTTTGTTGCCAGCGGTCCAGAACAAGAGCTGGCGGACGCTTTGCGGCATGTTGAGCTCTGTACAATTCGCGCATGGGAGAGCAATGAGATGCTCTGCGTAAATACCGACGAGGTCGCCACAACGACGTACCACGCCAAGGACGTCTCTCCCGACTGCGTCGTACTTTCGATGTACAAGCTGCACGTCGAGTACTATGGCTACAAAAACCAGAGCTGGAGCGACCAGACAAAGATGAAGCAGTACGTCTTCGTGCGCTCTGACGATGGCAGTGCTGCCAGTGCCAAGTGCCAGTATTAGTAGCCTCGCTCTGGACCGATCGAGGAATTACTCGAATTCCTCAAGGCTGCGAGGGGGGATTGAAAAGCAGATAATCTCGGGTTTGCAAAACAGCTCTCTACTTCGTCTTCGTCTTCTTCATTGTCGGCGATGTCGTTGTTGTCGTCGATGTCGTTGGTGTCTTCCCGACGGAGAAAACTGAGTTGTATAGCTCTCCGATTTTCATACGAGGGGAGAACATTAACGTCGCAGAAAAAAAAAATCAGAAAAACCCATTAAAAAACATCCAGTACAAAACTAAAACTTTTAATTGTCCGTTTCCATCTCCGCTTTGATCTCGTTGGGTAATCCCGCCGCGTCGTTGTTGTTGTTGTTGTTGCTGTTGCTGTTGTTGTTGAAGGTTGTGGTGGTGTCATTTCCACCCGGTGCATACTGGGAAAGGGGCGTGCTGGCGTCGTTGGCGTCGGTGGTGGTCTCGTTGGTGGTGGCGGCGTTGTTGGCGTTGGTGGTGTCGGCGTTGTTGGCGTTGTTGGCGAAGGCGTTATTGGCAATGTTGTTGGCATACTCAACTTTCTCCTCTTTAAGCCGGATGTCCCTGTCCCTCTTGAATTTCTTACTGGGTCTTTCTGCATCATTAACATCCGTCATCTTCCCCCCTTTACTTACAAGATCCTGCACTGCAAGGTTCCTACTAGTATACCTCAAGCCCGTGGGTCCCGTGATCATAAAATGGCTGGCCTTACTCATCTTAAAGCTCCACCCTTTGGGGAATCCCTCCTCCTCGGCCTGTCTCATGGCGTATGGATCGACAGGAAACTTCTCCCTCCTGGCGTCCATCTTGCCGTTGAGAAACTGGCGAGCCTTCTCCTCGCCGATGAATCCCCTTCCCTCGGGTTCGGTGAAGTACTTGGTGCCTTCCTTGTCGGTGGTGGAGGACCAGCCGTTGGGGAAGCCCCGGGAGACTGCCAGAGCTCGACCCTCATCTGTCATCTGGTAGAGGGACACCCTGTACTGGTATTCCTCGATAGTTTCCGCCTGTATTACTTTGGATACAGCCTTTGGTTTCTTGAGGGACGGTGATCCCATGACATTTCCCATGACATTTCCCATGACATTGGCGTCGTAATTGTCGTTGTCGGCAGTGTAGGGTGCGGGCTGCGTGGGGGAGGAGGATTCCAGCGGACGTTTGTGGCCCGTCAGCTGTCCGTTGGCACTGTGCGTGCCGGGAGCAGGCGGCGGCAGCGAGTCGTATTGTGCGGTAGTGGTGGTGCCCTTGCCCCCCTTGGCGGCCTTGCTGGAGTTACCGTTGGCGTCCTGGAGGTATCTGTGATCGAGTCCCAGTCCAGTGGAGGAGTAGGCGTTGAAGTTTGAGAAGCCGCCCGGACAGAGGGTGCCGAGGAAGCAGTCTGATGGGGTTTGGACGAAGGCCTGGGAGACACGAGGGACGAAAGAGGGTTGTTGGGCTGAGGTGGAGTCTTGGATGGCACCTTGGACGGCCCTCTCAGCTCCATCAGCCATCTCCCCTCTGATGCCTCCGATGCCTCCGATGCCTCCGACGCCTCCGACGCCTCCGACGCCTCCGATGCCACCTCCATTGGCAGCAATCTTCTCCAGATCAGGGATCCACACACCCCTGGTCTCGTCCCACAGGAAGCCGACCCTCTGCCTCCCAGCGGGGCGCTTGTACTTGCCGTTCTCGTCCCTCTCGACGACTCCCTTGGGCCTGATGGAACCGTCGGGATTCCTGCGCTCAGACTCCTCGATTAGGCGCTTGTTGTTGGACGCTTTCTGCAGGGGAGTCATGGGCCCGAGCAGGGGGTCCATTATGCCTGCAGAGTAGTAGAATGTCGGCTGCTGGCCCGCCACATCAGACCCGTGTCCGTCCGAGGCGATGCATTGCTGGAGCAAATTGTTCCTGTTGACAGCGATGTCAATCTTGCTCTGCTTGAATAGAGCCTTCCGCTCTTCGTAGTTGGGGTTGTGGTGGGGCGGGGGGTACCACGTGGGGATCTCCCAGATGAACTTGGAGCCTGGTTTCCGGGAGGACTGGGTCAGGATGCCCTTGAGGGTTTGGAGGGCGTCCCAGCAGAGTTTCCTGTACGATTCCTGTGACTTGAGGCGAGCGGCGACGGCAGCGTGCCGGGAGGAGAGGTCCTGCGCCCTCGCGTACTCCGAGTCAGAGACAAGGCGCGCGGGCACGTCCATTTCCATCCACTTAGTCACCTCCTCGTCCAGCTCATAGTCCCCCCCCTCCCAGTGTCCCCTCATCTCCCGGCCGAAGATGTCAAAGGAGTGTCCGTTGTAGACCTTGTTGACCTTGCGTTTGCGCTCCTCGCTGTGGCTGAGGCGCACCGTGAGCTTTTTCACGTATTTTGCCTTGGGATCCTTGGAGAGGACCTCAGATTTGGACTTTGAGGAGGCAGCTTCCACGTCAGAAGGCGTAAATGAGGAGTAGTATTTTCTGTCCTCTTCCTCATTCTGGGTGGCAATCTCGGACATTTGGGACGCCAGCACCTGGAGTTCGGCGGTAGTCTCCGAAACTACTTCCGTCTGTTTATTGTAGGCCTTCTCGCACTCTACCAGTCTCTTTGTCACCAGGGGCGGCAGCTCCCTTTCCAGAATGTCGAGGTGTTGATCGTGCACGCGGTGAAGATCCTGCTGGTAGAAACTCGGTATAGCCCGGAGCGAGAAGACGTTGTTCTGCGCTTTTTTCGAATCTTGTCCGTCCTGCTGGCTGGATTTGTCCGCCTTGGCGACTTTCTTGGCCTGTCGCTTTGCCTCCTTCTCCTTGGCAGCCTTGTTGGCGGCAATTTTGCGGGCCTTCTTCCTCTTGGCCGCCCGGGCCTCCGCCTTCTCCCTTTTCTCGGCAGCGGACATGTACGCGTTCTCCATGTCCTCCTCGTCAGAGCTCTCGCTCAAGAGCACCTCTTCTTCAGATTCTACCTGGTCTGCGGACTGGTTAGGGGCGCCCCCCCCGGCGCCGGCGGCGTCGCCGTCCCAGTCCGCCGCGTTGTTGCCGTCCTGGGCGGGATCGTTGAGGGCGCTCTCGAGACCCTCCTTGAAACCCCCGCATATGGCCTGAAGTTTCTTGAAAGATATCTGTCCAGGATTGGTCTCGCGCAAGTTGGTGACCCATCTCTTGAAGTCCTCCCTTTTGACCAGGGGTTTGATGTATTCAGGTCCTCCAGCTCCCCCGACGCCACCGGTGGTCTGGTCGATTGTGTCGATGCCGGATATGCGAGAGAGATCGATGAACCTGTTGTTCTTTTGGGGGGCTTTGAAGTCGTAACGGTCATCGCCGTATATCGGAGGGAGAGGAGCCAGAGGCGGGGGGAGAGTTTGGGAAGGTGGTGAGAGGAACATGGAGCATCTCAGGAGTCTCCTGAAACACCTGTTGAGTAGGTGACGGCGTACGGTGTTCAAATAGTGGCTCGTCGACTTGATTTCGTCGAGTGTGCCGTAGGGAAGGTCTGTTTCCTGCAGACGGGAGCAGATGAGACTCTCCACAGAGGCCTTTTCACGGCGGCCAGCAGTGCTGTTCTCCTTCTTCTTTAGACGCGTCCCAGCTTCCTTCCACTCGTCGCCGAGTATTATCTCGCCCTGGCCTTTCCACTCCTTCTTCATAATACGGACGTACTCCTCCTCCAAATAGAGCAAGGTCGCGTTCAATTGCGTGACCACCTGAATCTCCTTCTCCGATTTCCTCAGGGATCGTCTTAAGTCCGATCTCATCAACGGCGCGAGATCCGGTGTCACGCCGATGAAACTATCGGACGCTCCCGGTGCCGAGGATGACGAGGATGTTGATGTTAATATTGCGGACGCATGGACAAGAGCTTGCGCAGAGGCAGTCGCCGAGGCTATCGCCCTCTCCTTCTTAATGGGAACGTTCTTCGGCATCGCGCGTGCAGACAAGGGGCGTTGGGTGCTAAATGAGGCCTGGGTGGGTAAAAATACGGGATTACTGCAACAGAAAGGTGGGACAGAGGAAGGTGTGATTTTTAGCAGGAGGAAAAAAAGGGGGGCTGAGGCAAAATTTCATACATCTCTGTGGAGGTACTAAAGAAATTAACGGTGATGAGCTCCGGAATCGCCCAAGGACGTCTAGTTCAGGTACTACTACTAATTTGCACCAATGAGGACCATTTGTCCAATTGTAAAGCACGGGGGCAAGAGTGAGCGTTTTGAAGAGGGGGGAAGGAGAAGGAGGAGGGATTTGCTCCTGATTGCTGTATGAGAACATCTCGTCGCTTTGTTATATAGAGTGGACGGGCCACGTTTGTGTCTGCCTATTCCTCTCCCCCGTGTCCTGTTTTTTGTGTCTGGGCTTTGGTTCCCCCCACCCTCAAACATTCAGAGTGCGCTGCGAATATGCTTTATCCATAACTTTTCTCACACGTACGTTCCGCCCACGACGACTGGAAAAAAAACACCGTCAAATATATGAAATGACAAAACGCAGGAACGGAAGGCTTGGCGAAAAGACCACCCCTATGGATTCCATGCCAAGGTGAGTTCTGGTTATTTTTTTTAATTTGGAAATTTCGTGCGTTCGTTGTGCTAACCCCTACCCCCTAGCCTGAGTCGAACGCTGATGGCTCGTCAAATTTAATGAAATGGACAACTGGTATCCCCGGCAAGGAGAAAACTGACTGGGAGGGTGGTTTATTTAAGGTGACTATGGAGTTCACAGATGAGTATCCTTCAAAGCCTCCAAAATGCAAGTTCGTCCCTCCACTATTTCACCCCAATGTTTACCCCTCCGGAACGATATGCCTCAGCATCTTGAACGAGGAGGAGGACTGGAGACCTGCCATCACGATAAAGCAGATGCTCTTAGGGATTCAGGACCTCCTCGACAGCCCCAACCCTGACAGTCCGGCCCAGAGCGAGGCCTATACACTTTTTAAGAGGGATAGGGCTGCCTATAGTAGACGGATCAAGGCAGAAACAGCCAAGAACACCCCCAAGTAGGTTGTGCGGATAGTGACGAAAATGTTGGAAAACTTTTTGAAGGAAGACACACTTCAGTTTATTATTACAAACATTCCATTTTTCGTACAGCATCCTCAAATCGCCATGTGCACGGCGATGATTTCTGTTTGGCTTCATGGCGTCGTTATATTTGCAGCGAAAGCGAAAGGATTTGATTATTGAAGAATTAATTTTTGTGTCTTTTAAGTTAGAGGATTTCTCCACTTCTCAAAAATCTAACAACACTTAAAAAAATGGGACTTACATTTAGGTATGATCGTCCAAATGCTTTGTTTCCATGTCCTCTCGTGTGTTTTTAAGTCTGAAAAATCATTCTAACCTCAAAATGCATTCCTGCCTTCAATCTTGCTTTGCCACTTTAGAACCGGTGATTATGGGCGTTACGTCCGCTTTGGGAAGCGCACTATAAAAGATGGGGAAGCAGCTTCTGTCTGGAAAATGAATGGGAGTCACAAGCTTGTAGTTGGGCCGAAGCTTCAGCGCCTTTTCTTTTCGAACATAAAGTTCTGTGATAGGCATATCGCGAGTGAGGATGAGTTTTTGAGGATAGAATACCTAGATGGTAGGTCGGAACATTTGGAGGGGCCCCGATCTGCTTTTTTTAACGTTGCTGAGCACCGCAAAATTACAGTTATGAAGATCATCACCTTGGGCGGAGCGGGGGAGGGAGTGGTTGTCTACAGCCGTCAAGCCAGCATCCTCCCAGGGAGCAACAATGACAGTAACAGTGGCGGCAGCAATAATGCGTTGGAGATGAAAGGCTCTGTGGACTCGGCCGTCCGGAACACGCTGACTCGTGATGTCGTCAGGGGACCCACGAAATTCATGCCAACTACCCTCCAGTCAGTGCACACCTTCACTTGGGGCGACCGCTCATTCTCCAAGATTCGCTTCTCTGGTAAGTTCTCTGGACTAACCGTCAAGGCACATAGCAGTGATAGGTGCGGCGCGATGGCGTCTTTTGACCTATCCTATCGAATTCACGACGTTGGGAAGGTGTTAGACTGCTGCGATGGGGGAGACCTGAAGAGGCACTTGTTATCAGCCCTCGAGGCGGACCTGTTCGACGTATCGTCCGGGAGGGTTTGGAGAGAAGTAGACGAGTTGTTGAGGCAGAAGATCGGAATGGAGTGGAAGAAACTGACCCGAGAGGCTGTTGCAGCTGGTTTAGCGATAGAGGGGATAGAATACAAGGGTTTTACAGCTGGGGCTGAGATGGAGGCGGCGAGGAGGAGATCGCGGGAGGAGGAAGATAAGATAAAGAGGGAGGCTGATATTGAGAAAAGGAGGAGGTTAGCCCAGAGGGAGCGCGTGGAGCAGGAGATGGAAATTGAAGAATTGGAAAGTGCAGCCAGAAGGGATAGACGAGAAGCTGAGGAGGAAATGGCAAGGAGGGTTCTGAAATTCGAAATGGAGCAGAAGCGACTCAAAGTTGAGGAGGAGGAAGATCTGAAAAGGAAGATGGACGAGGGAAAAGAGAAGAGAAGAGAAAAGGGAAACGGGGGAGTGGTTGGATTTCTCAAGGAGCTCAAGGCAATGGACGTTGACCTCACTAGGCTTTTGTGCGGAGATGGGAACAAACCGGGCGGGGGAGATGCCCTTCTTCGAGAGCTGGCGGAGATGAGCCCGGCCCTGAGGAGCTTGATGGCACTTGGAGGGCCAGGAGTTGCTGCCGGAGGTGCTATCCCCCCTCCCCCCCCCCCCC
>ERZ651776.2828-NODE-2828-length-18204-cov-5.385778_pt1 | contig 18204 bp, 36 predicted proteins | sample MGYA00514761_ERZ651776 | MGnify/ENA metagenome assembly ERZ651776 | reverse complement strand
AGAGTTTATCTATTAAAGTCTGTATTCCATTCTTTCTAGCCTCTGTTATCCTCTCATTCATCTCTGGATTTTTTTTTAAGAAATGATAAAATTTCATCAAGCTGAACTCGTATTGTTTTTCCTCTAGTATTTCGGTAAGAGTTAAGCCTCTCGTGAGTTTTTCGCAAATTGTATCGGCTTGGTTCGTTGTTATCAAGTCTGACTTTGACTTTGGTGTAATAGTATTCTTTGAGTTGGTCATCTGTATAGTTCCTAAATTGTTGTAGTTTGCTTAATTGTTTAATCCTTGTTTCATCTGTAAATTTGGGTTTTCTAAAGCCTTTGACATTTTGATAGCCATGATATTTACAGTAATATGTACCATTTGCAAGTTCATAACCTTTCATTCTACATGGTATTAATTTACCCTCACGTCTTCCAGCACGTGTAAAGCCTTGACAAAAGACTTTTCGCATAGGTCTACCTACCACTTTTTTGGTCTCCCCTTATAATCAAGATTATTTCTTTTATTAAAATTGACTTTCTCTCGGTATCTCGGATTACTATTTTTTTTAATCTTGGTTAGTTCATTAATTATTTTTTGAGGATGTACATAGGTAGCCTTACTTTCACGTTCCAATTCAGCTTTCTTCTCTTTAGCTAACTTTACATAGTATGGGTTATTAGTATCTGAATTAAGTTCTGTCAGGGGGAGCTTTGATAAGTTTAATATTAAACTATCCATATTACCTCTATTATCTCTAATAATATTTTCTATATTAATGTTATTAATGTCTTCTACTAATACTGCTCTTTTATATACATTAGACTGCTCTTTTTTATACATCTTATTCTTATTAGTGTATATAATTGAGCTATCTGATTCAGTTTTAAGAAATAATTGGTTAATTTTATAGGTTTTACCGGACCTACCACGTACAGTTGATATAACGTGCAATTTTTCTAAAGTATCAAGGGTACGTCTGACAGTAATACGTGATAATTTAGTTTCTTTAACAACAGTTGAATAACGTAGACCACATTCATAGTTATTCTTTTTCCATGCGTGTTTCATTAAAGATAAATAGCAGTTCAAACAATTAGATTTTTTAGTACCACTTAATTTATCAAGGTGTCCATATAGCTTATAGGTTATATGTAAAAAAGCACGAGTATTATTCATAAGGACATACCTTTTTGTGTTTAATCTGAATTTGTCGTAAAATCTCTACCCACTCGGTCTCGCAAAGGGTGTTTAATGGAGTTCTAATGGGGTATTTTTGAGCAACTCGGAAGGTTAGTGAGGTGTCGGTCAATTTTTTGTAATATACCAAAAAAACAGGCACATTTAGAGCTTTTCCAATGTGTTCAACAATGGTTGTGTATTTCTTTTTATTTGATCCGGTGTCGTAAAGATGTTCAATGATTGCAAGTGGTTTCCAACAACCTTTATTTTGGCAAATTTCAACAGAATCCACATCGCACATTGCAATATTGTCAAAACGTCTATGCCATTTTGAGTATAAATCTTTATCGTAATACTTTGCGTCTCGCATTAACTATTAAGGAAGTTCCAAGTAGCATAAACCACAAAAAATAATACCATTGCTTGTAGTTCCTTTGGTGCTTGTAAAAATATCTCAATCATCTTTACCCTTTCTATTTGTTTTTTATTATTATTATTTCGTTTTCTTTTTCTTCTATTATTCTCTCGTAGTCTAGCAACTGATTAGATAGTTTCTCAATGTGTTTTTTATGACGTTTGATTTCATCTTTACATTTTTTTAATTCTTCTGGACAGCCTATCTCATCAAACATTTTATCATTGGTCATTTTAATACCTCTATCTTTTTAACAACTGATCGTGGATAAACTGTGACAGTACCAACAGATAATTTATCCCCATCATAATTAAATGATGTAAATATTTTTACTGTCTTTGTATCTTTAGAAAAAAGATAACCTATATCTTCACACCATTGGAAATTTAATTTATCAACATCTTCCAAACTATCAAACCAACTTGCATCTGTCACAATATCTTGCCAGATAATTTTTACTCGTTTGTATTTAAACTTTGGTGTTCCACCAGCTTTCATATAGATCCTTTATAGTGACTTTATTTTTTGTGACTTCTAAAATTTTCTTTACCATTTCTGGATCTGGAAAACGTTTTACCTTTGCAGTTAAACACCAACGTTGAACTGACGTGCCGGGATTTTGCACACCTTTGATACCAAGTTCTAACCCAAAATTATAATAGGATAGACCTTTCTCTTTTCTATATTCTTCAAGTGTCATAATTCCTTTCTTTTATTGCTCTGATTTGTATGTATATATAACATATTTAATGCTTTACAAGTAAATTAATTAGTGTATATAATGTGGAAAAAAAGGAACTTATGAAAAAACAAGAACAAATAATAGAAGATGCTTTCTCAATATATAATGGTGGTAAAGGTTTAGACCATTGGTCATACTCATCAACGTCATCACCTATGGCAAAGAATATAATTAATTATTCTTTTCCACAAGAAGTTAGAAGAAAGTTTCCATTTAGATACAAACCTAATTTTGGCAACATAGTAAATAATACTGTGCAGAGATTAATTGGTGATACTATCTGGACATCAGAGACAGGTGTTATTGATGAGTGGGATAAAGATTATCAATTAAATTTTGATAGAGAATTAAAACAAATAAAAGATAAACCACCGGTAGATGCAAAAGATGAATTTGCTAGAAAAGAAATGCTTAACTACGCACACGATTGTATTGGTATAACTAAAAAGGTTGTTCAAGATATTGTAGGTGAAGAAAAATTACAATGTGAAAGAGCAGTAAGAAAAAAAGAAATGACAATGATCAAACCAATTTTAGGTAGGATTGATTATGAAACTAAAACAAAATTTATAGAATTAAAAACAAAGCCACCTAATATTAGAAAGGTTAAGAATAAGGAAGAGTGGAAAATGTCTAGTCAAGATATTCCCACAGAGCCTACAACAGATAACCTTACACAGACTTCATTCTACTATATGTGTACCAAGAAGATCCCTTACTTAATTTATGTTAATGATAAGGAACACATTATCTTTGATAGTACACATGAGTTGATGAAGAAAGACCATCTAGAATTTCTTTACTATAAAATGGTTGAAAAGATTTTACTTTGGGAACGTATGATTATGTTTTGCAAAGGAAGTCTTTCTGAACTTGCACAAATGTGTGAGCCACCAGAAATGAATCACCCTTTTTATTATAAAGATTTAGTAGATGAACAAAAACAATTAATAACTAACCTATGGGGAATAAAACATGAATAAAATAATCATAGTATTGTTGTCTTTAATAATGACAACAAGTGTATTTGCACATGAAGATCCAAAAACTAAATTTGTATTTGGCAAGAAATGTACTGTTAATGATAATACAGTAATTTCTTCTTATGTATGGGTTGTAGAAAAAAAGTCTGATTGGCAAAAAGAAATAAATAAAAAAAACTGTGAAATACTAAAGAAAGGAGCAAACTAATATGTCTTGGTTAATATTAAAAACAAAAGTAGTTGGAACTTATACTTTTATTTACGCACAAAAAGTATGGGGTCTATTACCATTTTAATTAATAAAAAAAACAAAAGGAAACAATGAAAAGAAATATATATCAAAAACTACATGATGCCTGTTTAAGTGCAGGGTCTGTAAAGAAAGGTACAAAAGCAAATGGAATGCACTTTAATCCATTGCTACATGATGATGTACAAACAACAGCAACACAAGCCTTGCTTGACAATGGTTTGTATGCAACCTGTAATTATCTGACAGAAATCGTACCTAATTATAAAAAAGTAATGGTCGTATGTACCATGCGAATTTATGATGTTGATGATCCAACACAACATATACTTGTTGATGGCTGTTCATCATTCGGAGATATTAGTATGTTTGGAACTGGACAAGCTATGTCATACTCACGAAAGTATGCGTTCCTAAATTTACTAAATCTTAAAACAGGTATCAAAGATGAGGATGGCTACAACGCTGTTCCATTTGAACAAAATTCTGTAGAGCAATCTATAGAAGAACCTACTTATACTGATGATAGTATTGAAGTAGAAGATATAAAGAATGAGATTAAGTCAGCTAAAAATATAAAAGAGTTTAATATTTTAGCAGAGAAATATTCTAATCACATTCAATATCTAATAAAAAACAACACTAAAGTTTATCAACAAATAAAAGATGTTGCTGATACTAGAGAGTTGCAATTAACAAACAAGGGTCAGTAAAAGCTGACAATAACAAAGGAGTAAACATGAGTGAAGATACAGTATGGTGTAATTTAGTTAGAAACGAAAACAAGAACGCAGAGAACCAACCAGATTGGGTAGCACCACCAAACCTAAAAGCACCAGAGGGTAAGAAATGGACCATAGGTGTTAAGATAGGAGACGTTTGGCACAATCAAGCTGGATGGAATGAGTTAGATGAACAAGGTAATATTACCGGTATCACAATTAAAATGACACCACCTAGTTCTGGTGATGACAAACCATCAGCACCACAAAATAAAGGGTTTCAAAGCAAACCTAGTTATGGTAATAAACCATCATACAAGTTTTAATTAATTTGTATTAGTCTTGGGGGAGTTTTTCTTTCTAGTTCCCTTTCGGTAGTTTTCTTCCCCGAGACACCCAAAAAAAATATGGACAAAAAAATCACAGATATAGATCAAGAAATTGAGAAGAAGATTATTGATGATCGCCAAAAAGATTATGGTAATTATCAAGAGAATTTTATTATGTTAGCAGAAATGTTTACGATAATACTTGCAGGTAATTTAAAAACAAGAATTAAACCACATCAAGTAGGTCATTTAATGATGGCATTAAAGCTATACAGATCAACAAAAAATTTCAAAGCAGACAACTATTTAGACATGAGTGTATACAATAAAATGACCAGAGAGATACACAAAAAAGAGGTTGCCAAAAAGGATAAAAATGGATAAGTATAAGAGATTGAAACATGGTGAGGCTAGTTTTATACTAGAAGAACGTTTTGATGATGTGAAGAAAGCTGCAAACCCTAGCACCGAGGGTGAATTTGTAGAAATTAAAATCAGTAATTTAAAAATTGATTTTACAAAAGTGATAAAGGAGCAAGATGGAAAAGACCAAAATGCAACTGCAGAAGCTGATGGACAAGCAGAGAAAAAAAAGTGAACAGTATGTCCAAACAGTTCAAAAGGCTAACAAGTTAAAAGCTGAAAGTTACAGCTTACACATACAAGTTAACCAATGCAGAGAAGAATTAATGACAGCTAGATAGTTATTAATTTAATATTAAAAAAAACTGAAGGAAAACGTAGGGGATCTATGACTAAAAATAAAATATTTACTGAAATAAAACTTGCTATGAGAGCAGGACATTATCGTGATTTAACTTTTAAAGAAAAGAAAATATATAAGAACGCATTTAAAAATGGTTACAAGTTAGCCAAGATACATTGTAAAAAAAGAAGTCCAGAGTTTTATAAGCCAAGAAGAATTGTTAGCTATTCATTTGCCAAACCTAGTACAAGAATTATTGACAGTATTATTAATAGAGTTTGTATTCGTTATGAAGTACACAAAAAAAGTTTAATGGGTAAAGTTAGAACACAAGATATAGTTAGAGCAAGAAACATTATTCACAACATCTTGTATGAAAAATATAATATGAACCTTACAGATATTGGTAGATATTTTGGACAAGATCATACCACAGTTTTACATTCAATAGAAATGAAAAAAGATAAGCGAAGATTTTGGGATGCTGGTCAAAGCATCTGGCAAGAGTTTCAAGATTTAAAAGAAACTATTTCTTAGCAGTTTTAGCAGCTCTCTTAAATTGTTTGGCAGTTGGTCTGCCTTTAGCTCCTGCTTTACGCATTTTCTCACCACTACCTGCAGCGATACGTTTACGTTTAGCATGGATGTTACTATATAATCCACGTTTAGCCATTATTTTTTACCTTTCTTTTTTGATTTAGAACTCATTATTTTTTTCTTTAAAGCTGAAGGCAAAGTTTTTTGCTTTGCTGTTAGTTTGCTTTTACCTTTTGATTTACCATACATAATTATTTTCCTTTTGTTGTTTAAGTTTTAACATACAATAGTTGTCAAAACAACTACCATCTTTACCATCATGGCAAAAATATTGTTTATTAGCTGTAATAATCCAGCCACCCTCATCACTTATTAATTGTTTATTACAAGTCTCGCAGTAGCCACAGATTAAAGATTGTTGTTTGGGTTTTACCCATGTTTTCTTTTTTATCGGCACTTCCACCTACGTCTTGCCTGTCTTATTCTTGAGTTAGGATCGTTTCTTGTTTTAGCAGATGAGTTTCTTAATTGTCCGGCAGATCTTGCACAATAACTTTTTCTACGTTTAGCATCTTTAGATCCTTTCTTAACTTTACCTGTTACTGCTGTCTTTAATTTTGATCCGGGATTAGCTCTTCTATATCTTGCAACACCTTTAGCTGTCATCCCAGCACCTTTCTTTGTAGATCTATAGTTTGCGTCTTTACCTTTTGTTGTTTTTCTAATAGCCATTATTTTAGTATAAGTTTTTTAATTGATTTTTCACCTAAATAAATTTCTGTTTCTGCTTTAGATTTAATACATTGGTATTCTACATTATTATTAAGTTGTCTGTTAGCAATCCTTTTACCTTTCAAACAATTACTCATGGATTCTTGTATTCTGTGTTCTTTAATTTCTCCATTAACAATCATTAATAATGCAACTACTACTTCAACCATGTCCATTACCATTTGCTCTAACTTTATCTTTTAACTCTTCAACATCTTTTAATGCTTTTTCTAGTTGTGTTTTTAAAAATTCTATATTGACTTTGTTAGTCATATTTTGTTCTTGATTTGTAATTAATTTTTCTACATCTTCAAACAAACTTTCAATCAACATAAATTGTTCTTGGTCGGTAGGTTTTTGCTCTGACTTTTTAAGTAGATCAGCTTGAAAAAGCTCACGTGATGTCTCTAATGATGTAAGTCTGGCAGTAACTTCTGTGTAAGCAAACACACCCATAGCAACAGCAACAACAATACCAATCATATTTTTTATTGGCATACTAACTGCTGTTTGATCTGATACTTTCATTTTTTCTTTCTTTTACACTTGCAACGTGGTGCAAATAAACTATTAATCCACTCTATATATCTATCAAAAAAACCAAGAACTTTGTATATATATTTATCAATCATGTTGCCGGACCTCCACAGAGAGCCAACAAAGTCATCATTATTATAAGAACACCTGTAAAATAATAGTTCATCCTTTCTATCTCCATAGGTTATTCCTTATTAATAATTATATTATGAAAGCTATAATTAATAACACACCAACAACAATAACTGCTGTTTTATGATCTTCCAAATAATGTTTAATCATATCTCTAATTTCATCCATCATATTTATCTCCTATGATCTTCTAATATAAGATATTATTTACCCTGTCCACGATTTTTTGACTTGCCTTTTTGTCTCTTCTTACTCTTATTCATAGAAGAAAGTTTAGGTCGTCTACCTATACTTGTTTTTTTTGGTATTCTTTCGTGAGGTTGATCTGCTATGTTGAACTTTACTCTTGCCATTTTTTCCTGTTTGTTGTGATAATAAACTTACTTTTTTGTTATATTGTTGTGAGTATGATGTAGATATATTTTTCATTTATATTTTTTTTCCCAGATCTCTTGTTGAGTTAGTCCAATCTCATCTTTTTTACATTTTGATCCATGATCAATATCAGAAACATTTATTTCTTCAACTAAAGCATATCTATATATTTTAGATGATTCATTATTCCACTGAAAATGTAAAAGAAATTTAGTATCTTCGTATTTATTTATTAATCTTGGATCAAAGGCAGCTATTGTCATTTTTTAAATTTCTTGTTACTTAATAAATTAGTAACAGATATTCCGTAGTTTCCACCAACCACTATAAAAATTAAATACAAATATACTTCTGGAATATTCTTTAGTTGTTCAAAATAAAACTCTACTTTTTTTAACATATCCATGTCGCCATAGAAAGTTGCATAAGCTAGTATGCCTAGTGGTGCTAATATAAACGCACCTAATACTAAATCTAAAATTAATGAGCCATTTCTTTTAGCTCTCTCGTTACCAGTTTGCATTTCTTGTAAAGCTATTTGATGCTTACGTTCACTTTTCTCTGCTCGTTTAGTCATAAAATTTCCTACAGCTTTAGAGCCTAGTTTAAATAATATATTATATGGTAGCATATTAATCTTTAGTTTCTTCTTCTAACTGTTTAATTTTAGATAAAGCATCATCTAAATCTTTAGTACAAAACTCTAGCTTTTGCAAACATCTTTTGTTAGCCGCATCTTTAGATTTACCTGCATCTTCAAGCTCTGCTATCTGACCTTTTAATATTCTAACTTGATCTTTATACTCATTAAGAATATCTACTGCATTATCATTTTGCATATATAATTTTTACCTTTAATTTGATTTGTTCTTTGGTTCTTCCTCTTGATATTAGTGAGCCAATTCTTTTTCTTCTATAGCCATCTTTAGCTGTATAATCTGTTTTTCTATAATTTTTTGATTTAACATCATAACCAGTATACTTACCTGTAGACATATTTAAAGTAACAATATCTACCGGACCAAGACCACCAAGAGGTATAAATACAAGGATATTTGGATCTTTTGCAAGTTCAATCTGTGCTTTCATTTCGCTTAATAGACCAGTAATTGCTTTTGTTCTTCTAGCCATAAAGACCTTTAGAGTTAAAGTTTTTGAAATAATATAATTATGATAGTAAACATTCCACCTATTAATGCTGTCATAGCATAGTATAAGTGTTTCTTTATATCTTTAATTTCTAATTCTATATTGTTAATTTTTTGATGAGTTTGTTTTTGCATGATACGACAAAGTTTTTCGTGTGATTCTATTCTTTCAAGTGTAGAATTTTTAGGCATCTTCACCTTCTATTTCATTACAAAAATAATTTATATATAATTTTTCTTTGTTAAATTGTTCTAAATTATTATTAACAACTTTAATAGTTGCTAACGCACCAGCTTTAGTGCAATCTGTCCAATTTTTAAATTCTATTGGAGATACTGTTGTATTATTGCACAAACCTGTAAGTGCTGAACATACTGTATAAGCTAAAATAAATTTCATAATATTAAATTTAAACCATAGTTAAGCAAGTGAATATTTAGTGTGGAATTAATACTCACTTGCAAATTTTCTATATCATTTTTTAAACCAAGATGGTAGTCCTAGATGTGGTCTTTTATCAAATAAATTTAATTTAGAACCTTTAGTTTTTTTATTATTATAATGTAAAAATACTTGGCAACATTCGTTACCTTTAAACTTTTCTCTCCAATGTTCTAATTCGCAACCAGAATAAACTAACATATCTCCAGGTTTTAAAGATACTTTAATTCCTTTTAATCCTTCTTTACCAGATGGCTCTAAATATATATCCCAATGATCACCACCTAAATTCATAGTAGTTGATATTTCACAACTAAATCTATCTTTGTGTCTTTTTAAAATATCACCTTTTTTATATATTCTTGCATAAGTATAAGATGGATATAATTTTAATCCTGTTACTTCTTCCATTTTAGGTTGGCATTTTAACATTAAAGTTTCCATAACAATATTAGAATACTGACTATAAGTTTCTGGTATCTGTTCATTTTGACCTTCATAATGACCTATAATATTTTCATAAGGAGAAAAATATCTATATTGCATACAAGTATCATAAACTTGTTTTTGCATAAGAAAATAATTATAAATAAATAAAGCTAAATCTTTATTAATAGCTTTTCTAATTATTGTGTATTTGTTTTTTTTAAACATCTTTAGCCATTTCTTTTGGTATAGCTTGTATATTCCAATGTATAAATCTAAAAGGCTCAATACCATAATCTACAGAAAACTCATGTTCTAAAAATCCTGGAAATATAATTAAAGTTCCAGGTTCTGGTTTAACGTGTATTAATTCATTACCACCCCAAACACCTTTTTGATTTGGTTTCATTTTTAATTTTGTAGACCTTGCACCAGTACGTGGTTCGTGAAATATTGGCATTGATGTTTTATCACTACACTTTAAAAAATAAAATCCTGATACGTGTTGATTCCAATGTATATGTGAACTGTGATGACCTCCACCTTTTTTTGCAAACTCTTGTACCCACAATTCACTAAACATAGTTGTGTATTGAGACATATCATAACCCTGATGATCTAAATACTCCCAAGATTTTTCACCAATGTAATTTCTAAAATCTATAAAATTATTGTCTTTAGTTAGTGGTGTAGAGTGATAGCTTCTTCCAAAATCACCAAACTTTTTTATATGAGCTTTAGCTTCTGAAAAATTTTTAGCATTTTTAATATATTTATTAGTTGATTTAGTTAATGATTTTATAAATTCTGGTTTTTGTTCTGACCAAATAGTTGTGTTAAAATAATTATTTATATACATATTATTTAAAAGGTTTTCCTAAATGCCAAAGAACAAGACTATATCTTGTACCTGATGTTACTGGTTTAACTCTATGCCATACAAAAGAAGGAAACACAATAATAGAACCTTTAGGTAATATTTCTTTTGCTTTTATTAAATGCTTATCTTCATCTCTCATGTGGGGATCGTAGTTTCTAAAATCAAACTCTAACTCACCACCTTTATATTCTGATCCATCTGTTAATTGACAAGTCATAGATAGTTTTCTAATTTTACCATTGTCAGGATCTCCTTCTTTTTTTTCATAAGGTTTATCCCAGCTATCACAATGCCAATCATAATATTGATTGTGTTTGTATTTTGTAAACTGACAAGATTCTGATCTATCCCAATCAAAATTCCAACCAGCTTGTCTATTTGCTTCGTGAACATACGGGTGTAATTCTTTATATATCCAAGTATCATTTAACCAAACTAAATCAGAGTTTCTTTTTCTTTTTAAATCTTTTACTTCTTGTTTATCTAATTCTTTATCTCCATAGCTACCAGTTCTAGCCATAACTTCTTCTTGTAAATTTGCATAAGCTATAACATCATCACAAAATCTTGTTGTAAGTGCCGAGGGAAAATACCAATAATAGTTAGATATATTCATAAGTTATTGTTTGGACAAAGTTTAATGAATCTTTTTGATTGTTAGTTAGGTAATACATATTTGTTGATGGAAACATAATGAACATATTATCTTTAAGCTCTATATCCCAAGATCTACCTTTACGTCTGTTATCTTCAAAATGTATTCTAACCATACAATTTTTAACTTTTACACCATACAATAATGTAAAGTCTGGTGAGTTACGCAGATCAACTGGATCAATATTTAATAAAGGAATAGTTGTTTCGTTAGGTTTATAAGTATTTCCCCACGTTGATTTATTTATTAAATTAATCTCGTATTCAACACCAATGTGATCTTGGATATAAGTATTTAATATATCCCAAGTTTTTGATAATGGAAAATTTTTGTTTTGAATTGCTGATTGTAAAATGTTTTTTAATAATTTACCTCGGTCAATATCCCAATCTTTAGGCATTGCTACATCACCATAATATATTGATTGCTCTGTTAAAATTTTTTTTTTGATTCCCACACCAAACATAAAACAATAATATTAAGTATTTGTCAAATCCCAACTTTGGTTTTCTTCATTCCATTGATAATAAGAATTATTATTTTGTTGTTCTTCAGTTAATTCTGGAGCATTACCAATAGGTGATTTCCAACTAGCAGTTGCTAAATCTTTTATCCAAGAAGCATAAGGTTTTTTAGACCAAAAAATTTCATTATCTTCATCCCAAGTATAACCTATTTGTGCAAAATTTCCTCTAAATGCAGTTCCACTATTTTTATGTTGATTGTTTTCTGTGTTGTAAGATGTTTGAATCCACATTTGTGCTGTCCAATTATTATGTAATTCTAAATATTGTTGTCCAACTGTTTCATCTTCAACACCATCAGCATTTAACATATCTGAATTATTTAAAGTTAATACTTGAAGAACTTTTCCATTTAATCCTATTTTTGCAAAATGTGCCATAATTATATCCTAATTTTGAAATTTGTACCTTATCACAACTATTCCAGATCCGCCACTACCTGCTGATGGTCCTCCAGGACCATTTTGTCCACCACCACCTCCACCAGTGTTTGTAGCTCCATTTGTTCCTCTAGCACCACCACTAGGTCCTCCTCCGCCTGGACTAGGACCAGCACCTGTTCCATTTGCTCCGCCTCCAGAATAACCTACAGATGATCCAGTAATGTTTGTTGTAATTTGTGCTCCTGCTGTTGTACCAGATGCTCCACCTCCAGCTCCTCCACCAGCTCCTGGTGTAGTTGGACTTGGTGCAGGACTTCCCGAATTTCCTTGAGGAGGAGATACAGGAGGTGAATTACCTGATCCACCGCCTCCTCCTTGTGCGCCACCACCACCACCAGATCCTCCTGATGTACCTGGAGTTCCTATAAAACCACCACCTGGACCTCCACGTGTTGATGTAATATCTGAAAATGTAGTTGGACTTGCACTTCCTCCAACTGTTATTGGATAGCCTTGTACTGAAACTGGTCTTGCATTACCTGGATTTGCTAAAGGACTTACTGTCCAAGCAGCAGGACTTGGCACAGATTCTCTAAATCCTCCGCCTCCTCCACCAGCTCCGCCTTGAGGATCACCTCCAACTCTACTTCCACCTCCTCCACCTGCTATTACTAAATAATCTACTTTGTTTGAACCTGCACAAGTACCAGCATTACAAACTGTAAAAGTTCCTGGTCCTGTAAATGTGTGTACTTTATAATCTGTATCAACAGTTGTTATTGTTCCACCTGATGCTACAATGTAAGGATTTACACCTCTTACATTAGAAGTTGAATCCATAGTATTAATCCATCCTTGTGTTGAATCTACATAAACTAAAGTTACTGATTGACCTTTAGTTGATAAAGTTGCATTTTGATTTTGTGAACCAATTTTATCTGATCCATTAGGAACAATAGTTAAATTATTTGATGCAAAACTTTCAGCATAATCAGCTACAGAAACTATATGTCCAGCAGAACCTGCTGGTAAATTCATATTAAATGCACTACCTGATGTATTAGCAAAATATCCTTCTCCATTAGCTGCTGTAAATGTACCTGTTTTTGGAGTTGTCTGCCAATTAACTGTGCCAGTTCTACCAACACTTGAAAAAGATAAAGCTCCAGATCCATTTGTAACTAATGCTTGACCAGAACTTCCATCTGCTGCTGGAAAAGTTAAATTATCTATTGTTACTTGACCACTACCTTTAGGAAGAATTGATACACCAATATTAGTATCTCCACCAGATGCAGTAAAACTTGGATTGTTTCCAGTAGCAGCATTTGCTAATGTAAGTTCATTAACTGCTGAACTTGTTGCTGTTAAATTTAATAATTCATTACCATTTGTATCACTTATTTTTGTACCAATTTTAGGTGATGTTAAAGTTTTATTAGTTAAAGTTTGTGTTCCATCTGTTGAAACATCTCCAGATCCATCAGCACCAGAGTAACTAAAGTGTACTCCAACACCATCTGTATTTGAAAATGATCCTGCACTTACTACATGGGTTACTGGAACTTTAGTATAACCAGAAGCATCTGTTACAGCTCCTGTTACTTTAAATGTTGCATAAGTAGATGGTGTTCCTTCTTTAGTTACAGTTACAATTCCTCTTGCTTCTGCATTAGATACATCATCCCAAGATTGGACAAATGAAGTTATATCTGCACTCGCATCATCTGCATCATCTACATATAAAATTGAAACACTTGATAGTGTACCATTATTAAATGCAATTTTACCTGCACCTGGATCAGCATCAGAAGTTGATGAACTCCAAGTCATTGCAAGTTGTGAGTTAGTTCCACTTGCTCCAGTAGCACCTGTTGAACCAGTTGATCCTGTAGACCCTGTTGAACCTGTGTCTCCTTTATTACCAGACCTTGAAAAATGTACTGATAGTTCATCAGCAGCACTAAATGTATTATTACTTGCTACATGAGTAACTGCTAATTTTACATAACCAGAAGCATCTGTAGAAGCACCAGTTATATTAAATCTTGCATAAGTTGATCTATCGTTAATATCGTAGATCATTAAGTTACCTCTAATAGTAGATGTTGAATCATCCCAAGTTAAAATATCTGTAGATACAGTTACTCCATTCTGATCAGCATCATCTATATAAATTGCTGTAGCAGATGCGTATGTACCATTATTAAATGCTATCTCTCCAGCACCAGGATCTGCATCAGATGTACCTGTATCAAACTTATAAAAATATCCGGGTATTGCACCATCTTCACCAGAAGCTACAAAAGAAACAAATACTTTATCATCATTAACAAAAGTACCAGCACTATCAATATAAACTAAACTTATTTTAGAATAACCAGTAGCATCTGTAATTGCACCTGTAACTTTAAATACCATCCAAGTATCTAATGTATTTGCTTTTGAAATTCTTATTCTTCCTCTATTAGTATCGTTACCCGCAACATCATCCCAGCTTTGTACCCATGCTGAAACATCTGTGCCATTAAATTCTAAATCATCTATGTACATTATTGTTGCACTAGAAATTGTTGCGTTGTTTAATCTAAATTTTCCTGCTCCGGGATCTGCGTCTGCGGTTGTTGTTGAATATTGAAACATTGCACTATCTCCACCTGCCGGTAGAAAGTCTGCAACTGTTGTTAATTTTTGACCTGTTTCGTCAAAGCCTAAAGTCTTAGATGCTCTTGTAGCAGCATCATCTGTAAATTCTGGTGTTGTAATTGAGTTAGTTGCAGATACTTTAAATGATCTGTCTAGTGCCTCTTGCATCTGTTGGATAGTCATAGTTGCACGATCCAAACCCTCTTCATGTGATTCCGCAGGGAATGGATCATTAGCGATATAATCTATCGCTTGAGTTTGCGGAACTTCTCTTTTAATAACTACTGTTTCACCACTTGCTGGAATATTACCACTTGTAAAAGTAACACTTCCACCAGAAGCATCTCCCACTCCAGATACTGTATAGTGAGTAGTTAATAACTTAATAGTTTCAGTTCCTGTTGACGATCTAATAATTACTTTTAAATCTGTTTCCGCAAAAATCTTAAATGAATAAGTAAATGCTGTTGTACTACCATCACCTGATGCTGTGCTTTTTACTGTTGTGCTTGATACTGTCATGTTGTTTTACCTATATTCAATTACCTAATCATTGTCTAGTTTTATTGTATAAACCTCTTTATTATAATATTTATTTACAGCAAGTTTAGCACCATTAATCATATCTTTTAACACAATATTTGTAAAATACAATTTTTCTTCTGGAGTAGAATCTTTAGCTTCGTTAATATTTCTTATAACATCTTCTTGAACCTGTAAAGCTCTGTATGCTTGTTCTAATACTACCCAATTTGCAGGTAATTTATTTTTCTCTATTTTTGCTTTTTCTATTTCACCTCTATTTTCTAATATTCTTGCAGCATTAAGTCTTTTCATAACAGGCTCATATAGTTTTCTAAAGTCTGTTATTGGTTCTGCATTTCTGTCTGGATTTTTTATAAATATTGCTTTTATAATTGGATATTCAGATAGCATTTTTTTTCTATTATTTGATCTATCTACAATACCAGCTGCATCTAATAGTGAATCTGATAATGTTAATACATATCCACCTATTCCACCTGTCCAACCTCTCCAAGCATTTTCTAAAACTAATGGTGAAGAAAAAGCAGAAAAATCATCTCCATTTAATTTTCTAATTAATCCAGCCATTAATTTCATTGTTTCAGAAGTAAAATCTGTAAATTGATATTCAGATGGTACATTTTCTAATCCCGGAGGAATAATAGGTCTATCAAAAAAGAAACTTCTATTATTTTTAGTTTCAAAATAAGGCTTAACAACATCTGGTATAGGAATTAATCCTTTAAATGTTTGCACTCCGATTGCATCTTTAAATTTTTCTAATGCTTTTGGGTCTTTATCAAAATAATAATCTAAAAATCTTTCTGGACCAGTTCCAAAAATTAAACCTAATTCAAATGGTTTTGCTACTGGATAATATGTTCCATTAACTCTAATATTCCAAAACAAATCTTTTCTCCATTGAGGTAATGCTTGATAATCTGGATCATCATGGTTACGCATCCAAAGTAATACAGATGGCAATGTTACATACATAAAAGTTTTTGTAAGAGTTTGTATTGGTCTATCTTTAAATGCTTTAATATTTTCATTTAAACCTTGTATTCTAGCATTAAAAAAAGCAGAAATTTGGTTAAAACTTTGAATTGAAGCTCCCATTCTTCTGTAGTCTATTGGGTTATTTCTTGTTTCAACAGCTGCTTTTCTTATAGCATTTTTTTCTGATAATCCTTTTTTTAAATTTCTTTCTACAGCATATTTAAAAACACCTTTCCTGTTAATACCTTCTGAAAATTCTGTATAAACTCTAAACCATTCTGGTAAATTTCTAATAAAATTTGTTGGTCTAGTATTGGTAAAATATTCTTTCATTGAAGAATTAAAATAAGTTCTATCAAATGTTACAAGTGAATTTTGTAATGCTTCTGATTTTTGATATGTTTCTGATATTTTATCATAACCTAATTTTCTTGATAGTGGATTTATAGTCATTGCTATACCTGTTAAAGTTTGAGAAAAAGGAACATACCAACCTTTACTTAATATAGCTCCACTAACAGCATCTCTTGCTACGTTATTATATATAAATTCTCCAGCACCAGTAGCACCAGCTCTTAATGTTCTTGATGGTATTGAAAAAAAATTTGCAATGTGTTGAAATGTGGTTTTGTCAAACATTTTGGTAGGTCGTGCAAAGGCTTCACCTACCTCCCAAACTTCTCTTTTACCATTTCTATATACAACTATTTCTGAATCTTTTAATAGTCCAGATTCTTTTCTAAAAACAGAAAAACCTTCTGCTACAGATGGTTTTAAACTAGCAGGGTTATCAACAACTGATTCTAATTCTTTAGCTGAAATTTTTGTTTCTTTAGTTCTTTTAACTGAAATTTGTACTTCTGGAAAAAAATCTGGATTAACCTTTCTTACTTTTTCAATCATTTCTATAAATGATAAATTGGCTTCGTTTCTTTTAGCAATAGTAATATAAGTAGATATATTGTTATATACACTTTCAAATGGGTCTACTATTTGTCTTTTACTACCTTTAAAAAATTTTAAAGGGTTTCTAACATTTTTAGAAAAATTACCTCTGCCAGAACCATCAATAAAATCTCTGTAAAAAGGAACAAAATCTTTGTTAGCTTTTAATGCGGCTTGATAAACTTCTTTAGGTATAACACCAGCATCATATAAATATTTTAAAGCTAGTTCAGAAGTTTTAACAACCTCTCTAAATGGTGCTTCAAGTTTAGGATTTTCTTTTACAAACTTTTGTGCAGCTTTAATGTTTACACCTGTTTCAAGTTTTTGAGCATTTTTTTCTATAGCTCTTTTAGAAATAGAATACCTAATAAAATCTTTATATAAATCTGTATTTTTTATTTTATATTTTGTAAATATTTCTTTTAATGCTGGTCCTACATTTTTTCCTGTTTTATAATCTATTGCACCTTTTTCAATAAAACTTTCTATTGGACCTTTGACACCATGTAATAATTGAAAGTTCTCATAAGGAGAAATTTCTTTTTCATATTTTACACCAAATTTTTCAGCTTGTTTTACAGCTCTTTTATATACATGGTTTTGATCTAAAAAATTATAAAACAAATCATCTACAAAACCTTTTGTGTTAAATGTTCTTGGTTTAGTGTCGTAAGCAATGCTTTTATCTAGTTCTGCTCTAGTTTCGTCTATAATTTTATTTGGTTTATCTTTTGTGCTAATAGGTTCTAATTTAATATCTTTTTCTTTTATAGAAACATCTCTATAGGCTCTTGGTATTTCAATATTTTTAGAGTTTAAATCTTCCCATATTGTTCTGTCTTTTATTAAATCATTAATAATATCTACAGGTTTTTTACCTGTTTTTACAGATACATTTTCTAATTTTTGTTTTGATGCTTTAATATTAAATGGTGCAAACAACAAAGTTGTAATAGCAAAATCT
>ERZ651776.2822-NODE-2822-length-18213-cov-20.730536_pt1 | contig 18213 bp, 13 predicted proteins | sample MGYA00514761_ERZ651776 | MGnify/ENA metagenome assembly ERZ651776 | reverse complement strand
CAGTATCAATTAAAACTGTATCAAGAGTTATTAATAACGAAGCAAATGTTGCAGAAACAACAAAAGAGAAAGTACTGTCATCTGTTAAAAAACTTGGTTTTAAACCCAATAAAAGCGCCCAAAGCCTTAGATCAAAAAAATCCTATATGCTTGCATTACTATATGATAATCCCAACAAATCTTATTTAGCTGATGTTCAGAGTGGCATCTTTAATGCTTGCAAAAGCACTGGTTACAATTTGGTTGTTCAAGAATGTGATTATAAATCCAGCGAATTAAAAACAGACATTGTTAAGTTTGTTGAAGATTTTAGAATAGATGGTTTAATTGTTACCCCTCCACTCAGTGACATGGAGGATTTCCTACAAAACCTAGATAGCCATGAAATAGAATATTCAGTAATCGCCCCTAGTACAATGAACCCAGAATCCCTCTATGTTTCCTCAAATGACTATGAAGCTGCATATTCTCTAACCTCTGAAATTATCAAGCACGGTCATAAAGATATAGGTTTTATAAAAGGCCATCCAAAACATTCGGCATCTCATTTACGATTCAATGGTTTTATTGATGCAATTAAAAATAATGGAATAGAGATCAATGAAGATTGGGTCAAGCAAGGTAATTTTAGTTTTAAATCAGGTTTTGATGCCGGAGTTGAAATTTTTCATTCTGAAAAAATTCCTACAGCAATTTTTGCAAGTAATGACTCTATGGCTGCGGGGATTATGAAATCTGCTCAAATGAAAGGTCTGCAAGTGCCGCATGACCTCTCTCTAGCTGGATTTGATGACTCCCCTATTGCTCATCAGATATGGCCAGCCTTAACAACTGTCAAGCAACCTGTAGAAAAAATGGCAGCACATGCTGCAAAAATACTGATTGCTAAATTTGATGGTTTGGCAGAACAAACAAAATCTAAAGAATTTAAATCAGAGCTGATAGTTAGAGAATCTTTAAAGACCTTATAATTTAAAAGATTCAATCACGCCTGCAACCACAAACTCTATTGCTAAAGCTCCAAGCAGTATTCCAAAAATCTTTTGAACAACAATTATAATTGTTGGTCCAACTTTTGCTGAAAGGCTCGCTGAAAGCCACATTGCAAAGGCGACCAAAATAATAATGATTAAAATTGGGAGGAAATTAATTAAAATTTGAGTTGGATCGCTTGAGTTTGATTCAGCAATTAGCAAAGCTGTAGTCATAGCGCCCGGCCCTGCAATCAGTGGAATTGCCAATGGAAATATTGCAATAGACTGAATAGATTCATCATCTAAAGCCACCTCAGCAGTATGCTGTCTTCTAGATTGCCTTTGCTCCAAAACCATTTGAAATGCAATGGCAATTAAAAATAATCCGCCTATGATTTTAAATGAGCTCATAGAGATACCCATTAGATCAAGCACTGAAGTTCCAAATAAATAAAATAGCGCTAAAATAAAAAAAGATACTATTGTTGCCTGAATATAGATTCTTTTTACATCCTTTTTATTTAAACCCTGTGTAAGACTTGCAAAGATAGGCACAAGTGCAATTGGATCAACTGCAACAAATAACAAAATAGTATTCTCTAGGACTTGATCAAACATATTATGTTGAAATTATTTGAATAGAATCTGTGTGAGATGCTGAATATATACCCGCAATAAGAACAAATTTTAGTGATTTCTTAGCTTTCATTTCTATATTTAAAATTGATTTTATTTTAGAAATTGTACTTGATTGATTTGTTATAGATTTAATAAATTGAGGTTGTATTCCGCCAATCAAACTTAGTTGATGAAAGGTATCTCTATTGTTAGTAAATGCATATATTGGCATTCGAAAAGGTTTAGTATTAGACACCACATTTGCCGTTTGGCCAGATCTAGTAATAATGACTATGGCGTCTGCATTAATTCTTGCAGCAAGATCACGCGCTCCTTTTGCTATATTTTGCCAATCTGAATTATCCTGCAGAAACTTCTCGTAACCCAGAGTTCTGAAGTTCTCTGTTTTACTAGCTATTTTTTTAATCATTTTGATGCATTGAACAGGATATTTGCCGATACTTGTCTCGCCAGAAAGCATCACGGCATCAGAGCCTTCATATATTGCATTTGCAACATCGGTGACTTCAGCTCTTGTTGGCGTAGGATTGCCAATCATAGATTCTAATAAATGAGTTGCAACGATTGATCTTCTCCCCCACTTTGCACTCGCATACATAATTCTTCTTTGAATATTTGGCAAATCTGCAAGGTCTGTTTCAATGCCAAGATCTCCCCTAGCAACCATCACTATATCGGCAGCTTGAGTAATTTCATGTATGTTATCAAGACCTTCTTGATTTTCAATTTTTGCAATAATTTTAATTGATGACTTTTTTCTTTTTAAAATAGATCTTAAAGTTAAAATGTCCTTGGCAGACCTTACAAATGAAAGAGCAATAAAGCTAACATTATGTTTTATACCAAAATTAATATCTTTTAGATCTTTCTTGGTAATAGAGGGCAAATCAATTCGCACACCAGGAAGATTTACATGACGCTTGCTTCCAAGAGTACCTCCATCGAGGACTCTGCATTTAAGGTTTTCTTGATCTTTGCCTAGAACTTGAAAATTAAGCAAGCCATTATCGATGCTTATCTTTGATCCTTTTTCTACACTTTTAATCAAACCCTTATAATTAATTTTTATAGACGAAGTTTCTACATCAACATCATCTCTGATGGTTAAATTAACGATATCACCTGTTTGTAAATCAATGTCTGATTTATTAATGCCGGTTCTTATTTCTGGTCCCTGAGTATCTAATATTATTCCAATAGGGCCAAATAGATCAGATTGCTTTTTATTGAGCCTATGAATGGATTCTATAATAGTTATCGCATCAGAATGTGATGCATGGGACATATTGATTCTTGCTGCATTCATCCCAGCTGAATGCAAATCTTTTATATCCTTGTAGGCATTAGTTCTAGGACCAATTGTTGCAATGATTTTTGTTTTAGTGGTTAACATGATCGGCATGATACTCCATTAAGCTCTAAAGTGAATATATTGACATCGTTGTCATAGATAAGTATATTTATTTGCTAAAGGGGGAACATCGGTGGATACCGAGAATGTAATGAACATATTTATTTTTGGTGGAACGGGTGATTTAGCACAACGAAAGTTACTGCCAGCTCTTTATAGGCATTTCAAAGCAGAAAGACTTGGTCTTCAAGTAAAAATATATGGCATTGGTTCAAGCAGTTTTGATGTTTCATCTTACCAACAAGAAATCAAAAGAAAGCTTAGCGCTAATCTTGAGTCAATCGAGTATGATGAAAAAGCAATTCAGAAATTTATTAAAATAATTTCTTATATCAAAATTGATTTCAATATTAATACAGATTTTGATTCTCTTAAAAAGATTACTTCTAATAAAGATAGAAATATATTTTATCTAGCAGTCTCACCAATCTACTATAAAGTTATTGCTGAAAACTTAAATAAACAAACTCTTATAGGTCCACACTCTTCCATAATAGTCGAGAAACCTATTGGTAATAACCTTCAGTCATCCATTGATATAAATGAATCATTGGCTTTATATTTTAATGAAAATCAAATTTTTAGAATTGACCATTATCTTGGCAAGGAGGCCGTACAAAATTTATTAGCATTAAGGTTTGGAAATATTATTTTTGAAAAAATATGGTCCAATGTTGCTGTTGATCATGTTCAGATTACAGTAGCAGAAACACTCGGATTGGAAAAAAGAGGCTCCTACTATGATCAAACTGGAGCCATAAAAGATATGCTTCAAAATCATCTTCTTCAGATCCTATGTTTGGTAGCAATGGAACCACCAACAAACATAAATTCAGAATCAATCAGAGATGAGAAATTAAAGGTTCTGAGATCACTGAGACCATTAAAGGCAAATGAAACTAATGACCATCTTGTGATTGGCCAATATAAAGATGGTGCCATCAATGCAAAGCCAATTACTTCATATTTAGATGAAAACGGTGTAAATGAAGAAAGTAAAACTGAAACTTTTGTTGCGCTAAAGTTATGGATTGATAATTGGCGCTGGTCAGGTGTCCCCTTTTTTTTAAGAACAGGCAAAAGAATGGCAGAAAAACGGTCAGAGATAGTTATACAATTTAAATCTGTTCCCCATAATATTTTTGATTCAAATAACAAACAAAAAGATAACCAATTAATTATAAGACTGCAGCCTGAAGAAAGCATAAAGCTAAAAATAATGATTAAGAAGCCTTCGGCTTCTGGTTTCCATCTGCAAGAGCTCCCTCTTGACTTGTTGTTTGATGATTATTATGAAGACGATCATCTTGATGCTTATGAAAGACTATTGATGGATATCATTGAAAATAAACCTTCTTTATTCATGAGAAGAGATGAGGTGGAGGAAGCATGGCGCTTCACAGATCAACTAATCAATTCAATTGCAGATTCAGAAATAAGTCTTTCAAAATATAATGCAGGTAGTTGGGGTCCCTCTTCTTCAGATTTATTAATAGCGAACCAAAATGCCCAGTGGAATAATGAGGAAGATTGAATGTTAAACAAAATTGATGACATAAAAGCAAAAATTGAACTAAGAAGTCAACACACCAGATCTAAATACTTGCAGGAAGTTGATGAATGGAAGAAGAAATCCCCAAATAGAAACGCTTTGGGGTGTTCCAATCTTGCCCATACCTTAGCCGCTTGTGATAAAAATCGTCAAAACTCTGATTTAAATTCAAAAAAATTTGTTGGAATTATTACTGCATACAATGACATGTTATCTGCTCATGCTCCGCTTGAAAGCTATCCTTCCATGCTAAAAGATGAAGGAAATAAGCTCAATCTTAATATTCAAGTTGCTGGGGGTGTTCCTGCGATGTGTGATGGTATTACACAAGGAGAGCCAGGAATGGAACTTTCATTATTTAGCAGAGATACCATTGCATTGTCTACAGCAATTGGTTTATCGCACAATGTTTTCGATTCAGCTATATGTATGGGTACTTGCGACAAAATTGTTCCAGGGCTTTTAATTGGAGCTTTAAAATTTGGGCATTTGCCTGTAATTTTTCTTCCTGCTGGGCCGATGTCTTCAGGTATATCAAATGCTAAAAAAGCTGAAGCAAGACAAGCCTATGCTGCTGGAGAAATTCAGAAGATAGATTTGTTGAATATTGAACAGCAAGCCTATCATTCAAGCGGAACTTGCACATTTTATGGAACAGCTAATACCAATCAATTAATCGCTGAAGCAATGGGTTTCCAGTTACCAGGAGCTGCATTTACCCCAACTGAATCTCCGGTAAGAGAGTATCTTAATAAGGAATCTCTTAAGGCGCTGATGAGGTTAATGGATGCAGAAATAGGTTTGGGCGAAATGCTAGACATTAAAAATTGGATGAATGCATTGATAGTATTGCTAGCAAGCGGAGGTTCGACTAACTTAGTAATTCACTTAATAGCAATGGCAAGATCTGCAGGTTACATACTAACAATTGAGGACTTTAATGATTTATCTTGCATTATTCCCTTGATTTGTCAGGTTTATCCAAATGGAACTGCAGATGTAAATGAATTTCATTCAGAGGGTGGTATTGCTAGATTGCTTTCTAACCTGATGGAAGGAGATTTAATTTATAAAGACATTGAAACCGTTGCTGGTTTTGGTTTGGAAAGCTACACGAAGATACCTTATATTGATGAAGTAAATGCCAAAAATCTTAAGTGGAAGAATTTAGCTCAAAATCAAAATACAAAAACTATTTCAACGATTGATAATCCATTTAAATCTAATGGAGGAATTAAATTCATTGGCGGAGACATTGCAGAAGGTGTGATAAAAGTTTCTGCATTGAAAGATGAAAATGAAATTATTGTTGCTCCTGCAAAAGTTTTTTTAAGTCAGGAAGAAGTTTTGGATGCATTTAAAAATGGTGACCTTAATTCTGACTTATTCATTGTCTTGCTTGGCCAAAGTCCGGAGGTCAATGGAATGCCTGAACTTCATAAGTTGACATCCCCTATCAATGCACTTCAGAAGAAAGGGTATAAAATTGCACTAGTAACTGATGGACGTATGTCTGGCGCATCTGGATCTTTTCCCGCCTTAATACATGCAGTAAGTAAAAATGAAAACCTTTATAAAATTCAGAATAATGATCAGCTGACCCTTGATTTGAAAAATGCTTTATTTTTAATTGAAGATTTTAATTCTACCGAAAGAGAGCCAATTAAGATTGAAACAGATAATAATGGCTTAGGTCGAAGCTTGTTTGAGCTTTTTAGAAATAATGTAAGCTCAGTGAATTCTGGTGCCTCGATATTTAATAAGTAGCATGCAATTTAAGCCACCTAAATACCTTCCAACTCTTACTATCTCATCGATAGACGAAGCCAGGATAGTAAGTAAAATTTTGCAATCAGTTGATATTCCATACATAGAAGTAACTTTAAGATCTAATGTTTCAATCGAAGCCATAGAGTATATCGCAGACCAGACTAATATTAATCTAGGTATAGGAACTGTTCTAAATTCAAACCAGTTATTAAATTTACCTATTCCTAAAATTAAATTTGTAGTCTCGCCAGGTTTTAATAAAGATGTTGCCTATTTCTGCAAAGAAAATAGTATTGAATATATACCCGGTGTTGAAACAAGCACAGAAATCATGGAAGCTCAAAATTATGGCTTTGATGTTTTAAAATTTTTTCCTGCTGAACTTGCAGGAGGTGTTCAGAAACTTAAAGCGCTTACAAGTATTTTTCCAAAAGTTAGTTTTATGTGTACAGGTGGAATTAGTTTAGAAAATTATAAAAAATATATTGAGTTGCCCAATGTATGCTCTGTGGGTGGCTCATTCATACTCCCAAAGAAATTAATCAAAGTGGATAATATCACTGGGGCAATAAACCACTTAAATTTATTATAGGCAAAAAAAAACAGAGCTAAGCTCTGTCTTTTCAGTTCGAGATTGGAAGGGGTCTAAAGTGAGAATCTCTTTAGCTCCTTGGAGGTTTTCTCTTGCCTCCTTGGTGGGTCACTAAGCTCTTTTTTATCGTCGACTCTTAGTTACGCTTTCGCCCTTCGTCTCTTCCTTCTCTTTCTCTCTTACTCCCGTCTGCAGTTGTTTGTAAGTCGGTCCGAGTTGGTCTATTAAATATACGCCTTTTGGAAATAGTGTCAACACTTTTTTTTAAAAAAATATAATTAATTTAAAGAAATTGCTATGAGATTAAATTAGAGTGAATTACATCTGCATATTTGGACTGCAAATCATACAAATTTGCTTTGTGAGCATCTAAATCTCTGTCTCCAACGCAATCTTCTGCAATGGTAGTTGGAAAATTATTTTGCAAAGAATCTACAGCCGTTGCCCTTACACAGCCGCTTGTTGTGACACCGCAAATGACAACAGAGTCAGCCTGTATTTTGAGCAGAGAGTCTGTCAGTGTGGTTTGAAAGAATGCACTTGCAAATTTTTTTTCAATTAGGATTTCATCTTTCAACGGAGCTAAGTCATCTATAAAAGTAATGGCATCGGATTCTGGTTCAAGAATATTTAGAGCAGGAATCTTCGATCGAAAGACGCTAGCCTCAGATGCATTCCTATAAATTGTTGTAGTAAAGATTACAGGAAGTTTATTTAGCCTAAATTTATTTATTAAATTAATGTTAGCCTGAATTAATTCATCGCATTCAAAACCAAGGGGTGAGGAAGAGTCAATAAATGCTTTGCACATATCAACCACAACTAATGCTGGATAGTCACCTATCCCAGTTGAATGCGATTCAAGCTTGCTCAAAAGCTACTGATTTAGAAATGTTGGTGAGACAGGCGCTTCAAGATGCGTTTCTTCAAGGCATTTAGATTTAATTTCTTCAATGGTACCTCCGAAATTAAACATTTCATCTGCTACTGTGCCTTTAGACATCTCCGCTCTCAAAGATTCAGTTTCTTTTTGATTTAAAGTTAAGTCATCATTTATCACCACGCCATATCTTCGCGCGCCTTCAACAGAAACAAGTTTCTTTGAAACGTCTGAAACAACAATATCTGGATCACGCTGAAGAGGGTCTCCCCAGCCTCCTCCGCCCCAGGTATTAAAATATAAGAGGTCTCCTTTTTTCACTTTTACACCCTCACATTTTGCAGGGATGTACTCTTCAGAACCATCAGTTCTTACTAGTCGTTTGGTAGAGCGCATTCCAGGTTTGCCACCATTTACTCCCCAAGGATAAGTAAGCCACCTATCATCATGAATGCCTATATGCCCATCTACCAGAAATCTATAAGCAACAGATAAACCGTTACCACCTCTATGAAGACCAGCTCCACCTGAATCAACTATAAATTCATACCTTTCAACTCTCAGTGGAAAGTAAGCCTCAACAAATTCATTTGGAACATTGGTAAAAGACGGCCATAAAGAATGTCCATCAGGCCCGTCTCCTATTGGTCTACCGGGCACGCCACCAAAACCAATTTGAAATAATTGAAACCATTCACCCTTGTCATCATATCCAGAGAAAAACAAATGCGGAGAATCAGAGAAACCTGCTGCATTCAGCATTTCTCCTGGAGCACCCATTCCTAAGAGAGCTCCAAGCACATCAAAGATTCTGCCTAATGCATGCGTTCTTCCAGACAAAGCTGCTGGGTAGTTAGGTTTTAAAAGTGTGCCTTGGGGAATTCTGACGTCCACAAGATCATAAAAGCCATCATTAAAAACAATCTGAGGATCAACCACATTAATAGTGAATGAACCAAAGAACATCTTGAACATATCTTCATTTAAATAGAAATTAACAGAGCTTTGGGCTTGGGGGTCCGTTCCCTCAAAATCAAAAATTGCCTTTTCTCCTTCTCGCCACATCTTGCAATGAATTTTATATGGCCCCATGCCCATACCATCATCACAGATATAATCAGAAAATTCTCTCGGTTCTTCTGGGATAAACATAGAAATAATATGCTTCATAGCATCATAATTGCGCTGCAACATAATTTTCATAGTGGAGCAAAAAACATCATCTCCAAATCTGTCTGCAATTTCATTGCAGCGCTTGGCCGCTGTATTGCATGCAGCAACTAAAGCATTTAAATCAAATCGATTCCATTGAGAGGTTCTTACATTATGAAGAATTAACTCCAAAACATCTGATTGCAACTCACCCTTTTTATAAAGTTTGATTGGCGGGATTCTTATCCCCTCTTGAAAAATTGTCGTTGCTTCGGTTGGAATAGATCCTGGCACCATGCCACCATTATCAGACATGTGACCAAACATTGCAGACCATGCAATGTGCCTACCATCTCTAAATACTGGTTTTAAAACCATCCAATCTGGAAGATGTGAAACTGCTGCATTGCACATATATGGATCGTTGGTAAGAATAATATCTCCCTCTTCTATCTCTTCATCATAAGCCTCAGTAAAGCCATGGATGAATGAGCCAAATTGACCAACAACCATTTTTCCCTCTCGATTAGCAATCATTGGAAAACAGTCTCCCTGCTCTCTAATGCCAGGTGATAAAGCCGTTCTACTTACCAAGGCATCCATCTCTTCTCTAGCATTTTTTAAAGCATTTTCAATCAAATCAACGGTAATTCCATCTACCTCTATCGGATTTAATGGGGACTCGTTTGTTTCAATAATTCTTGCTGGCATATTTATTTTGTTGGATTAATAATTAGATTACCTACTTCGTCAACGACAGCTTCGTGTTCAGGCAATATCACAGTAGTAGAGTCCATTTCAGACACAATTGCTGGTCCTGGAATCAAATGCTTAGAGTGAAGTTTATTGCGATCATATATTTTTGCATCATGCCACTGGGCCTCATGATAAAAACGAGAGTCCTGAATAACAGCATCTTCCAAAGATGATTCAGATGAGGTGTTTGCAGAAGATTTAATTTCAGCTTGTGCAACTTTTACAATTGCTCTGATCATTAAAATTTCATGCCCGTCATTTAATTTAAATGTAAACAATTGATAATGCTCATCATCAAAAGCATCTGTAATTAATTGAATCCCCTTAGTTTCATACTCCTTCTCATCAAACTCCACTGTGATTTGAAAAGCTTGGCCTGCATAACGAACGTCAGCTTGATAAGTTACCTCAAGATTTGAAGCGCTCACACCATCTTTGATTAAGGATTGGGATGCTTTTTCTCGCAGGTCTTTCAAGTCGTTAAGAAATTTATCAGTTGTAATGTCTTGAGCCATTGCTAAATATGACCTAGATGCTTCATCCTGAATTTGAGTGGTTGCATCCCCATATGCACAAAGCACTCCTGGGCCAGGCGGAATGATTACAGGGAACGAATTTGAAAGAATACCCAATGCATTTGCATGAAGAGGTCCTGCGCCCCCAAAGCCAACTAGAGCAAAATCTCTTGGATCAAATCCTTGCTCAACTGAAACCAGTCTCAAAGCACCAAACATAGACTCATTTACAATTCTAATAATTCCTTCAGCTGCTTCCATCAGATCTACTCCAATCCCATCAGCAATCGTTTGAACCGCCTTTTCAGCAGCTTGTTTATCAATAACCATATCTCCACCAAGCTGAACATCACTAGGAAGGAGGCCTAGAACAATATTTGCATCACAAACAGTAGGCTGGTCTCCGCCTTTCATATATGCAGCAGGGCCAGGTACTGCTCCAGCAGATTCAGGGCCTACCCTCAAAGCTTTTGTTAACTCAGGTACAAATGCTATGGAGCCGCCACCTGCACCAACAGTTCTCACATCCACAGAAGGAGCTTTCACCCTAACATCTCCAACCAAAGTTTCTCTTCTAACCTTTGCTCTGGAGTTTTGAATTAATGCAACATCCGTCGAGGTTCCACCCATATCAAAAGTCAAAATATTTTCATACCCTGCTTGATTGCAAAAATGTATTGCGCCAGCCACGCCTCCAGCAGGCCCAGACATTAAATGATTTACAGGCGAATCTCCTGTAGCGCGACTTGATGCGAGACCTCCATCGGAACGAAGAATTGATAATTGCACGTCACTGCCAAGAGATTTTTCTAAATTAGCCTGTAAATTATTTACATAGCTAGAGACTTGAGGCCTAACATAGGAGTTCAGCACTGTCGTTTCAGCCCTCTCATACTCTTGCATTTCAGGGATAACCTCACTGGAAATGGAAATAGGAATATCGGTAAAAATTTCAGCCGCAATTTTGGCTGCCTTGATTTCGTTTTCATTATTAATATATGAATTTACAAAACTGATAGTAAGAGCCTCTACTTCTCCTTTACTCTTGAGGCTATTTAATTGCTCTTTTAAATGGTCTTCATCAAGCTCAATAGATATCTCTCCAGAAGCATCAGTCCGCTCTTTGACACCATAAGTTAACTCTAAGGGAGCTAATAATGGCCCCTTCACAAAACTGACCCATCCCCCTAAGCCTCCTGGGCAAAAAGATCTAGCAACTTGAAGAACGCTTTCATAACCTTGTGTAGTTAAGAGACCTACTTTAGCTCCATTGCCAGTTAGAACTGCATTAGTCGCTACGGTTGTGCCATGCATAACAAGCTTTATATCTTTTGGATTTACACCTGACTGATCGCAAATCCTTGCCACACCATTCAAAACTCCAATAGAAGAATCCTCAGGTGTGGAAGGTACTTTTGCGGTATGCGTTGATCCATCAGATTCATTAATCAATAAGAAATCTGTAAATGTACCGCCAACATCAACGCCTAATCGATATGACATAAAAGCTTTATCCCTTATCTATAAAATTAAAAATTATATTTTAAATCTATTCCATAAGTAGCATAAGGTGCTTCATGGATAAATGATCCACCAAATTCTGGGGCTGGAATTACCTCAGCAAGGTATTCTTCATCAGTGATGTTTCTTCCCCAAAGAGTAAGACTTAATTTTTCTCCAATTAGCGATGCTCTAAAATCAATTAATTCATATGGATCTCTCACTGATCTTGTCATATCTGAAGCTACCGGGAAGCCTAACAAAGCTGTCCAAACAGAGGGTTGCTGATCATCTTGCACAGTATGGAACCAAGTTTCTCCAACTTCCATGTAATCCATTCTCAAGACTAAATCATAATTAGCTGAGAAAGAGGTTTCATATTGAAGACCTAGATTATAGGTATGCTCAGGGGCTAAAGGAGCATTATTTCCAACGGTATTTGGCCTGTGAGCATTTTTCTTGATTTCTCCATCAGTAAAGCCAACTCCGCCATCAAGAGTTAAATTATCAGATACTGCATATTTAAAGTCTAATTCAGAACCTGAAATATCTAGCTGATCAATATTCGTTACCACTCTTAAGAGACCCCAAGGACCTGCAAAAAATTCAAAGAATTGATTGTCATCTACATCAGTTTCAAAAAACGCTCCGTTAAGTTCCAGCCTTCCATCAAGGTATCTTCCTTTAAAACCAACTTCAAATGATTTTGATACTTCTTTTTTAAAAGTATCAGATACTCCTAATCCAGCTCCAACAGCACCTAATCCAAAAGGATTACCAGAATTTAACCAAAAATCTGTTGTAGCAGCGCTTCCGGATGAATTGAATCCACCTGATCTAAAACCAACTCCATAGGAAGCATATACAGTAGTGTTATCAGCACTTGTAGTTAATGAAATTTTTGGTTGGAACTGATCAAATGATTTGTCACGAGATGGAATAGTATCACCCACCGTTGCCATAGCTGGGTTAATTGGAGCCCCGCCACCATAATATAAAGCAGAAGCAACCCCAGGGACATTATTATTCACAGAACGCTTCTCTTTATCGTATCTGCCTTCAAGAGAAAGCTCTGTTACATCTGATAGATCAACAGAGTATTGACCAAATATTGAGAAAACGTCGGTGTTAAAACTATCGTCGAACATTAAATCTGTTGGGTTCTTGCCTGAAGCTGGAACATAAGATTTGTATTCAAATCCTTGGCCTAGATCTGCACCATATGAGACAGCAACGTCTCTTTCGATTTCAGCATAATAAGCCCCAATCAACCATCTGTTAGATTGACTTTGGTCGCTACTTAACTTGATTTCAATAGAGATATCATCCTGGTCTCTTGATTGAAATTGATAACCATCGCAAGTATGAGGAAGGTATGGTCCTAAAACAGAGTTTGCTGCAGAGGGTGCTGTGCCTGGCGCAGCAAAAGAGAAACCTGGAGGCAAAGAGTTGATCAATGCTAAATTGCTAGCTGTATTAGAAGCAGCACATGATGGGACGCCAAAATAACCCCCAAAGGCTCCTGAAGTTCCATCTGATAATAAAAATTCTTCTAAATGGTTATAAGCTAAAATAGCTGAAAATTCTCTGCCATTATCCATGTCCTCCGTATATTTTAAGGAGAGATCTGCTGTTTCCTGCTCATTAACAGGGGGTACGTTAAACATATAAGAAAATTGATGTGTGTTTACATCTTTATAGAACTGATCAGCGCCAGGAGTCCCAAAACCTTGAAAAGCTGGAAGTGCAAAAACAGCATTAAAGTTTATGGTTCCTCCGCTCGCTTCGCTGATTCCAGCTCGTAGATCCCAAGAGCTATCTCCGTTATCTACCAAAAACCTAGTTCTAATAGTTGTGTCTTCAAAAAAATCTACATTATTTGATCCAGAGTAAACATTAGTATGCTCTCCGTCAGTTTCACGAGTGCTTATAGAAAAACGCGTGTAGATGTTATCACCCATTTTTCCAGAGTTAACGAATTGCAGTTTAGTTGTATCATTTACACCCAAACCAAGAACGGCAGTGCTTTCTGACTCTTCCGAAGGGGCTTTTGTAGTGATCAAAATAGCACCAGACGTTGCATTTCTTCCGTAAAGCGCTCCTTGAGGTCCCTTCAAAACTTCAATCTGAGCTATATCAAGCAATTCCCTGTTAAATGCATTTGGATTTGTTTGAAGCACACCATCTATTACAAATGCAAAATTTGATTCAGCATCCCTTGTTGAGGTTAGACCTCTAATAGTTACCAGGGTGTCACCGACATTCACAGTGTTTGCCATCACAACATTAGGAGTTAAAGCTATAAAGTCTTCTGGTCTTTGGATACCAGCATCCTCAATGTCACTTGAAGTGAAAACACTCATAGCAATAGGTACATCTTGTAAATTCTCGTTAACCTTACGAGCAGATACAACCACCTCTTCTAGAGTTGGTTCAGCGATAATGCTAAATGGAATAAAAAGAAAACTAGCCGCCAAGGCTAATTTGGTGAAAGTGTTATTAAAAGTCATGATTTACCCTCAGTAAAAAACTTATGTAATTAAGTTATACATGAAAAAAACTATTTAAACAAATGCTTTAACAGCAACAATTAGTGTGTTGAAACATATAAAAAATATGCTTTTTTTTAACTAATATTTTTCTTACATTCAATAGATATATAATAAAGTATGACAAGCACAAAAAAACCATTAGGGAACGTTAAAGTTCTTGACTTGACGCATATGCTATCCGGCCCTTACGGAGGTATGATTCTCGCTGATTTAGGTTGCGAAGTTATTAAAATTGAGCCGCCTATAAAAGGTGAAGGGACAAGAAGATTGCTAGAAAATGACCCAAACTACTCCGTGAATGGAATGGGTGCGTATTTTTATACCCTTAATCGCAATAAAAAAAGTGTAGCTATCGATCTAAAAAAAGATGAGGGTTTACAAATATTTTATAGGCTAGCTGAAAAAGCTGATGTGGTTTTAAGTAATTTTTCAGCTGGTGTGACAAAAAAATTGAAGATAGATTTTGAGACTCTTAAAAAGATTAACCCCAGAATTATTACTTGTACAGTCAGCGGTTTTGGTGAATCAGGTCCAAATTTTCAACGTCCAGCATTTGATCAAATTGCTCAGGCTCTTGGTGGCGGTATGTCAATCACAGGTCTATCAGCTCAAGAACCTATGCGAGCAGGTATTCCTATCGGAGATTTAGGTGGGGGCATGTTCGCAGTTATGGGAATACAAGCAGCGCTAATTGACAGAGTTAGCTCTGGAATTGGACAAAATGTTGATATCTCAATGCTGGATTGTCAAATTTCTATGCTGAACTATATGGCTACCATGCACACAATGTCCGGGATTATTCCTGAGCCTATCGGCAACTCACATTTTGTTCATATGCCATACAATTCATTTCTCACTAAAGATTATCCTATTGTCATAGCTGCGGTGGGTGATCAATTTTGGCCAAGACTATTAAAAATATTTAAAAACCCCGAGTTACAAGATCCTATCTATGAAACTGCTTTTGAAAGGCAGAAAGATAAGCAAAAATTAGAAAGCGTTATTCAGACAGAACTTTTAAAAGAAAATTCTGATTATTGGCTTCACGAACTGGAAAAGGAATCAGTGCCCTGTGCTAGGGTTAATAATCTAGAGCAAGCTATCCACGACGAGCAAGCTCAACATAGGAATATGCTTGTAGATGTTCCACATCCTGAAGGCGGCTCTGCCAAAATTCCGGGCAATCCAATTAAACTTTCCTCAGTCGAGAATGAAGAATTTCTTGCGCCACCTCTTCTTGGAGAGCACACTAAAGAGGTTTTAGTAGATTGGTTAGGATTTTCTATCGAGGAATTAATTAAATTGGATGAACAACAAGTAATTGAGATAAAAAAATGAGTGCAGATTTTGTTTTTATAAATGAAGTTGGTCCAAGAGATGGTCTTCAAAACCAAAAAACCATCCTCGCTGCTAATGATCGTTTAAAGCTAATTGATCAATTGATAAAAGCAAATATACCTGGAATTGAGGTTGCAAGCTTTGTTAATCCCAAGGCTGTTCCAGCAATGGAAGGAGCGCACGAAATCATGCAGGGTCTTTTAGATATCGAAGATTGTGAAATTTCTGTGTTAGTTCCAAACCTTAAAGGTTTTGAGCTTGCAAGAGATGCAGGCGCAAAAATTATTACAGTGGTGCCCTCTGCTACCGAAACAATGAATCAAAAAAATATCAATATGAGTCTTGATGAAACCATCTCGAGTTCTTGCAATATTTTAAAAGAAGCAAAAAATTCAAGCTTAAAAACTCGCGCCTATGTATCTGTTGCATGGGAGTGCCCCTATGAAGGAAAGGTTGATGGCAAGGTTGTTTTAAATATTGCAACCCAGCTTCTGGCTTCGGGGGCTGATGAAATTATTCTTGCTGATACTATTGGGGCTGCTAATCCTGCCAGTGTAGGGTTATTGTTTAAAGATTGTGTCAATGAATTCGGCCATCAAATCTTGTCTGGTCATTTTCATGATACTCGAGCTATGGCTTTAGCAAACGTGTGTGCTGCTCTATCTGAGGGTATAAGAAAATTTGATAGCTGCATAGGCGGATTGGGAGGATGTCCTTTTGCTCCAGGTGCTGCTGGCAATCTTGCCACAGAAGATCTAGCTAATATGCTTGATCAAATGGGATTTACAACCAATATAGATCTTAAAAAATTATCTGAAATTGTTTTATTTTGTGAGAGCCAGCTTAACGCTACTCTTGGAGGCAGAATGTCAGCCTGGTTAAATAAAAACAATGCATCTAGCTAAAAGAATTTTTTAAGAAACTCTTCCCCACAATTCATTCCAATTTGATAGTCTGCTTTCATGATATCGATGTTCGTTGTGGCTCGTTTAGTCGATAATCTTTGGGGAGGGCAAATTTGCATAATTTTACAATCACTTGGTGGATTATGAATAAATTCAAGCGCAGAATTATAAGTTGCAGTGTTATTTTTTAACGCCTTGGAGATATTGGGATATGATCTTGTTGCAAAAGCAGCAATATAATTCTCTAGTTTGGTTTTTCTGATGAAGGCTTGTTCATATGTTCTAATGACTACTATTTCTTTGGCTCCCATCTCGTAAGCTTTTTGAACTGGAATAGGATCAGTAATCCCACCATCATATTTTCTGTTACCATCCAAATAAATTGCATTCTTCATCAAAACAGGCAAAGAGCCGGTAGCAAGCATTTCGTTAATATAATTCTCTTTAGACAGCTCAATATATTCAGGTTTGCCAGTATCAGCATCAGAAACCACTACGTAAAAATTTTTACCTGCTAGGTTATCTTGCAAACGATCAAAATCAATTGGAAAAACTTTATTTGCATCTTGGTATAGTTTTTCAAAATTCATAATACTTTTGTTCAAAAGGAGATTTGAATATCGAACATAATCCTTCGATGCAGAAAATAACATTTTATCTAAGTTGTAATCTGAAACTGCTAATAAATACCAAAGCTGAACAACTGCACCATTGGAGACGCCCAAATGAATGTCAAAGGGATTATATGAAGCTTTAATAAATGAATCGATTACGCCAAAGGAAAAAACTCCTCTACTGCCGCCACCTTCAACAACTAGTGCTTTTTTTCTTTCTTGCATTAGGCGGTTTTAAATATGGATGAAATTGTATTTTACCAACACCACAGGCACTTAGAAGCAACCATTGTAACTCAGGATGTTTACTAACTTCGCTAAATTGGAAGTTTACAAGTTCATTAGTCATGTATATGTAATTTGCGGCATCTTTACCCTGCACACTACTGCAATACCTCATCATCATCCAGGCACTAAAAGCCTTCTTTTGCTCATCACTAAGACGATTATAAAAGCCTCTATCCTTTTTATCAATAGCCTTTAAATTAAAAATTGGGCTATTTGATACATCAGCGAAGGCACCTTCTCGGATAACAACAGTGCCCTTCGGTACCTCACTTTTGGTCGATCAATACGTGCAAAAGGCTAATCTGACCTAGGCAAATTTTGGCGCCTACGATACTGTCAGTGTAGCTTTCAAAAATTCTGAAAAATGACCACGAGTCTCGATGGTTTCCATAAGCTAATTAAATGCTTGCGGCGTAGAATTTTTTAGTCACCATCGGCTGTTGTAATTTCTAGTCGGTTTTTTCTGTGGGATCGATAACTTGGCACGATCATTAAGATAGAGGCAATAGCCAGTAATCCCAGTGTCATCGGACGTTCCCAAATGAATGCAATTCCATCATAAAGCTGCATTGAACGGGCGAAGTTATCTTCCATCATGCCGCCCAGAATGAAACCAATAAGCAGAGGTGCCAATGGATATCCCCCAAATTTAAGGCCCGTAGCGCAAATACCGAAACCCGTCAGCAATAAAAGCTCGGTTGCATTGTTTTGACCAATATAGGCGCCCATTAGCGTGAAAAAGAGGATATAAGGGATCAGATAATTACGTGGGATT
>ERZ651776.2819-NODE-2819-length-18230-cov-2.943646_pt1 | contig 18230 bp, 19 predicted proteins | sample MGYA00514761_ERZ651776 | MGnify/ENA metagenome assembly ERZ651776 | reverse complement strand
ATCCTAAATTACCAGTAACTAATATTTTCATACAATTTTTTTAAATAACTTATATAATAATTCTTACAATATAAAATTTAATTATGACTTCAGATAGGTATTTTTCAGAGATAAAAAAATTAATTGATAAAATAGATAAACGTGAAATAGATAAAATAGTTAATTATTTAATTAAAAGAAGAAAAAAATCAAAGATATATTTGGTGGGAAATGGTGCCAGCGCATCAATAGCAAATCATCTTGCTACTGATTTAACAAAAGCTTCTAAATTTGACGCAAGAACTTTTAATGAGTCAAATTTATTAACATGCCCGGTATAACAAAAGGACTCAGTCTTCTAGGTCCCCGCTCATGTAAGGTTATAGATGCGTTGTAGGTTGTTTGAAGCCCACCAATCCCTGAGCCAAACATAACTCCAGTGCGTTCTAAGTCATTAATTTGTGATTCATCTGGCTTCCATCCTGCATCAGCCAACGCTTCATCTGATGCAGCAATGGCGTAAACAATAAAGTCATCCATTCGCTTGGAGTCTCTGATACTCATGACTTTTTCTGGATCAAAAACCCCTTTCATATCAGGATGTCCACCTGCACGACCATCCACTCTAGGGATAACTGCTGCTATTTTACAAGCTAAATCGCTAACATCAAAATGAGTAATAGAAGACGCGCCAGACTGCCCATTAAGTATGTTTTTCCACGCATTTTCAATGCCGCAACCAACAGGAGTTACCAAGCCCATACCAGTTACAACAACACGCCGATTAGTTTTGGCTGTCATAAGGATATTAGTTATTAACCAATTTTTTCAGAGATAAATTTAACTGCATCACCAACTGTTTGAATATGCTCAGCAGCATCATCAGGAATTTCTATGTCAAACTCCTCTTCAAAAGCCATGACAAGCTCGACGTTATCTAAACTATCTGCACCTAGATCATCAATAAAGTGAGCATTCCCTACAACTTTATCTTCTTCAACATCAAGATGCTCTACAACCATTTTAGTAACACGTGAAAGTACGTCAGACATAATATTTCCTTTTATAAAGCTAGAATACTAGCGATTTCCTTGCGTAATTAGAGTGAAATACTTTAAAAACAAGCTTTTTTTACAAAACAAACTTAAATATTTAATAATTTTTTCCAAAAATCTATAAATAAATAAATTAAATCATAGTCATACCACCATTGATATGAAGCGTTTGTCCTGTAACATAATTTGCTTCATCAGAGGCCAAATAAAGTGCTGCATTAGCAATATCAGAGCTAGTACCCAAATCACCAGCTGGTATCTTCGACAAAATAGTACTCTTTTGAGCCTCATTTAATTCATCGGTCATTGGAGATGCAATAAAGCCTGGAGCAATGCAGTTAACGGTAATACCTCTTGAGGCAACCTCCTGCGCTAATGACTTGGAAAAACCAATCATTCCAGCCTTAGAAGCGGCATAATTAGTTTGCCCAGGATTTCCTGTTACTCCAACAATTGAAGTAATACCAATTATTCGCCCATAGCGACTTTTCATCATAGATCTCAAACATGCCTTTGATAGGCGAAAATATGATTCAAGATTTACTTTCTGAACTAAGTCCCAGTCTGCTTGTTTCATCCGCATTAAAAGGCCGTCACGCGTTATACCAGCATTAGCAATAAGTATATCAATGGCCCCACCAAGAAGGGCATTTACCTCTCCAGGCAATTTATCAACAGCCTCTCCATCTGATAAATTACATTCAATAACATACGATCGTTCACCTAATTCCTTCGCAAGAGCATTAAGTTTTTCTATCCTTGTACCAGACAAAGCAACTAAAGCTCCTCGAGAGTGAAAAAGTCTCGCTATTTCGCTTCCCAATCCGCCGGTCGCTCCTGTAACCAGAACGCGTTTTCCATGTAAATTAAACATAATTATCCTTTAAATTTCTTACTGAAAGTGTCTAAGCTTTCTGCTGTATCTATAGAAATTCCATCAAGACCCTTTACTATACGTCTCAACATTACTGTTAATACCTTACCACAACCTGGTTCTATAAATTTTTCAATCCCATTATCATACATAAATAAAACTGACTCTCGCCATCGAACACGATCAGTTACTTGTAATATTAAATCATTCTTCAAAATTTTCGGATCAATTATTGCTTTCGCCTTAACATTACTAACGACTGGGATTAGAGGCTTCATGAATTCCACAGATGAAAGGGCATTAGACATTTCTTCTGCCGCAGGAGACATTAAACTTGAATGAAATGGGGCCGAAACATTCAACATTATTGCTTTTTTTATACCAATTAGAGCTGCTTCCGAACAAGCTTTTTCAACAGCTTTATAATCACCTGATATAACAATCTGACCCACTGCATTATCATTAGCAATTTGACAAATACCTTGACCTTGAGTTTTCGAAATTACGGTCTCTGCATCATTAATACTTGCACCAAGAAGAGCAGCCATAGCTCCTAACCCTGGAGAAACAGCAGCCTGCATTGCATTTCCCCGCGCTCTTAGTAATAAAGCAGTATCTCTTAAAGAAATTGATCCAGCTGCACATAGTGCAGTATATTCGCCCAAGGAATGACCAGCTACATATTTTGAATCTGAAACACTAAAACCACATTCCGTTTCAAGTGCTCTTATCGCTGCGATACCGCAAGCCATCAAAGCGGGTTGAGCATTAGCTGTTAAAGTTAAATCATTGATTTCACCATGCCACATCAATTTAGATAAGTTTTGAGATAACGCATCATCGACTTCCTCAAACACCTCTCTACAAGCAGAAAAATTCGCAGCAAGACTTTCTCCCATACCAATTTTTTGGCTTCCTTGACCAGGAAAAGTTAAAGCAAAAGTCATAAATCCTCTTAAATAAAATATGCTCAAATTTCTTGAGCAATTAGATAAAAATATACTATAAAATTAATAACAAAAAATTACTAGATATCAGTTTTTTTTTGAATATATACTATAATAATCGCACCAGCCCAATAACCACCTATATGAGCCGGCCAAGCTATATTTAGATATAAAAAATTATCAATTAAACCTATAACACAATTCAACACAGTCCAAACCAATCCGTACTCATACACCTTTTTTTTACCACCAAGAAACAATGCACCAGAAGAAAATAATGCAGCTGCTCCAGCCGAAGCACCTATAGCACCGGTGGAATAATAATAAGAATCATTAAAATACCACCATATCCATTGAGAAATCCCTCCAGAAATCACACCGGATAGAAAGATTATCCAGAAAAATACCGATACACTTAAAACATTATAATTATGTTTTAAAATCAGACTATTTCTTTGTGAAATGGCAGTGCCAAAAACTATAATAAATCCAGAATTTATCGCTAAATGTCCCCAATTAGCGTGTAAGAAACCGTGAAAAAATAAACGAAAAATATGAGATTTTACTTCCATATCGGTTTGATATAAAGGTTTAAGAACACCATGATCCATTGGTATACTGGTTAACAGAGTTGAGATATGTATCAGTATAAATAATCCCACCAAAAATAGTGGTGTTTTTTCAAAAACGTTAAAGAATGGTTCAGAGTCCTTCATTTATTTTCCATTTAAATATAACTAATTGGATTAATTAATAATATTATATTTCACATAAATTTTGATTGAATCTTTTAGCATTAGCTACGTAAACTTCAGAATTCATTCGTAACATTTGAAAATGTTGTTCAGTAAGTGTTTTAATAATTCTTCCCGGCGAACCTATAACCAATGAGCCATCAGGAATTTTTTTTCCTTCAGTTATTAATGTATGTGCTCCAATGATACAGTTTTTTCCAATCTCAGCTCTATTAAGTACCGTTGCACCAATTCCAATTAATGAATTGTCACCAATTTTACAGCCATGAAGCATAACTCGATGGCCCACAATAACTCCTTTTCCTACTAATAAAGGAATTCCTGGATCAGTATGCAATACAGAATTATCCTGGATATTAGCTCTAGCTCCAACTTCTATTAGATCATTATCGCCTCTAAGAACCGCACCAAACCAAACAGAGCTGTGCTCGGCCATTTTAACATTTCCTATAATTTGTGCACTTGGTGCTATAAAGGTATTATTTGCAATCTTTGGCTCAACACCATCTAATGAATATATGGCCAAGGTTACAGCTCGTCTAAATCTTGTTGAAGTATTGAAATATTCAAATCATATGAAATATCATTTTTATCTTCATCATCAATATAAAGTATTCCCAGGATTTCATCATCTAAATAAACCTCAACACTATCAGTGACTTTCCGAGACTTTATTAAAACAGATTCAGTTGAAAATCTTTTAGATAAGTATTCTTTGATTTTATTTATTTGTTCGGGACTCATTACTTGCTCCATTTTTTAGTTTCTATACTTCATAATTAATATTTTGCACCATAGTGTTTGAAGGTTTTTGAGATGTTATGCCATTCAATATTTTAGCAGGAACACCAGCTAAAGTGCAGTTTTCGGGACAAGAATCCAGCACAACTGAACCTGCAGCTATTTTTGTTCCCTGACCTATTTTAATATTACCTAATACAGATGCATTTGCACCAATTAAAACATAATCTCCTACTTTAGGATGCCTATCTCCCAAATTATTACCTGTGCCGCCAAGAGTAACACCTTGTAAAATCGAACAATTATTTCCTATAATAGCAGTCTCACCCACAACAAAACCAGTTGCATGATCAAGCATTATACCACTACCTATTTGTGCAGCAGGGTTTATATCTACAGAAAAAATCTCAGAAATACGAGACTGTAAGTGATAGGCGAGCAATTTTCTTCCGCTTCTAAAAAGTGCATTCGAAAATCGATAGGCCTGTATAGCTATATAGCCCTTGAAGTGAATAAACGCATGGATATACGATATACAAGCAGGATCTCTTTCTCTAACAGCAACTAAATCTTGAATAGCGCTTTCAATTATTTTTCGGTCAAATAGTAACGCGTCCGAAAATACTTTACGTAGATTTAGAGCAGATAAATATGGTGCACCTAACTTTTCTGATAAAAGGTTAACTAACGCAATATCAAATGTATTTTGATCAAGTATAGTTGAGTGAATAAATGATGACAGCGCAGGCTCATCAACCACACATTTCAATGCATCTGTTTTCATCGTTTGCCAAACATCATTAAGAACTAAACGATCTGAAGTAGAATATAATTTGACCAAAACAACCTCTTATAATTTAAAAATTATCAAATTTTAAATATAATCTTTATCATGGACTTTCATGTCGTTCCAATATCTCTTTAGATCCTGCTTTACCTCAGGAGCTAGTATATACAATCCTAGCAAATTAGGGATTGCCATAACAAATATTAATGCATCAGCAAAATCTAAAACGGCACTTAGTTGTATTGATGAACCTATAATTATGAAGGTACAAAAAATGAAATGAAAGGTAATTTCTTTTACTTTCCCTTCTCCGAATACATAAGTCCAGCCTTTAGTGCCATAGTAAGCCCAAGCCAGCATTGTTGAAAAAGCAAATAAGAATGCGGCTATTGCCAATGGAATTGGAGACCATGATATTCTTGATTCAAAAGCAGAAGAGGTTAATTCAATACCGCTTAATCCACCATTCAAAATTGTCTGACTGTCAAAACAGGTAATAATCACTAAACCTGTTAGAGTACAAATTACTACAGTATCAATAAAAGGCTCTAATAATGCTACAAAACCCTCTGTTATAGGAGATTGTGTTTTGACAGCAGAGTGTGCAATGGCAGCTGATCCTAAACCAGCTTCATTAGAAAAAACAGCTCTCTGAAATCCTATAATCAGAGCACCAAGAAATCCACCCGCCACACCTTGTGTGGAAAAAGCTCCTTCAAAAATTGCGGCTACAGCACTCGGTAACAAAGACCAATTTATAAAAAGAACCGTAATTGAACCTAAGATATACAAAACAACCATGAATGGAACTAGCTTTTCCGTAACCTTAGCTATTGATTTTATTCCGCCTATTATAATTGCACCAACCATTACAGACATCACAAGACCAACAACCCATCCATAATCTAAAAGTGGACTTTCTGTTTGACCACCAGTTACTTCAACAAGCTGAACATAAGCTTGATTGGACTGGAACATATTCCCAATACCCAGGCAGCCAATCACAATGCTAATAGCAAAAAAAGTACCTAAAAACTTTCCAAATTTAGGATATCCTTTTTTGGCTAATCCATCACGCAAGTAATACATCGGACCACCAGAAACACTACCATCTGGGTTAACAACACGATATTTTACACCTAGTGTACATTCAACAAATTTAGTGGTCATCCCAAGAATACCAGCTATGATAACCCAAAATATGGCCCCTGGGCCGCCTATTGATACTGTTACAGCCACAGCCCCAATATTGCCAATACCAACAGTTCCGGAAACCGCTGCTGTAAGAGCTTGAAAATGGGTGATTTCTCCAGGGTGACTGTTATCAGAAAACTTTCCTCTAATAATGTCTATTGCATGCTTGAAACCTCTAACATTTATAAATCCTAGATAAAGAGTAAAAAAACTAGCTGCCAAGATAAGCCATAAAACAATAATTGGTAAATCTGTACCTAAAAATGAAACTGTAAAAAATATTAAATCAGATAAAAAATCAGTAATTGGCTGAACTAGGTTATTTATTTGAACGTCAAGGCTTTTAAACGAAAAGTAATTTTGCATTGATTAATGTACTCCAATATTTCTAGCCACGTCCACGGTACGGGTTAACACCTTGATCTGGTATCCAAACGCCATTGGGTACCTCACCATAACTATAAAAAACATCAATTGGTATTCCCCCCCTGGGATACCAATAACCACCAATGCGCAACCATTTTGGATTTATTTCTTTAACTAATCTTTGAGCAATACCAGTGGTACAGGCCTCATGAAAGTCACCATGATTTCTGTATGAGCCTAGGTATAATTTGAATGCTTTACTTTCAACTATCCAATCACCAGGGCAATAATCAACTACTATATGCGCAAAATCAGGCTGCCCAGTCACTGGGCAAATACTAGTAAATTCTGGTGCTACTAACCTGACCATATAGTCTTCAGAACATGGGTTTTTTACTCTCTCGAGTACAGCCTCCTGAGGAGACTTTGGTAGACCTTGTAATTGCCCCAGCTGATCCAAGTTTTTATATCTATTTTCATCCATAAAGCTGATTAAACTTTAATATTCGATAGAGCAAGCTTTTAGAGGTGCTGTAAATTATATTAGTCTAAAAATTATCTTTTTAAATAACAGTAGTTATTTTTCTTGATTTTCCTGTTAATGAGATGAAAGTTAAAAGTACTTATCTGAAAATTTATAATTATTTAATTTAGAATGGATATAATATGAAAACACGAGCCGCAGTTGCCTTTGAGGCTGGTAAGCCTTTAGAGGTTGTTAATGTTGATTTAGATGCCCCGTTAGCCGGCGAAGTACTTGTTGAAATAAAGGCTACAGGCATATGTCATACTGATGCTTTTACATTATCAGGTGACGACCCCGAAGGCATATTTCCAGCCATTCTGGGACATGAAGGGGCTGGAATTGTTAGAGAAATTGGTCCTGGTGTCAATTCACTAAAACCTGGTGATCATGTAATACCACTTTATACTGCAGAGTGTCGAAACTGTGATTTTTGCTTGAATCCAAAGACTAACCTTTGTCAGTCGATTAGAACTACTCAGGGAAAAGGCTTAATGCCAAATGGAACATCTCGTTTCTCATACAAAGGTCAGAAAATACATCATTACATGGGATGCTCAACATTCTCAAACTTTACTATACTGCCTGAGATTTCATTAGCAAAAATTCGAAAGGATGCACCTTTTGACATGGCTTGTTATATAGGGTGTGGAGTAACTACTGGTGTTGGGGCAGTCATTTATTCCGCTAAAGCAGAGGCTAATTGTAGCGCTGTTGTATTTGGCTTAGGAGGAATTGGCTTAAATGTTATTCAAGGCCTAAAAATGATCGGAGCAAGGCAGATAGTAGGAGTAGATATAAATCCTAAAAGAGAAAAAATCGCGCGTAAATTTGGTATGACTCATTTTGTAAACCCAGTGAAATTAAAAAATGATCTGCTTGGACATATAATTGATATTACAGGAGGAGGTGCTGACTATACTTTTGAATGCATTGGCAATGTCGACATTATGAGAGTGGCACTTGAGTCATGCCACAAAGGGTGGGGAGAAAGTTATATTATTGGAGTGGCTGGTTCAGGAAAAGAAATATCCACAAGACCATTTCAATTAGTAACAGGTCGTAGCTGGAAAGGGGTTGCTTTTGGTGGCGCAAGAGGGAGAACAGACGTCCCTTCCATTGTAGATATGTATATGGAAGGAAAAATTCAAATAGACCCACTCATAACTCATAAAATGCCATTAGATAAAATTAATGAGGCATTTGAATTAATGCATGCAGGAAAAAGCATAAGAAGTGTTATTGAATTTTAATGCTTAAATATTCTACAAGAACTTCTTATTTATTTTGGGGTAATTAAGTGCAAACAATATTAAGCATTGCAATTATATTAACTCTTCTCACTTCAGCTTTAATAATAATTAAATTTGGAAATCACAGATTAACTGGTCCCAATCCTGTATCAATTGTTACATTTATAGCTATTTTATTTACATCTGGCCTAGATGTTGGCTTGATTATGTTTCCGTTAACAGAATTTGCAACATATAATGAAAATATTGAATACCAATTCACCAATCCTCTTGCTATTGAGTTTGGGTTTTGGGGATTTTTAGTTTGGGGCTTTTATTTTTTAACAACATTTTACTTTTGTGCACTTGAACCAAAACTAAAACTTTTTGAGATACCTTTTATTAAATTTATAAATACACTTATCATAGTTTCAACATGCGCTTTCACGGGTTATTTATTTTTTTCTTACTTGCCCGACTATATTTATGAAATCTCTGAATTAACTCGATATATTATATTGAGTATAGTTATATTTTTAGCTGTACTTTCAAGCTCAAAAATACATTATATAAAGTGGTTAAGTCTATCTTCTACAATACTATTTATAATTCTTTTGTCATCTTTTTGGCTGAACACAAACATTGATGCAAAAGAGGCTTTTAAGACAACTAGTCTTTTGGCAGGGTATTTTAAAAATCTGCACATGTTCATAACTCCTATAACTGATTATCACGCTTTTTATCTTTTTTGGTGGTTCTCGTGGAGCATTATGATAGGACAATTCGTTTCCAGATTTGTTAATGGCATGAAGACATGGCATTTATTAGTTGCCTTATTGATACTACCCTCTGTTCCAATAGCAATTTGGTTTTCTATTTTATATTATTATCACATAAACGCTATCAATATTTCCTATATAACTAACCTATCAATGGTAATGGTTGGAATAATATTTGTTATTAATTCTTTAGACTCTCTAATTCGGTTATATACTGAAAATTACAACCTAACACTCAAAAGGCTAGGAGCTAAAAAATACATATTAACTAATTTTGGTATTCTTTATGGACTTGTGTTGATATACCAAATGACACCTTTTAAAATAGAATGGGTAGGACTTGCCGTTATAGGACTTTACTCATTAATTTACCCACTTATTCTCTTGAAAAGAAAAAGTCTAAAATGATTATATATGATTATATCATCATAGGTGCGGGGTCCGCAGGGTGCGTCCTAGCCAACCGGCTTACAGAAAGTGGAAAAAACAAAGTCTTACTTATTGAAGCAGGCGGTAGTGACAAACACATTTTTATCCAAATGCCAACTGCTTTATCTTATCCAATGAGTATGAAACGCTATAACTGGGGATACTCAAGTGAATGCGAGAAATACATTAACCACAGACGTATAAATTGCCCTAGAGGAAAAGGGTTGGGCGGATCATCATCTATAAACGGAATGGTTTATGTCCGTGGACACCCAAATGATTTCGATAGATGGGAGACATTAGGAGCTAAAGGCTGGAATTACTCTTGCTGTATTCCATATTTTATACGTGCTGAAAATTGGCAGGGTGAAAAAAGTGATTATAGAGGATCAGGAGGCCCATTAAACGTAAATTGTGGTAATGAAATGCAAAAAAATCCACTTTATGAAGCCTTTATACAAGCGGGTGTAGAAGCCGGGTATCCTAAAACAAAAGATTACAATGGTTACAAGCAAGAAGGTTTTGGGCCAATGCAGATGACAGTCATTAAAGGAGTAAGAGCCTCATCCTCTAAATGCTATTTATGGCCAATTAAACAACGACCAAATCTAACAATTTTAATGAATAGTTTAGTTGATAAAATCATTTTTAAAAATAAAGATGCAGTTAAAGTTTCTGTTATACATAAAGGTGAAAACCATTTATACGAAGCTAATAAAGAGATTATTTTATCGGCTGGGGCAATCGGTTCTCCTGCAATTCTGCAACGTTCTGGAGTTGGAAATTCAATAGAATTAAAAAAAATTGGTATCCCAGAAGTTCATGAGCTAAAGGGTGTCGGTGAAAACCTAATGGATCATTTAGAGATTTATTTTCAATTCAAATGTAAAAAAGAAATTACTTTAAACTCAAAACTTAATTTTTTTAATAAAATACTAATAGGGGTGAGGTGGCTTTTATTTAGAACAGGCTTAGGAGCAACCAACCACTTTGAGAGCTGTGGTTTTATAAGGTCTGATAAAAATATAAAATATCCAGACATACAGTATCATTTTTTGCCTGCAGCAATACGATACGATGGTACTGCAGCTGTAAAGGGACATGGTTTTCAAGTACATGTTGGTCCAAACAAACCTTTAAGTAGAGGAACAGTTAAAATAACCTCAAAGAATCCAAATGCACCGCCAAGTATTTTATTTAACTATTTAAAACATCCTGAGGATATTAAAATTTGGCGAAAATGTATACGTCTTACTAGGGAGATAATATCCCAACCAGCCCTAGATCATTATCGCGATGAAGAAATTCAACCAGGAATAAGTATTACTTCAGATGAAGACATAGATGAATGGGTGATTAACAATGTCGAAAGTGCGTATCACCCCTGTGGAACATGTAAAATGGGGGATAAAGATGATAAAATGGCTGTAGTTGACACTGATTGCCGCCTGATAGGCCTTAACGGTATTAGAGTTGTAGACTCATCTATATTTCCTGAAATTACAAATGGAAACTTAAATGCTCCGACAATTATGGCCGCAGAGAAGATAGCAGATAAAATTCTTGGGCAATCAATAAAACCCATTAGTCTTGATACTTGGGTGGACTCAAAGTGGAAGACTAAGCAGAGAATTAGAAAAGCCATTCGCCAATAATAAATAAATAAAAATATAATTATTCGAGGTAATTACAATGAAAGCTATATTCGAAAAAAAAATGTTTGGTGGTATACAAAAGGTCTATGAACACTATTCAGATATTTGTAAGTGCTCGATGAAATTAGCAGTTTATATTCCAAAAAGTACTAAAAATTTATCATCACTGTTCTGGCTTTCAGGTCTTACCTGCAGTGAAGAAAACTTTATTACAAAATCTGGGGCTCAGCGCATGGCTAATGAATTAGGCATCATAATTATTGCACCTGATACATCACCTAGGGGAGAAAATATACCCGACTTAAAAGATCAATATGATTTTGGTAAAGGGGCAGGTTTTTATCTCGATGCGACAAAAATTCCATGGAAAAAGAATTATAAAATGGAATCATATGTTACCACGGAACTAATAAGTTTTCTCGAAATAAACATACCGCAATTTAACAAATCTAAAGTTGGAATTTCAGGTCATTCCATGGGTGGGCATGGAGCATTAACATTACACCTCAAAAATCCTAATTTATTTAGGACTTGCTCTGCATTTTCACCAATAGTTAACCCCTCACAGGTACCTTGGGGTCAAAAAGCCTTTAAAGGTTATTTATCCAGCGAAGAAGAATGGAGCAACTACGACGCAACAATGTTGGTTGAGAAGTCTCCATCAAAAGCAAATATACTTATAGACCAAGGTTTATCTGACGAATTCTTAGGCAGTCAGCTCAAGCCCCTTATATTTAAAAATGCATGTGAAAAATCAAATCAAAAGTTAACCCTTCGAATGCAAGAAGGGTATGATCATAGTTATTACTTTATTGCTTCATTTATAGACGAACACTTAAGTTGGCACCATAACGAAATATAGATATAGCATTCAGATAAGTATATATAATTTTAAAAAAGAGTGGATAAGGCCTTTCCGTCATAATCTTTCAGCTCATCCGTTCGACCTTCTTTTATTTTTTTAACCCATTCAGGATCTTGTAAAAGAGCTCTGCCCACAGCAATTAAATCAAACTCTTTTCTATCCATCATTTCATAAAGTTTGTCTAAAGGGGCCGCTTTAGAACTCTGCCCTGCAAACGCTCCAAAAAAATCACCATTTAGTCCCACAGAACCAACAGATATTGTAGGTAAGCCTGTTAATTTTTTTGCCCAACCAGCTAGATTTAAATTTGAATTTTCAAATTCAGGTTCCCAAAATCTACGTTGGGAACAATGAAGCATATCAACTCCTGCATCTACAAAAACCTTTAAAAATGACTCCATTTCTTGTGGAGTTTCAACTAATCGAGCTGTATATTCTTGTTGTTTCCATTGCGACCATCGCAAAATTATCGGCATATCACAACCTATTTCCTTGCGACATTCCCTGATTACATCAGCAGCAAATTTTGCACGTTCAATAAAGCCACCACCATACTTTCCTTCGCGTTTATTCATAACACCCCAGAAAAACTGATCTATCAAATATCCGTGAGCACCATGAATTTCGATAGCATCAAATCCTAATTTTTTTGCATCTCGAGCAGATCTTGCATAAGAGGAGACCATGTCGGCTACTTCCTCATCTGTGGGTGCAGGCATTATAGATTTTCCAGAATGAGTTATCCCTGAAGGACCATCAGTTTGGGCTTCTGGGTTATGTCCAGTACCTGGTTTACGTATCATACCAACATGCCAAAGCTGCGGAGCGATTTTACCTCCAGCTTGATGAGTGCTAGTTACTACATTATTCCACCCATTAAGTGCAGTTTTTCCATGAAACATAGGGTAATTATTATTATCAGATGAACCTGGTCGATCTGTAACCGTGCCCTCTGTAATTATTAATCCTACATTAGCGGCAGCACGACGAGCATAATACTTAGCAACATCATCACCAGGAACACCATTAGGAGAAAAAGTTCTCGTCATAGGTGCCATTACAAATCTATTTTCTAATGTTAAATTTTTGCAAGTGAATTTTTCAAAGAGCAAAGAAGACATCAATAATCCTTTAATGAATAATTTATAATAGTATTAAATAATACAAAGAAAGTTTTTAATAGAGGTATTATCTATAATCTCAACAACTAAAATGCTTTACGAAAAGCCCTGATAAAACTTTCTAAATCATCGTTATGAAGAAAATTTATTCCTGCTGCAGCTGGCCGTCCACCACCACTTACAAACTGAATTGCAAGCTCATCAGAACCGACTCCTAATGAAATAGGCGCACGGATAGAAACCATATAACCATTATCTTTATGGGTCAAAATTGCATGAGCCATACTAGGGTATTTTTGCGACAATACATTTCCAAACACCCCTGATATTCGACGAGATCCTGCACTATTTTCTAAAATTAAAATTTTTCCTAATTTGGTCAAATCTAGGGTTTTCGATTTTTCAGCAAGTAACATGTCTTGATTATATTGCTCTTCAAGTGAGTCTATTATTGCTCCATTATCTTTCAAAAAGAGCATTGGGTCCTCATAATTCAATAATATAGAGTACAACTCAGATGGCTCATAGAGTAAGTCGCTTAGTGAAGACCCATAAGAATTATAATTTATAAGCCTGCCCAATCTTTGTAAACTTTCCAAAGGCAAATCATACCCTACAGACTTTCGCCACGCTAATTTCGGAAAATTATCTCCAAATGCTGCAGTTACTGCCCATGCTCTATAGGCGCCATCAAGGTATGCATCGACTAGCATTGCTGTACACATTTCAGGGGATGTATTAATTATTGCCTCTAAGTTATCATATGCTGGAATTTCTCCCGAATTATGGTGATCTATATACAGTACCCTGGCGCCATTCTCTAATATTCGAACTAAATCTTTTTTATTTGAACGCATTGAAATATCCAATACCACTACATTATCGTTCGCCCCTGCATCAACTCGAGATAGTAGGTTTATATCTCGCTTGTAACCTGTAATTAGGGTCGAGGGTGTGGGGGAAGCAAGTCTCAACTGAAGCAAAGATAATATTCCGTCCGCATCCCCATTAAATACATCAAAATTAGCCATTACAAATTATAACCTGAAAGATACCCATTGTCTTTTAAATAACTCAGAATAATTTCTGAGGCTTGGTTAGCTGAAACTTTAGTGGTATCAATTTCAATTTCTGGGTTTTCTGGATTTTCATATTCACTATCTATACCTGTAAAATTTTTAATCTCACCTGCACGGGCTTTAGCATATAGCCCCTTAACGTCGCGTGATTCAGCTACATCTAAGGGTGTGTTTATAAAAATTTCAATAAAAAACTTATCTCCTAATAGGTTTCTAGCCATTTGTCGTTCTTCTTTATAAGGTGATATAAATGATGCTATTGTTATTAAACCGGCATCAACCATTAATGATGCAACTTCGCTTACTCTTCGAATATTTTCAACTCGGTCTACCTTAGTAAACCCTAAATCTCGATTAAGACCATGCCTTAAATTATCACCATCAAGAATATATGTATGTCGGTTTAAATCAAGCAATCGTTTTTCTAGTAAATTTGCAATAGTGGATTTTCCTGAACCAGAAAGACCTGTAAACCAAAGTAAGGCTGGATTCTGATTTTTTTGTTTAGCCCTAATTAATTTATTCACTTCTAATTCCTGCCAAACAACATTACTGGCTCTTCGAAGTGCAAAGTCCAACATGCCAACCCCTACGGTTTCATTGGTTTGACGATCAATAATTATTAAGCTGCCTGTTTTACGATTATCCGAATAAGCATCGAAGGCAATCGGCGCTGACAAAACCAATGTTGCAACTCCTATTTCATTTAATGCCAATGTTTTAGCGGCTACTTCTGAAAAATCATTGATATCGATTTTATATTTTAAATTAGATACACTAGCTAGGACCGTATTATTAGCTGTCTTGAGTAAGTATTGTCGCCCGGGAAACAACTCTTTTTCATTCATCCACAAAATATGGGCCTGGAATTGATCAGCCTGTGCTATTGGACTATTACCTGAAGAAATAATATCTCCACGTGAGATATCAATCTGATCTTTCAGTGTCAAAGTGATCGCCATACCCTCTCGCGCGGTCTTCAGATTGCCAGCATGAGTAACAATTTCTTTTACATTTGAGCGCTTCCCAGAAGAACTCACAATAATACTATCTCCTAAATTAATAACACCGGAAGCAATGGTGCCTGAAAAACCTCTAAAATCTAGATTTGGCCTATTTACCCATTGCACAGGAAAGCGAAAAGGTAATTCAAGAGTATTCTTTTCAACGTCAACATGCTCAAGAAAATGAAGCAGGCTAGGCCCTTTATACCATCGTGATCGGTCCGAAAGGGTTATTACATTATCACCTTCAAGGGCAGAGATAGGAATAAAAGTAATATCGGAAAACCCAAGATTTTTAGCAAATTTTCGAAAATTAACTTCAATAGTATTGAAAATACTTTGATCAAAGTCGATTAAATCCATTTTATTGATCGCTACTACAACTTGCTTCACTCCAAGCAATGAAACAATATAGGCATGTCGACGGGACTGTTCCTGCACGCCATAACGGGCGTCAATCAATAGAACTGCCACGTCAGAGGTTGATGCTCCCGTTGCCATGTTACGCGTATACTGAACATGGCCCGGAGTATCAGCCACAATAAACTTTCGCTTATTAGTTGAAAAGAACTGATAAGCCACATCAATAGTAATACCTTGCTCTCGTTCAGCAGCTAGGCCGTCTACTAGAAGTGCCAAATCGACTGCATCACCCTGAGTTCCTGACTTTTTACTTTCTTTCTTGATACTTACCAGTTGGTCCTCATAAATCAGTTTTGAGTCATATAGTAGCCGACCAATCAATGTGGACTTACCATCATCAACCGATCCGCATGTTATAAAGCGAAGAAAACTCTTATTCTCCTGAGCATTCAAATAAGCGGAAATATCGGTCTCTATCAAATCATCACGGTATGACATTAGAAATAACCTTCCTCTTTTTTCTGCTCCATTGAAGCATCAGAGTCTAAATCGATAATCCGGCCCTGCCGCTCAGATGTAGTTGTTAAAAGCATTTCTTGAATAACATCGAGAAGCGTATCAGCTTTGCTTTCAACGGCACCCGTAAGAGGATAGCAACCGAGCGTTCTGAAACGCACCATTTTTTCCTTTATTATATCATCGGGCCCTATTGGCATGCGATCGTCATCTACCAAGATTAAGACCCCATCCTTTTCGACTACAGGTCGCTTTTTAGACAAATATAAATCAGGAATTTCAATATTTTCCCTGTAGATATATTGCCAAATATCTAATTCAGTCCAATTAGATAAAGGGAAAGCACGAATACTTTCACCCTTGTTCACACGAGTATTGTATATATCCCAAAGCTCAGGGCGTTGGTTTTTAGCATCCCAGCGATGCTGGGCTGATCGGAATGATAGAATTCGCTCCTTTGCTCGTGATTTTTCTTCATCGCGCCTTGCTCCGCCAAAAGCTGCATCAAAATGATATTTATTTAGCGCTTGTTTTAGGGCTTGAGTTTTCATAATATCAGTATGTATAGCTGAACCATGGGTAAATGGTCCGATATTTTTAGCCAATCCATCAGGATTAATGTGAACGATAAGCTCCATCCCAACCTCCTTAGCGCGGCGGTCTCGAAATTTAATCATTTCCTTGAACTTCCAGGTCGTATCCACATGCATTAATGGAAAAGGCGGGCGTGATGGATAAAAGGCTTTTACTGCTAAATGAAGCATAACAGAACTGTCTTTACCAACAGAGTATAGCATCACTGGATTTTCACATTGAGCCACAACCTCACGCATTATATGAATAGCTTCAGCCTCTAAGCGTTCTAAATGACTCATATTTAAATTATTTTTTCCGAAAAATTCATTTTCGAATTTATCAAGCCTAGTTAAAGCAGTATTTAAAGTTTTAAGAGTGCATTGACCACCAGACTTTAAACGCGCAATTCCTTTACCATCATTTAAAAGTTTTCGAGATAAAGTTGATATAGATTGCCCACTAGTAGCTGCATATGCATCGACACGAACTAAAAATTCTTTAATAGTACTCATAATAGTGGGATATATCCCACATATAAAATAAATTTGCAAGAATTAAGTATAAATTATTAAAATTATCTTATAAAATAACTAATATTTATAAAATTTATGGGAAATAACAAACAATATTTTAATTTTCGAACTAAATCGCATCTATAGTAAAAAATCACTTGCCCCAAGAAGCAAGGCCTATTAATCACGCGATTACAACCAAACACAAAGCTTTTGCGGGCGTGGTGAAATTGGTAGACACGCAAGACTTAAAATCTTGTTTCCGTATGGAAGTGCCGGTTCAAGTCCGGCCGCCCGCACCAATAAAAAATTGGTTTATTTTGGAAATTATCTAAAACTCTTTTTTAAGTTTTTATCACTCCCCTGCCCTTTTTAAATCAGTGATCATATCTTCAAGCTTTAATTTAACCTTATTTAATTCTTCAATATCTGGACCTCTTGCTACAAATTGAACTCCAATTAATTCTCTATTAAAGTTCGGGTAACTGCCCAATGTTATATTATCAAAGCTTTTTTCTATTATCGAAAGCGGTAAAGCGGCATCACCTTCGCTTATACCCTCAGCTATCACAACTATTGAATGTAATTTTTTTCCAGTCTCAAGTCTGTCCTGCACATCAATTAGCATTGCACGCATAATTGAAGGTATACCAGCAAGAGTAAAAACATTATGGACCTGAAAACCTGGTGCTTGACTTACAGGGTTTTTAATCAGACTTGCACCTTTAGGTACTCTTGCCATCTTTAGTCTAGCTTGATTAAGTTCCGTGTAACTGTATCGTTCCTTAAGCATACATACTGCGTCTTCTCGAATATCAATTGTGAGATTAAAAGCTCGCGCGATAGCATCAGCAGTTATGTCATCATGCGTAGGCCCT